>Ga0187783_10003421_pt1 | contig 11679 bp, 12 predicted proteins | sample 1015_SJ02_MP02_2_FD_132471 | JGI IMG/M metagenome (GOLD analysis project Ga0187783, IMG submission 132471) | Tropical peat soil microbial communities from peatlands in Department of Meta, Colombia - 1015_SJ02_MP02_20_MG | ecosystem: Environmental > Terrestrial > Soil > Wetlands > Peat | place... | reverse complement strand
GCACCGAGAACCTGATCATGGCTGCCTCGCTGGCGCCGGGCACCACGATCATCGACAACACCGCCCTCGAGCCCGAGGTGCTGGACGTCATCGCGTTCCTCACCAAGATGGGCGCGCGCATCTCCGGCGGCGGCACCGGCTTCCTCACCGTGGAGGGCGTCAGCGAGCTCACCGCGGTGGAGCACACGGTCATGGCCGATCGCATCGACGCCGGAGTGTTCGCCATGGCGGCGGCGATCACCGGCGGCGAGCTGAGCCTGGTCGGCGCCTCGCTCGAGCACTTCGGGGTCGCGCGCTGGAAGCTCGAGCAGATGGGCGTGGAGTTCTCCACCCACGGAGCGGTGCTGCAGGTCCGCAGGGAGCGGCAGCTGCGCCCCATCAACGTGATCACCGACACCTACCCTGGCTTCGCCACCGACCTGCAGTCCCCGATCATGGCGCTGAGCTGCCTGGCGGACGGGACGAGCTACATCAGGGAGACGATCTTCGACGGCCGCTACAACCTCGTGGGCGAGCTGAACAAGATGGGCGCCAAGGTCGAGGTCGCGGGGAACGCCGCGCTGGTGCACGGACCCACCCCGCTGCGCGGCACCGAGGTGATCGCGCACGAGCTCCGCAGCGGAATCGCGCTGATCCTCGCGGGCCTGGCCGCCGAGGGCGAGACCATCGTCGCGCCGGGCTACCAGATCGACCGCGGGCACGCCGTGCTCGCCGAGCGGCTGAGCACGGTGGGCGCGGACATCACCGCCCAGACGCTCTAGCCGGAGCAGCCCGCCTGGCCGCAGCTGGCCGGTTACTGCCGGCCTGCGGGGCCCTACACCGGCCGCGCTGACCGGCGGCCGTCCGAAATTGCCTCTTCACGTGGCGGCAAGCCTGAGTTACCAAGTAATGAGGGGCTTTTAGCTGCGCGAAAGGGTGCTCAGGGCTGAGTGCATGACGTGGCCGTTATGAACGTGTATGCACGACAGGAACGCGAGGCCAGGGTCGGCATCGTCGGCCCGCACGATCTCGTGGAGCGGGTCATGCTGTCTGGCCTGCCGACTGTCGGCGGGGCGGCGCAGCCGCCTCCGGCCGAGGCCGAGATCGGGCTGCGGCACCGGCTGGTGATGGCCCCCTACGTGACCGAGCACGAGGCGCCGGAAAGGGTGGCGCGGCTCGGCGAAGGCGTGGACGCGTGCCTGTTCGCCAGCCGCATCCCGATGGACTACGCCCGCCGGTCCGGCGTCCTGACCTGCCCGGCTACCTGCATCCAGCTTGGGGGCACGCCGCTGTACGCGGCGGTGCTGCGCGCACGCAGGGACGGGCTGGACGCCGGTCGTGGCAGCTTTGACGGCCTGAGCCGGGCCGAGCTGAATGCCGGCCTGGCCGACATGGGCATGGCGGCCGACGGCACGCACGTACGCGAGGAGACCGCCAACGCGGCCGCGCTGGCCTCGTTCCATGAGCGGCTGTGGCGGCTCGGGCAGACCTCGGCGGCCTTCACCTGCGCCGAGCAGGTCGATGCCCGGCTGCGGGCCGCTGGCGTTCCCATCGTGCGCCTGCGCCCGACCGACCAGTCGATCAGGTCGGCACTGCAGGTCGCGACGCTCCTGGCGGCCACCCGCGTGCTTGACGGCTCGCAGCTCGCGGTCGCGGTCGTCGAGGTGCCGGCCCTGCGCGACAGCTCACGCCGGCCCGCGCCGCGCCAGGCCAGGGAGGAACTGCAGCTGACCGTGCACCGCTTCCTGGTCAGGGAGGCTCAGCTCATCCAGGCAACCGTGAGCCATCTCGGCGAGCATGGCTTCCTCATCCTGGCGACCAGGGGATCCCTGGCGGCCGCGGGCGACCCGCCGTTCGTCAGCAGGGCCCGCGCGGCCCTCGGCGTGACGCTGGACGTCGGGGTCGGCACCGGCCGCACCGAGCACGAGGCGGAGGCGCTGGCGCGACTGTCGCTGGCACGGGCATCCAGGTCCAGGCCCGGTCACGGGCGCGGCAGCACCGGGCGGCCGGCCGGCCGGGCGCACGCGCAGGCATCCGTGCTGCCGGGCATGGCCGACCTGGCCGGCCAGCCGGGAGACGGCCGGGCCGCACGCCAGCCCGGCGACAGCCTCAGCCGGCTGCGAGCGCTGGAAACCCTTTCCAGGCTCGCGCAGAAGCTCGCCGCGGACGCGGCGCCGGTCGTCGATGCCGAGACCACCGGTCAGCTGCTCTCGGTCACTCCCCGCACGGCGCGGCGCCAGCTCCGCGCGCTCGTCGACGAGGGGCTGGCCCTGCCGCTGCCGCCCGCCCGCCGCCGGCACCCCGGCCGGCCGCGGCTGGCCTACCGCCTGGTGGTGGAGAAGCTGGAGACTCGGGGCGACACCGCCGGGCCACCTCCCAAGCCCAGACCGGCAAATCCCGAAGGCCAAACAGCCTGACGGGCGCGCTTTGGCGTGGCCGTCAGTAGCGGGCGATCACGTCCCGGCCGAACCGCGCCATCTCCTCCCGCTGCGGCGAGAACTGCAGCAGCATCAGGCCGACCCCGGCCTGCTCGTAGCCGCGCAGCCGGTCGATGATCTGGTCAGGCGTGCCGATCAGGCCACTGCGAAGGCCCCGGTTCGAGACGCTGTACTCCTCCAGCGAGACCTGCGACTCAAGCTGCGAGCCGGCGATGAAGTCCTGATAGGAGGCATAGGCCTCGGGCGAGGCGCGCACGTTCAGTATCCGGGCCAGCTCGGCCTGCGCCTCCGCCTGAGTGTCCCGGCAGATCACGTACCCGGAGACGCCGAACGTCATCGGCGGCTGCCCGGCAGCTTCGCGGCGCGCGCTCAGGTCGGCCACCTTGGCCGCGATGACCTCCGGCGCGTCCCCGTGCATAACGTACGCGTCTGCCTGCGCCGCGATGACCTCCTTGGCCCTGGGCGACTCGCCGCCCATGTAGACCGGCGGGACCCTGGACGGCTTCGGCTCGAGCACCGTGCCGTCCAGCTGATACAGCGGCCCCGAATGGGACACGGTGTCCTCGCGCAGCAGGCGCGAGACGACATCGAGCCACTCCTGTGTCCTGGCGTAACGAGCGTCATGCACGTCGAACGGGGCACCGTACTGCGCGGCCTCGTCTTTCCACCAGGACGAGACCACGTTCAGCGAGATCCGGCCGGGCGCGATCAGGTCCAGCGTGGACAGCGCCTTGGCGGTCTGCGACGGGGAGTGGTAGTTCGGCCGGACCGCGAGCATCAGCTCCAGCGTGCTCGTCGCGGCCGCCACCGCGGGCGCCAGGGTCCAGCAGTCAACCGACGGCGCCCGGTGGCCCTTGATGTCGTTGAGGTTCAGCTCGGCGATCAGCGACAGGTCGAAACCGTCCTGTTCGCTCTGGACCGCCAGGTCGCGGATGTACGACCAGGACACGGGCATGCCCTCGTCGGCGACGTTGCGCAGCCAGCCGCCGAAGATCGGCATCCAGTACCCGAACCGCATGGTTTTCCTCCTGTCGGCGCCGCTACCGGCCGGCCGCGGCCAGCAGCCGGCCGAGATAGCCGGCCACGGCCTCCAGCGCGGACCGCGGTGCTACCGCCTCGATCTCGGCGTTGTAGTTCGTCGTGGTGTTGATGTCGTAGGTGACGAGCCGCCCGTCCGCGGTCTCGATGAACTCAAAGCCGGCGATCCCGATCCCGTGCTCGGCAGCGAAGTCGAGGTACCGGCCCACGACCGGGTGCCGGAAACCCTCCCGGAGCGCGAACAGGCTGGGCTCCGGCGCTGACCCGCTGTCCCCAGCGCCCGCGGCGCCCGCGGCCGGGACAACCGCGCACGCGTCGGCCGGGCAGAGCTGGAACCCGCCGCGCGCGGTGTCCGCGGTGATGGCGTAGATGAACTCGCCGCCCACGATCTCCGCCCGCGTGATCAGCGGCTGCGCGGCCACCAGGTACTCCTGCAGCAGGGTGATGCCGTCGGCCGGCGGCTCGTAGTCGGGCCCGGCCAGGTAGACCTCGAACTCCGCGTGGCTGTCGAACCTGCGCACGCCAAGGCCCTTGCCGCCCTGGTTGTGCTTGCCGATAAAGGGAACGGGCAGCTTGCGCGCCGCCGCGGCCAGCTCGCCGGTGCCGGCCACGGCAAGCGTCCTGGGAACGTCGAAGCCGGCTGCCTTCAGCGCCGCGAGCTGCTCGACCTTGCTCATCTCCAGGTCAAGCACGCGGCGGCCGTTCACCACCTGGCGGCCGCTGGCCTCAAGCCAGGCCAGCACACCGCGGGTCTGGTCCTTGGCAAAGGGATGGCCCCTGGTGTGCGCGGACGCGCTCATCCGCGACCAGTACACCCCCGGCGGCGGCTCCTCGCTGAGGTCGATGACGGCCTCGCCGAGCAGCCACTGCTCGTGCGGCAGCCCGGCCCGGTCGAACGCCGCCGCGAGCGGCGCGTACCACTCCGGGTTCTCGTGCAGCACGTACAGCTTCATGGACCTGCCGGTCCCGGCCGGGGGGCGCTGTTCATACGTCCTATTCTGGACTATCTGCCCGCCCGGACCGATCGCCCCTGGTGCCGCCCGTTTCCGATATCAGAGCCTGAGCTTCATGCCCTCGTGCGAGGCGACGAAGCCGAGGCGCCGATAGAACCGGTGCGCGTCGGTGCGTGACTTGTCCGAGGTGAGCTGCACCAGCGCGCACCCCCGCCGCCGTGCCTCCTGGATAGCCCAGTCCATCATGCCCGCGCCGAGGCCGCTGCCCCTGGTGCCGGCGGCGACGCGGACGGCCTCGATCTGCGCCCGCAGTGCCCCGCGCCTGGCCAGGCCTGGCAGGAACGACAGCTGCATGGTGCCGGCCACCGCACCGGCGGACTCGGCCACCAGCAGCAGGTGCGCCGGATCGGCGTCGATGGCGCGGAAGGCCCGCTGGTAGCAGGCCAGGTCCGACTCGTCCCGCAGCCCGTCCCTGGTAGCGCCGAGCTGGTCGGCGGCCAGCAGCGCGACGATCGCTGGCACGTCCTCGGTCCGCGCCTGCCTGAGCACGACGCGGGGCGGGCCGGCGTCCAGCACGGCCAGGCAGTCCGCGGCTGCCATGGCTAGCGCTGCGGGTATGCGCCGGCGGCCGCGAGGAACGCGTCGTTGGCCTCGGGGTCGGCTATCGTCACGCGGACCCCGTCCGGCTGGAACGGCCGCACGCTCACGCCAGCCCGGTCGCAGAAGTCGGCGAAGTCCTCCGAGCGCTCGCGCAGCGGCAGCCAGACGAAGTTGGCCTCGGCAGGCGGCACCGGCCAGCCCTGGCCAAGCAGCTCGTGCCGGACCCGGTCACGCTCCTTGACCACCTGCTCAACGCGTTCCATCAGCTCGGCCTCGGCTGCCAGCGAAGCAATGGCCGCTGCCTGGGCGAGCGAGTTGACGGCGAACGTGAGCATGGTCTTGCGGGCGGCCTGCGCCACCGGCTCGTGCCCGATCAGGTAGCCGATGCGCAGCCCGGCTAGACCGTAGGCCTTGGAGAACGTCCGCAGCACCGCGACGTTGGGCCGGTCGCGGTACAGCGCGATGCCGTCAGGCACGTCCGGGTCGCGGATGTACTGGACGTACGCCTCGTCCAGCACCGCCAGGCAGTCGGCGGGCACCCGGTCCAGGAACTCCTCGAGTTCAGCGCGGTGCACCACCGTGCCGGTGGGATTGTTCGGGTTGCAGATGAAGACCAGCCTGGTCCGGTCGGTGATCGCCGCGGCCATGGCCGGCAGGTCGTGCGCATACTCGGCCAGCGGCACCGTGACCGCGGTGGCGTTCGCCAGCTCGGTCAGGTACGGGTAGGCCTCGAACGAGCGCCAGGCGAACAGGATCTCGGCACCGGGCTCGCCCACGGCCTCGAGCAGCTGCTGCGCGACGCCTACCGACCCGCAGCCCACGGCCACGTGCTCGGCCGGGACGTCGAACCGCTCGGCGATGGCGGCCGTGAGCGCGACGGCGCCGTTGTCCGGGTAACGGTTGATATGCGTGGCAGCGTCGGCGAGCACGGACCTTACCGACGGCAGCGGGTCGTACGGGGACTCGTTAGACGAGAGCTTGTAGGACTTCGCGGCCGCGCCGGACGGCGGCTTGCCCGGTTTGTACCCGGCGAACTGGTCGAGTACCTGCCGGAAACGCGGTGACTGCTCGGACACCGTTGTCCTCCCTGTGCTGTCCGGTGCGGTGATCACAGGCTACGCCGGGCTGGCACCGGGCAGCTCAGCCAAGGCGGCGGGATGACCGCGGCTGCCGGGCCGCAGCATCGGCGGGTACAGCAGGACTGCGCTGCCCCGGCGGTAGACCTGGGCTGGGCGGCCGCCTCCTGAGGGCGTCGTCGCTCCCGTTTCCTCCAGGAAGCCCTCGGCGCTGGTGACCTTGCGATGGAAGTTACGCGGGTCAAGGGGCGTGCCCCAGACGATCTCATAGACGCGGCGCAGGTCGGCGACGGTGAACTCATCCCGGCAGAACGCAGCCGCCAGCGCGGTGTACTCCAGCTTGGACCGGGCCCGCTCCACCCCGTCAGTGAGGATCCGCTCGTGGTCGAAGGCCATCTGGGACAGGCCGGCGACCGGCTGCCAGCTCATCTGCGGCTGATCGGGGGCTGGCAGGTCAGGGGCCAGTCCGAGATAGGCAACCGACACCGCCCGCCTGGTCGGGTCGCGGTCGGGGTAGCCGTAGGTGCGCAGCTGCTCCAGGTGCACCATCGCTGCGGGCAGGCCCGCCCGCTCGGCAAGCACCCGGCCGGCTGCGGCCTGCAGGTCCTCGTCCAGCCGGATGAACCCGCCAGGCAGCGCGACCATCCCGGCGTATGGATTGCCATCGCGCCGCCAGACGAGCGTGGTCAGCTGACCGCCGCGGACGGTCAGGATTACCAGGTCGACGCTCACGCCTATCCGGGGGACGCTCACACCCGGCACGGTAGCGCCCGGCCAGTGCCGCGCGGATGCGGATCCGGTGTCGTTGCCGCGACACCCCACCGCATCCACGACCCCGCGGGGCGCGGTGCAATAGCTTTGGCCGCGTGGACGGGCTTCGTTCGGTCGAGATCTGCGCCGGCGCCGGCGGTCAGGCGCTCGGCCTGGAGCAGGCGGGATTCGGGCACGAGGCGGTCGTCGAGATCGATGCCGACGCCTGCGAGACGCTCCGGCTCAATCGCGGTTCCGCCTGGAAGGTCGTCGAGGGCGACGTGGCCGGCCTGGACGGCCGCGCGTTCCGCGGAATCGACCTGCTCGCCGGAGGAGTGCCGTGCCCGCCGTTCTCCATCGCCGGCCGCCAGCTCGGCGCGGACGATGAGCGCGACCTGTTCCCGCAGGCGCTGCGGCTGGTCGAGGAGGCAGGCCCGCGCGCGGTCCTGCTGGAGAACGTGCGCGGCCTGGCTACCCCGAGGTTTGCCGGCTACCGCGGCCAGGTGCTGGCGCGGCTGCGCGAGCTGGGCTACCGGGCGTGGTGGGACCTGGTGCACGCAAGCGAGCACGGCGTCCCCCAGCTGCGGCCGCGCTTCGTGCTGATCGCTCTCCGGGAGCCCTGGGCCGGTCAGTTCTGCTGGCCGCCGCCCGATCCCCGGCCGGCCCCGGCGGTCGGCCAGGTCCTCGCCGACCTGATGGCGGCGGGCGGCTGGCCCGGCGCCGCCAGCTGGTCGGGCCAGGCCGCGGCCATAGCCCCGACGATTGTCGGCGGCAGCAAGAAGCACGGCGGCCCGGATCTCGGGCCGACCAGGGCCAGGGCGGCCTGGCGCGGCCTGCGGGTAGACGGCCTCGGCATCGCCGACCGCGTGCCGGGGCCGGATTTCCCCCGCGACGGGTTTCCCAAGCTCACCGTCCGGATGGTGGCTCGGCTGCAGGGCTTCCCCGATGACTGGGAGTTCGCCGGCCGCAAGACCGCCGCCTACCGGCAGGTCGGGAATGCATTCCCGCCGCCAGTGGCGCGTGCTCTCGGCGGCGCGATCGCCTCCGCGCTTGGCCGGCCGGCGGCCGGATCGCAGGCCCGGCAGCCGTAGGCCGGCGCCAGGCGACATGGGCCCGGCTGCGGCCGGCGGCCCTCGGCGGCGGGCGCTGCAGCCCACGTTAGAATTGCTGCGTGAACCGACTTGGCGAGCTTGAGCGTGCCATCATGGACGTGCTCTGGGAGGCCGCGACCCCGCTGAGCGTACGGGAGGTCAGCGGCCTCCTTACCGATCGGGATCTAGCTCACACGACGGTAATGACCGTGCTCGACCGACTCGCCAAGAAGGGCTTCGCCCGGCGCGAGCGCAACGGCAGGGCCTGGCATTACCGCGCAGCGGAGAGCAGGGAAGCGTACGTGACCGAGCTCATGCTGAGCGCGCTCGACCAGACCGGCGACCGGCAGGCGGCGCTGGCCAGGTTCGCCCGCAGCGTCAGCGGCACTGAGGCCGAGGCACTGCTGCGCGCCCTTGGCGCTCTCGGCGAGGCCGCCAGAGGTTAAGCCGTGTCCGCCGCTGTTGTCATCCTCGCCGCGGTTGCCACTGGTTGCATTCCCGCCGCCAGAGCTCTGGCGCATGCCCGCTGGCCCTATCGCTCGCCGGCCGCGGGCATCCTGCTGTGGCAGGGCCTCGGCCTCGGCTGGGGCCTGGCGGCCGTGGGGGCGCTGCTCGGGATCGGCGCGGCAGGTTACCGCTCAGGGGTGGCCGGCGGGGCCTTCGCCCGGCTGGCCAGCGTCGGCACGCACTGGACCGGGCCAGGCCAGGCCGCCCTGAGCCTGGTCGGAGTGGCTCAGCTCGGCTGCCTGGCGGCCGGGCTGGCACTGCTCGCGGTGCTGTGCTGGATCCTGCTGGCCGCTGCGGCGGCGGTGGTGCGGGCCAGGAAGCGCCAGCGAGTCCTGCTGAGCCTGCTGGCGCACGGCGACCCGAAGGTGCCAGGGGCGCTGGTCGTCGACCACCCGGCGGCAGCGGCCTACTGCCTGCCCGGCCTGCGGTCGGCCATCGTGCTCAGCGCAGGGGTGCTTAACCTGCTGGACGACCACGAGCTGGCCGCGGTGCTGGCGCACGAGCGCGCGCACCTGCGCGAGCGACACGATCTCGTGCTGCTGCCGTTCAGCGCGCTGCTTCGGGCGTTCCGCTGGGCCAGCGTGGCCCGCCAGGCGCAGCGGGCCGTCGCCCTCCTGGTCGAGATGCAGGCCGACGACCGCGCGCTGCGGCACCGGCCTGCCAGGGAGCTGGCCACCGCACTGCTGCGCGTCGGTGCGGCCGGCGGCGGCGCGGTCCCCTCGGGCGCACTGGCCGCGACCGAGCCCGGACTGGCCTGCGACGTCACCACCAGGGTCATCAGGATCCTGCGGCCCGCGCCTGGCCTGTGCCCGGCCGCGCGCGTGCTCACCAGCCTGACGGCCGCGACGGCAGTCGGCGTGCCGATCATCCTGCTGGCACTCCCGGTGCGGTAACCGCCTGTTCCCTGACGGTAGAGCTGATCAAAGCGGGAGCGGCGTCTGCGGGTGACGGCACGGTTGCTCCTCTCGACACCGGATACATGTCCGGCGCGCCCGGAGCATTTCGCGATCCCTAGTCGACGATCCGGATCCGGAGCCGGCGGAACCCGCGGCCCTTGTTCTCGATCTTGACGACCTCGATCTTGCCGATCTGGCTGGTACTGGCCACATGCGTGCCGCCGTCGGCCTGCTGGTCCAGGCCCACGATGTCGATGATCCGGACCTCTGCCACGGTCTGCGGAACGAGGTTCGTGGCGGTCCTGATGATGTCTGGCAGCGCGAACGCCTCGGCCCGCGGCAGGACCCGGACATCGATCCTGCGGTCGGCGCTGACCTCCGCATTGCAGGCGCCCTCCACCGCGTCGCGGAATCCCTCAGGGAGTTCTGGCAGGTCGAAATCCATCCGGGCGGTCAGCGGCTCCATGTTGCCACCGGTGACGAGGGCGCCGTAGTCGCGGAACACCACCCCGCACAGGACGTGCAGGCCGGAGTGGGTGCGCATCAGGGCGGTGCGCCTGGCGTCCTCGACGGCACCGCGGACTGCCGTTCCTGGCGGCGGCAGCGGGTCGCCCTCTGCCGGGATCAGGTAGAGGTCGTCGCCCTTGCGGGCGCCCACGATGTGAGTCTGCACCCCGCCCCAGAGCAGGACGCCCTCGTCGGGCGGCTGACCGCCGCCGCCGGGGTAGAAGGCCGAGGCGTCAAGGACGATCCCGTCTGGCTCCGCGGCAAGGACCGTGGCGTCCCACTGGCGCAGGGTCTGGTCGTCAAGTTCGAGGCGGTGCGTGCGCCACTGCGGCTCGGTCATACCGCCGAGACTAGCGCCGGCTGGCCCGCCGGCGGGGCCGGGCTTACCAGGGCCCGTACGGCCCCTGCCGCTGCCCGGAGCTGCGGACCTGCTTGATCTTGGGCCGAACGTCGACGAGGTAGATGGCCGCCGCGACGAAGGCAATGATCGGGAAGAGGCTGAGCAGGGCAAGGTAGCCGACCGCACCGCCGACTCCGATCACGAACGCGACGCCCAGGATGACCAGCCACAGCGGCTTGGTCTGCTTGCCCGCGGCAGTGAACGCGGAAGCCGGCTGGATGATGGCGTGGATGAACGCCCAGGTCTCGACTACGAACGCGGCGAGCAGCAGAACCCAGAAGAACAGGCTGATGACCGACGCGGCAGTCGGGTTGATGATCGTGAAGGCAATCGGATGCACAGTGCTCACGGTGTCACGCTACCTGCTGCCGCTCTGTGGCGGGAACTGATGGCCCGGGGCGTCCTGCGCTGGCCCTTCCGCTCCGCCCTGGCCCGGCTGAGTGCCGGCCGGAGACGGGCCGGCCTGGTCCGGGCCGTCCGGGTCCGGGCCGTCCTCCGGGTAAAGGCTGTCAGCCTCGTCGTCTGGCGGGCTCCAGGACGAGGCGTCACGAAGATCGACGTCGTCGTCTTCCGACTCGTCCGGCCCGGTCAGCGCCAGCCTGGAGTGCCCGCCGACGCTGCGGTCATCGGGCCAGAGCAGCCCGGCCTCGTCCGGCTCAAGGCCGGACTGGTCGTCAGTGATCCCGGCCGTTCCCGCCCGAGCCATCACCGTTTCCTTGCGGAACGACTCGTAGATCTCGATCAGCATCTGCTTCTGGCGCTCGGTCAGCTCCTGGTCGGTCAGCACGGCTTCCCTGACCACCGACCCGGGCGGACGGTCCTCCAGGAATCCGGCCTGCACGTAGAGCGCCTCCGCCGAGATCCGCAGCCCCTTGGCAATCTGCTGCAAGATGTCGGCGCTTGGCCGCCGCAGCCCGCGCTCGATCTGGCTGAGGTAGGGATTGGAGATTCCGGCCGACTGGGCAAGCTGGCGCAGCGAGATCTTCGCCTGCTCCCGCTGCTCCCTGATGTAGGCGCCGATGGCGCCGACGTTTACCGGGCTCATACGCCCAGCTTCGCACCGAGTGCTTGCAGATGCAAACGTCCAGCTAGCACCCCGCGACCATCGCCGCCGAGAGCCGCACCGCCCCACTCCCAGAGGCGGACACCGCGACCCCCCGTACTCCAATGAGCGACACCCTAAGAGCAACATTGTGTAAGTTCAGGAGGAGAAAACATCGCATAGCGGACACAAAATTGACTGCAACAACACAATGTCACTGTCGTCCCGCCGGACTGTCGCGTGGAAGGAGAAAGTAGTCCTTTTTATATCCTTTGGTCCGGCGTAGGGTGATGCCCTGCTAGCCGGCGCCGGGCAGCACCGCGCGGATTTCACCTACAACGCGGCCGCCGCCGAAGACGTCGGGGCTGGCCAGCTCTGCCAGCCTGGCCGCGTCCGCGCCAG
>Ga0187783_10003420_pt1 | contig 11682 bp, 29 predicted proteins | sample 1015_SJ02_MP02_2_FD_132471 | JGI IMG/M metagenome (GOLD analysis project Ga0187783, IMG submission 132471) | Tropical peat soil microbial communities from peatlands in Department of Meta, Colombia - 1015_SJ02_MP02_20_MG | ecosystem: Environmental > Terrestrial > Soil > Wetlands > Peat | place... | reverse complement strand
TCACCGCGAGCGTTGACGTGGAGATCAGCCCGGACGACCTGCACCGCCAGGGCTGGCACCACGAGAGCGAGTGCGTGCCCGCAGACCTCCAGGCTGCCCGGTGGGTTGCCACGCAAGCAGGCGCCGACTGGAACGCGGTGCTGCGCCGGGCTCACGCGCAGGCCACTGCCTGCCGCCGCGGGGACCGGCCCGTGCCGGCCGCGGTGGCGGTGCTCGAGCGGGAGTACTGGCGCAGGTGCAAGCAACTCCAGAAGCCCGGCCTGGCAACCCTGAAGCGGGCTGCGACAGGGAGAGCGGCATGACAGGGCTATTCAAAGACCTGGACGATCCAAGAAAGCGAACGGAGAAAGCGATGGCGCGGCAGATGTTCCGCTACGAAGTGCTCGTCACGGGCGCGTGGGTGCACGGGCTGACCGGGGACCCGGTGGGCGTGGCAAACTGCGCGGCCCCTCTCGGCGTGGAGTTCTGGGCCGAGCACGACGACAGCAAGCCGGTCCGCAGGCGCACGTTCCAGGTGTTCGGCACCGGCCACCCGCTGCCCGAAGGCGCCCGCTACGTCGGGACCGCGCCGAGGACGGCCGAGGGCCTGGTGTGGCACCTGTACGAACTTGTCAGCGACGAGACGGAAGACACCGATGACCGGGACCGCTGAGACGGCAGAGCAGGAGACCGCAGGCGAGCCGTGGAACGCCGACCGCTTCGCCGCCGTCCTCACCGCATCGGTGTACGAGCACTTCGTCAACGCGATGAACGGCGGCCGGTTCACCTTCTGCGCTCACGGCCGCGACGAGGTGTTCGACCTTCTCGACGGCGAGGACGATGATGACACCCTGACGTTCCAGCGGGTCCCGGACGGGGCGCGGTTCAAGGTGTCGTTCTGGGTGGATGCTACGGAGGTACGCGGCGATGACTGACGGCACCTGCCCGGCCGTCCCCGGCCCCGTGATTGACATGGGGTACCTGTCCCTGCCTGCCGGATTCCAGCGGGACATGGAGTGGCTGCAAGCCATCGACCGGGCTCTGCAGGGCAGCATCGACTTGTGCGCCCGGTGCAAGACGTGCGAGGAGCAGGCCGGTGCCGTGCTCGCGCTCATCCGGCCGCTGCTGGCAGAACTGGACGAGGCCCGCGTAGCGTCTCAGGGCCAATCTGCGGCCGCCGCGGAGTCTGGTAGCGCACCACCCGCGCCCGGCCCCGGCGACGGCGCTACGGAAGCCCTGGTGCTCCCCGCGGACGAGTACGCGGCGGTCAGGGAACTGCTGGAGCGGGCGACGGCGGCCGGGCTGCGGCTCAAGGTGAAGCTGGAGAACGTCCGCGCCCTTGTCGCGAGAGAACTCACCGAGCCCGGCTCGATGGTCTACGCGCCGGCGCTGCGGGAGCGGATCCTGGCCATCATCGGCAGCGAGGAGGGGGGCTTGCCCCGCGTCACGGTGGACCTGAACGTCCGCGTCCGCAAGCACGAGACTTACGGTGGCTTCGAGGACGTGACCGGAGCCGACCCCGCCTCGCTGCGCTGGGGCGACCGCGTGCTCGTCGTTGAGGCCGAGTCGCGGATCTTCACCGACGCGATCGTGACCGCCGTCGACACGGACAAGCGGCTGGTGTACCTGGTGCCAGACTGGCACGGGTTCCGGGATGACCGGGTGATCGGCAGCGAGGAGGAGAACGGCGATGCGGTTCGCTTACGCCGATCCCCCCTATATCGGGCAGGCAAAGCGCCATTACGGTGATCACCCGGACTACGCGGGCGAGGTCGACCACGCCGAACTTATCGGGCGCATGGAGGCCCGGTTCGACGGCTGGGCGCTGTCGCTGTCCGTCAAGTCGCTCCGCGAGGTGCTGGCGATGTGCCCGGGGGACGTGATCGTGCTGGCCTGGTTCAAGCCGATCGCGCCGCCGCTGGGTGACCACCGCCGGTACAACTGGGAGCCGGTCATCTGCAAGCCGGTACGCCAGTACGGGCCTGGCTACGTGCCGCTGGCTTGCGTCGCCAGCCCGCCGCAGTTCACGTTCCGGGCTAGGCCGGAATCGCATGTCATCGGGGAGAAGCCCCGCGAGTTCTGCCACTGGGTGTTCGCTAACGCCGGGCTGGATGCGGGCGATGAGGTGACGGACCTGTTTCCCGGTTCCGGGGCGGTAGGCCGGGCGTGGCTGGCGTACCGGCCGGGCTGCACGGTGCCGGACGGGCACGCGGTCCCGCCGATGCCGGGCGGCCACCCGTCCCTGTTTGACCTGGAGGCATCGTGATGGGCGCCCCCTACGGCCCCGATAGCAACATAACCCTGCCGCCAAGGTCCCTGCTGTGGGCCAAGCCGGTGATGACAGATGACGGCCCCGCTATCGAGATCGGCTGTGACTGCGCCACGGTCACCCAGCATGTCATCCCGGGCTGGGACCATCTCGAGCACCTGGAGGAACTCGCGCTCACCTGCGGCGGGTGCCAGTCGGTGACGTGGGTCACGGTCGGCCCGGTAGATCAGCTGACCGGCACCGATGAGGAAGGGGACGGCGACGATGAGCGCATCTGCTACGGATGACGCCGAGACCGGCCCGGACCGCCTCGACCGCTACGCCCAGGCCGCGTGGCGGCACCGCTGCGAGCGGATGGCCGAGCAGAAGGAACGCCCCCCGGACTACGGCACGTGGGACGGGCGCGCCCGGTTCCTGAAGGAGATCGACCGCTCCGCCGCGTCTCTCGTCGCCGCCATGGCCGTGCATGACGCGGGCCTGGAAGCTACCCAGATGCGGGTAGCGCTGGGGACCGTCGCCGCCCATCTCCCGGTGATCCTGCAAGCCCTGGAAGCCGCAGAGGACGCTGCGGGACACGTGACGGAGAAGCGCCCGTACCGGCAGGCGAGGGAAGCACTGGAGAGGACGTGGCCGTTCTGATGGTCGCGCAGTACGAGCTTGACCTGGACATGCCGGAGCCGCCCGAGAGCGCCAGGATGACCGAGCGCGGGATGCTCGACCTGCTGCACCGCCGCTACGGCCAGCGGTCCTACAACGGCGGCGTGGACGCGCCCCGCTTCATCTGCGCTGAGCATGTCCGTGACAAGGCCGGCTTCGAGCGCCGGACGCTGGACTTCATGGCGATCGACACGTGGGAGTCGTCCATGCGCGCCGGGTGGCTGACTGTCCACGGCGTCGAGGTGAAGGTGTCCCGCTCCGACTGGCTGCGCGAGCTTAAGGATCCGGACAAGGCTGCGGTGGGAATGCACTACGCGACGCACCGCTGGCTGGCCATCCCTGATCCGCTGATGGTCCGCGAGGGTGAGCTTCCGGTCGGGTGGGGACTGCTGTGCGTCAAGGGGGCGCGCGGGCTCGTGGCGCACATCCAGGCGGCCGGGAGGCGGCCCGAACCGCTGGAGCCGACTGCCATCGCCGCGCTCCTGCGTGCGGTTGCCAAGACGGCGGTCGCGCAGGCATCGAAGGAGCCGCAGCCGTGACGCCCCGCTCCCAGCCTCCCCTCCCCGGCCTGACGGTCCCGCTCGTCACCCACCCGTCAGCGGCAGCAGCCCGGAAACGGGGAGACCTCGCCGAGCGGATGGTCGACGTGGCGTGCGAGCTGGCCCTGACGGTACGGGACCAGGACCGGGCGGGGATCGGCCGCTACCTCTCGTCGCTGCGCCTTGACGAGGAGGAAGCGCGGGCCCTGGTCATCGTCCTCGCCGCCATGGTTCCGGCAGAGGACAGGTCGAAGCAGGACATGCTCGCCTGGGTTAACTTCACGGAATTTGACGGCCCGGACGGCGGGGAGCCCGCGGACGCCGGAGAGGAGCCTGAGCCCGTGCTGTCGTTCCGTGAGCGGCGGTTCCTTGAGTACGCCGAGCTGAGGGGGTACAACCTCCCGGTCGATGAGGCGGCGCGGCGGGCCAGGGTGAGCAAGCGGACAGCGGAGCGGTACGAGGCGGAACTGAAACGGGAGGGCGCTGATGCTGCCTGACCGCTCCCCCGTAGCCGCCCCGCACGGCGGGGATGACGTTACCACCAAAGACCAAATCCGAGGAGTCGTGTGCTGCGTGCCGCCTGCCTGCGGTTACGTCCGAACTTTCGGACTCTCCCGATGGCGGTTGGCTTGCAGCCGTGTCCGAGTTTTCGGACTACCGCGACCTGGGCTTTCGTCCGAGAATCCGGACTGCGTCGTAGTAGGTGGACCGGGGCATCTCCAGCGCGCGGGTGATCTCCTTCATGTCCATGCCGAGCGCGAGCAGGGTGCCGATGCGCAGCGCGTTCGGCGGCAGGGACTTGTCAAGCAGCAGTTCGCGGGCCAGACCCACGTCGGGACCGCGCTTCGCCTGCCGTGGCGACCACGAGTAGCACGGCACGAGGACGGCTATGCGCCTGCCGATCAGTTCATCCGGGCAGCCGCAGTGGCAGTACCAGACCGGCCGTTCGCGCTTAACCTGGACGGAAAGTTGCGCGCGGTCGGTGCGGTGCTTCTTGACGGGGCACCATGCGCGGAGTCCCGCCGGCTCGGGCCACCCGTCCAACGGCGTAGTCCAGTGATCGCTGATGCAGTCCGGAGCATCCCATCCGGTGATGCAGCGCCACGCCACCGGACTAACTGCCTGTCGGCACGTAGCGTACCAACAGGGGCATATGTCATGCTTTGCTCACGCTCCTTGCATGGAGAAGGCGGGGGCCGGTCGGCCGTGGAAAACTGGCCGGCCTCCCGCCGTCATCGGCGGATGGGGCTTACGTGCTAACTGGCACGCCGCTTGAGCGCTCGCTCGCGGTAGCCCTTATCGCAGAGTTGGCGGATGCGCTCGCGGGTGAGGCCCGTCGCCTGCACGATCTTGGCCTGCTGCCAGCCGGTGTCGGCGGCTTCCCAGATCGCGTTTACGAGGGCCGTGTGCGCTTCCTCGCCGCGAGCTTTGGCGCGGCGGTCCGAGGCGGCTAGCGACCGGAGAGTCTGTTCGTCCATGCAGAAAGAATACTCTGTGCCAAGAGTCTTGACAAGCAAAGAGTCTTGGCATAAGTTGAAGCCATGACCAGCAAGCAGCCCACTCCGCAGGGCATCTCCGCGCTACTGCGCAAGGCAGGGCACGCCAAGGCCGTCGTCAAGCTGCACGGCGGTACGGCCGGGTTCTGCGTCACCACGGACTACAGCACCGGCAACGTCAAGGTCGAGTACCACGCGAACACGATGGGGTCCGCTAGCCACAGCACCGAACTGAACCTTTCCGCCTACGCGAAGACGATCGGGGCAGCCGGGTACGACGTTGCCAAGCCGAGTCCGCGCTGGCTCATCGTCACGGCAAAGGATTAGGACTAGCCATGAACTACCGCGAGCAGAGGGAACTCCGCGACATCGCCCGCAGTGTCGGCCGCGATGACCTCGTTGCCGCCCTCGACAAGACCGCCGGCGAGCTGGACGAGCTTGCCGACATCACCCGCGACGCCTACCGGGTCTGGCAGGAGGCTTCCGCCAAGCAGGACGCCAAGGCGGCTGAACTGCGGGACGTGATGCAGCAGATCCGGGGGCTCCGTAACCAGGAGGGCGAGACCCGGTGAGCGCGACCAAGACCCGCAAGCCCCGCCGCGAACTAACCCCGGTAGACATCACGGCCCGCTTCCCCTCGTTCCGCTCGGGCAGGCTCGAGAACTGGGCGGCCAGCTCGCGCGACGGGGAATGGAAGTACGAGCGCATCGAAGACACCGGAACCCCGTGGGCGGTCATCCACGTGCCGACCGGCACCGAGGGGCCATGGTACGGCACCCTGACCGCTGCGAGGGCAAGCACCGCAGACGGGTCGGCGCTGGTCGACGTTGAGCGCCGGCTCGCGCACGAGCGCGGCGAGCACGCCGAACGCGATCCGCGCTGTGGGCGGTGCTGAGCCATGGCCGAGACGCCCGACCGCAGGCTTGAAGCGGCGACGGACTACCTTCGCTCGCTGCCACTAGAGGAACGCGCCGGCGCGCTATCCGCGTGGGACAAGGCCGAAGTCCTGGCCCTCCTCGATGACAACGCGACGTACACCTGCCCGCACGGCCAGCCTTGGGCGTGCTCCGAGTGCGGCTGCCCTCGCGGAGTGGCGGGCTGCGACGGTACGGAGTGCTCGTGGCAGTGCCCCGAGGATGGCTGCCAGAACAGCCACGAGGCGTTCTGCTACCTGTGCGGCGGAGGCCGCCCGGACCCCGATGAGGAGTTGTGACCGGTGGCCGTCACGATCATCAACCTGGAAGCCATCCCCGATGACCTCCCGCCCGGCACGTACTGCTGCCGTCTTGACGAGTCCAGCAGCCTCGTAAACGGCGCAGGCTTCCGCGCCCGGTTCATCATCCCGCCCCGTCCCCACGTGCCGGGCGACTGCCTTATCCAGATCGTGAAGGCACCGGAGGAGGAGTTATGGCGCGCACGCACAAGAGCGACGGCCCGCGCGAGATGACCGTGCAGGAGCGGCGCGTCGTCTTCGAGCTCCGCCAGGTGGCCCGGCACTGGCCCGCCACCATCATGCTCGTCAGCATGGACGGCGGACTCCAGGTGGTCGACAAGGGCGCCTTCCACGCCGGGAACGACCAGCGCAACCTCGGCGCCGCCGAACGTCAGGCGCTCTGCGTGCTCGCGGACATCGACGGCATCCCGAACGACGGGGGCGGCTGGTGAGCACCGCAGGCAACTACAGCGACCCTGACACGGACCGCTGGGAGGGCGACGAGGACTGGGCTGAGGCGCACGCCGAGACGGAAGCGGAGGCTCAGGCCGACTGGATGGCCGATCCCGAGGCTTACGCCGAAGCCGCCTACTGGCACGGCAGCGACGAGAGAGAGGCCCCCTTCTGATGATCGGCACCCTCCCCCTCCAGCCCGGCTGCGTCCGCCTCATGCTCATCCGCGACGTAGACACCTGGTCGATCGTGGATGCCGAGGTGTTCTTCTCCGGCGATGAGGCGGTAGCCGCCCGGTCGGTGCTCCAGGTAGGGCTGGACGGGGAGTTCCGCGACTACCGGCCCGAGCGGACGGGCGCGCCCCGCATTCTCTGGAACGACGGCAACGACTACACGGGCCCCGTCGGCGTGATGGGCCCGTTCGCGTTCTTCATCGTCAGGGTGTACGCCGCCGAGAAGTGGATGCTCACCGCCGAGCTTCCCGGCCTGGGACGCAAGCAGGCCCGCAGCGACGACCCGGACGAACTGAAGGCGACCGCTGAACGCTGGCTGGAGGAGTTCGTGGCGTCTCTCGGTGCCGTCTTCCCCGGACCGGCCGAGGAGCCGCAGCGCGTCACGGTCATGCTGCTGCACGACCCTGACAGCGGCGAGGTAGTCGACATCGCCGTCTACGAAGACAGCGCCAAGGCTCAGAACGACGCGCAGCCGACAGCGGACGACAGCGGCTACCGGGTTCAGCTCTGGCCTCACCGGCCGTACGTCCGGACGGGGGACCATCCGTGAGCAACGGCCTGAGCCTGAAAGACGACATGGCCGCGACCCTCCAAGCCCGGCTGTCGTGGCCGCAGGCCGACGCCTGCGCAGCCGACCTGATGGGCCGGTTCGGCAGGATGATGTTCTCGTGCCCGCTGACGTGCGAGTACTGCCGCCACGCCCCGGCCACCCACCTGCTCGTCACGGACCTCGTGCCGCGCCGCGTGCAAGCGCTCGTCTGCGGCGAGTGCGGCTTCCGCAACTTCAAGGCTGCGCGGGAGATCGCGCTGGCCCCATCGGCGGCATGGCTGTTCCGCCTGCTGCCCGAACCTGGACCTGAGCGCGCCGCCCCCGTGGCGGCAGGACCAGAGGAGTAGGACATGGACACCGCAACCGGTCCCGAGCTTGACGCGATCAAGGCGCGCTGGACGCAACGCAGGGGCTCTGGGCTCGGCTTCGACCCCGTGGACGCAATCCGTCTTCTCGGCGCGGTTGAGGCTGTACTGGAACTGGCAGACAGATGGACGCTGCGGCCCGGTGATGCCGACTGGGCGCGGACCCGCGCGATGGACGAATGCGCCGCCAAGGTCCGGGAGGCCATCACCGCCGCTCTGGTCCCGGTAGAGAGCGGCGGCGACAAGAAGGAGGATCGCGATGGAGGCTGAGGCCGTGCGCGAACTGCCCGAGGTCACGGAGGAACTGCTGGCCGCGCTGGAGTTCCGCTACGCCGACCCGCGCGTGTGCCGGGTCTGCGGTGCCCCGGTGGAACTGGCCAATTCGGACGGCATGAAGATGACCTGCACGAGTGATGCCGCAAGCCCGTTCAGGTCCCGGCAGGAAGCCGCGGGCGTGGACTGGAAGCAGGCTCTCGACCACTACGGCGAGTCCACCATGTGGAATCCTCCGGCCGGCGACCTGCGGGTGATAGCGCTCGTCCGGGAAGTCCGCAGGCTCCGCGAGCTGGCCGGGGTCAGGGACGGCACCGACAATGATGCAAAGGAAGGAGCATCATGAACCTCTCAACCATCGAGATGGACCCGGCTGAGGCCCGCGCCCGGCTGGCCGAGTACGAGACCGCGCTGAAGCAGGAGCGCACCGTCCAGGACGAGGCCCTCGCCATGGGCTACCGGGCAGCCGCCCGGGGCCTGCCGATCATCCGGCTGTCCCAGACCGTCGCCGCTGGCGGCTTCTTTGAGAGCGGCCTGCCGCGCATCGCGGTCATCCGGGCGACCGAACGGGAGTGCTTCGCCCGCTGGCACGGCGATGACATCCTTTACGGCAGCGACAACCGATGGGACAACCGGGGCGCGCTCGTCGGCCAGTACATCGTGCGCGTCCCGCTGCCCGGCCATCGCCCCGAGCGCGCCTGGTCCACGGGCCGTACGATCGTCCCGCTGATCCCGCCGCGCCACCGCCCGAGGTAGCCACGCCTGCGCAGCTGCCACATCCTATGGGAAGTCGAGGAGTGGACCATGACGCCGCCCCGCGACCCGGCGCTGATCCGCCACATCCGCGGCGACCTGTGGGCGGTCTTGGCCGTCTGGGACCTCACGGAACTAGAGCGCGCCGTCCTGGCGATGTGATGGCTGAGCCCTGGAAGCCCGGCGACCGGGTGATAGTGCGCCTGCCGGACAGGCAGAGAAAGCATCACGTCGACGTACACGGGACCGTCCGCGAGGTCGACCCGCCCGGCCTGCCTCCCGGTGTCCGCGTTGCCCTGGACCGTGAGGTCAACGGCAAGCGCACCTGCTACGCCACGCACAGCGAGCTACGGCGAGAGGTGCCCGGTGCCTGACGTACCCGACCTCTTCGCCGAACTGGGCGCCGCCGAGGCGGTCATCAACGGTGACGTGGCCGAGGTGAAGACCCAGTACGGCTCCTGCAACCCGGACGACCCCGGCGAGAAGGTGTTCGTCTACGGCAGCACGCCGATCTGCCTCCACGAGGACATCGCCCGCCATGCCGTCGCCTCGCGGAACCGGCTCGGGCTGCCCTCGGTGCTCCTGCGCCGCACCATCACGATCGGGGAATGGGAGGAGGTGCCGGGGCCGTGAGCACTGAGACCGGCCCCGGCAACGACCCGGACGGCCGCCTCCACGACGCCGTGATGTCCGCAGCCGCCCGCGACCAGACTGCAGAGGAGACCGGGAAGCGCCGGGATAACCTGCGCGCCATCCTGGCCATCTGGCGGGTGGCGTGGAGGCTCCGGCGCACGGGCGCAGCGGGGAACGGAGATGGCGATGACCGCTGACGGCGGCATCGGGCCGACCGGGCTCCTGCTGAGGGCCGTACGCGAGCACCCGTCATCTACGGCCGCGCAGCTAGCTGACCGCGCCGGGATCCCGAGGGCCAGCGTCCATGGCCTGCTGGTGAAACTGGAGAAGCGCGGCACCATCTACCGCTGGAAGCGTCCCGGCACCAGGGCATGGCTGTGGCAGGAGAGCGCGTGACCCGCCTCCCCGCTCTCCTCGCCGCCGTCCTTGCCCTCCTGGCGGTCACGTCGGCCTGCGCCCCCTCTCACCGCGCCACGCCCCCAGTTAACCCCCATCCCGTCACCCGTACCGCCCCCGACCCCTCCCTTGCGTGGCTTGAGAGTCCCGGAGGTCAGGCAGAGGTCACGTTCAACGACGACGTGGGCGCTCTCCAGTCGGCGCTGTGGGTGGAGAACCAGGTAACGACCGCCGCTAACCACCTCGTGTTCGAGGCTGCCGCCCGGGTCGTGCGCTCCGAGGCCCGCGCGATCCTCGCCTCTCCGTCGCTGCTTCCTGAACGCCCGGCCGCTTACGAACGGGAACTGCGGGACTTCATTGCCGTGGCCGGCCTTCTCCAGCCTGGACCGGGGTACGGGACAGCAGCGCAGGACTACGCGGCGTGGTGGACGGCGCTTAGGGCTATGGACCTAGCAGGTAATCCAGTTCCGCGCCAGCGGGGACAAGGGGAGGATTGAGGACGTGAGCACGATGACAGGCCGCCGGAGCGGCGGCAAGTGGGCCCGTGACGAGTTCCGGGAGATAGCCGATGCCGGGACCATCCTCCGCTGCCGGGTCGGCTCAACCGTCCACGGGCTGGCGATAGAAGGCACCGACGACGAAGACCAGATGGGCGTCTGCATCGAGCCGCCCGAGTACGTCATCGGCCTGCGGACGTTCGAGCAGTACATCTACCGGACCCAGCCCGAAGGCGCACGATCGGGACCGGGCGACCTGGACCTGTCTGTCTACTCGCTGCGGAAGTGGATGCGCCTCGCGCTCAACGGCAACCCGACTGTCCTGCTGCCCCTGTTCGTGCCAGACGGGCACATCATCAGCATGACCTCGCTCGGCAGGGACCTGCGCATCCTGGCCCCGGCGATCATCTCGCGCGAGGCCGGGAAGCGGTTCGCCGGCTACCTGGAAGCGCAGCGCCGGTCCCTGCTGTCCCGCGACGGGAAGGGCCGGGACGTGACCCGTGCCGAGCTCGTGGAAGCCTACGGGTTCGACACAAAGTTCTGCGGGCACATGGTGCGGCTCGGGATGCAAGGCGTCGAGCTGCTGGAAACCGGGCGCATCACCCTGCCGATGCCCGAACCGGAGCGGACGTGGATCCGGGACCTGCGCGTCGGCAAGCACACCATGGCCGAGGCCCTGGAGATGGCCGCGGACTGCGACCGGCGCATCGGCGAACTGCTCACCACGTCGCCGCTGCCCGATCATCCCGACCGCGAGACCGCAGACAGCTTCCTCATCGCCGCCTACCGGCGCACGTGGGCCGGGCTCGATTGCTACAATCCGAGGTAGCGCGGTGGAGGAGTTCGGTTGTCCTCGCTGGCCTCATAAGCCAGAAAACGCGGGTTCAAATCCCGCTCGCGCCACGACACAGGATTCCCGATAGGGGAGACGCGCCCGCGAGGGCAACGGGATGGGATGTCCGGTCCCCGTCTGCGGACGGCAGTGCCGGCGGGCGCCAGCGGCCCGGAAGGCTGGTCCCGGTCTCCCCGCCACTAGAAGCGGGGTCCCGTCCGCGCCCACGTGCAGCGGGGCACGGCCGGGGCCCCGCGCTATCCTCGCCGCGATTTTCCGGGATCCGTGTCAGGTCCGGTCGGCCCGTGACTCTCACATAGCAGGGCCGGGCTCGACCATGAGACCCATCAGCGACCGCGGCACCCTTCGGGGTGCGCGCACGTGACAGCGGGCAGGCTGCCCGGCCCCCTGTCAGGCGGCTGACTTGTGTTGACGATCCCAGCGAGCCAAGTCTTTCCAGGTGCGAATATCGGGGAACCGGTGATCCGCCCTGCGGTGACACCGCACGCAAAGCCACTCGATCAGTTCGGGTTGCTCGTAGTCC
>Ga0187783_10003419_pt1 | contig 11683 bp, 11 predicted proteins | sample 1015_SJ02_MP02_2_FD_132471 | JGI IMG/M metagenome (GOLD analysis project Ga0187783, IMG submission 132471) | Tropical peat soil microbial communities from peatlands in Department of Meta, Colombia - 1015_SJ02_MP02_20_MG | ecosystem: Environmental > Terrestrial > Soil > Wetlands > Peat | place... | reverse complement strand
GTCGCTGCCCAAGAACGAACCGGAAGGTCCGGAACCTGTGACTGCATGGGTGACCACGTCCTCCGGCCGGACGCCATGTGCCTTCGCGTAGTCACTTTTCCGGACGAACAGCGGGTGGGGAAGGGCAAAATTGTCCAAACCGGAGATATGCCACAGGGGAAAGTTCAATTTGGTCGTGGGCTCCTTATCTGGGCCGTAGAACGTGCGATTCTCACTTGGGCGTCGATAGGTGTGCATCTTTACATGGAAAGCCGACTCGATCGCGGAAACCTGGCCCTTGATCTCCACGTTCATGCCAGCGCGCGTGCCGCCGACCACCGTAAAACCGTGCTTTTTTGCGAATTGAACGGTAGCGTCGTAATTCTTTTGGGTGGGGCCGAAGCGGTCTGTGAATTCTTGCACGGTGATGAAATGGAGGTACGCGGGATTATTTGGGTCATAGAGTCTTCTGAGAAATGTGTGCAGGCCGGCCTGGTCGCGCAGCGGAAGAACGATGTTGAGCTGCAAAATCTGCGTTTTGGGCAGGCGACCAATGGCTTTCACCTGGCCAGCGCGAACCATCCTTCGCACGTGGTGGGTCATCACTGACTGAGCCTGAGAATTTCTGGCAGCGAGCGAGAGAACCACACTGAAGGCAACGAAAAAGAGGACTATTCTCCGAACCATAGTTCTCCCTTCCTGAAACATGCTAACTGCGTTTTGGCAGGATCGAGTATCGCTCTTGGATGGGAACGAGGCAATCGGCAGACGACGCAATAGCTATCGATCCATAAACGGATGTCTGCTTCGCTGTCGTCCCTTTTTGAAGAATAACGCGAGGCTAAACGTGCACTTCGACGGCGGACAAACGAATCTTTCCGGCCTTCACGGCGGATTCCAGTGCGTTCACGACGGCTTGATCGAATTTTGAACCGGTCAACGCCTTGATGCGCCCGAGCGCATACTCGATATCCATTGCCGACTGGTAGGGACGGTTCGTGGTCATGGCGTCGAGCGTATCGGCCACGGCAATAATGCGAGCCATCAACGGAATCTGCGGCCCCGACAAGCCATAGGGATAGCCGCGCCCATCCATGTGTTCGTGGTGCAATTCGATGCCGGGCAGCATGTCTTTGAGTTGCGAAACAGGTCGCATGATGTTGGCGCCCTTAACCGTGTGCGTCTTCATGACGTCGAACTCTTCGGGCGTTAGCGAGCCCGGCTTTTTCAAGACGCGGTCATCGACACCGATCTTTCCGACGTCGTGGAGGAGCGCGGAGATCTTCAGCTTGTCCAGATCCTCGTTGGACATGCGCATTTCTTGCGCGATCACGGTGGAATATTTCGCCACGCGTCCGGAGTGACCGCGCGTGTATGGATCCTTTTCGTCTATGGCCGCGGCGAGCATGCGGATGGAGCCTACGAAGAGCTCACGGTTCTCCTCCGCTGCCTGCTTGAGCTTCTCGATGTACTCCTCGATGTCGCTGGCCATCAGATTGAAGTTTTCGGCCAGTTCGCTGATTTCCGCCGCGCCGCGCACTGGCGTCCGCTGATGGAATTCACCGCGACTGATGGCGCGAGTCGAAGCCGCTAGAATGCGAATCGGACCGCTGATGCCGACGGCGAAGAAATACCCAAACAAAATGGCGAGCATGACAACAACGCTAACGAAGGCGAGCGCCTGGCGGTTCAGTTCGGTCACGCCCGCATCGGCGCGCGCCTCATTGACGCTTCTTTGCGCTATCACCGCCCAATTGACTTCCGGGAAAGTGCTGTAGGTGCCGACCATTTCGACATCGCGCTTATTCTCTTTCTCCTCGAAATGGATCGTCTCTGTGTTGCGCAATTCCCTCGGCAGGGTCTTTACATGAGCCACCAGATGCGACTTCTCGCTCAGATCTTCGCCCGGGACGAAATGTTTTGTATCCCAGTGCGCTACAAGGTGGCCGTAGTGATCGACGATAAACACGCTGCGCCCGCGGACGCTGGCGTCCTGTAAGCGATGCAAGATCGGATCCAAAGAGACGACGGCGGCTAACATGCCGGCAAAGTTGTCATGTACGTCCTTGAGCGGCACGGCAATCACAAAGGCTGGCCGATTATCGGGCGCTAGCGCCAGAGGATCGCTGCGGAACTTGACCGTTTGCATCGTGCTGACGAAGGCGCGCTGCAGAGCCTTGGCCACAAAAGGATCCTGTTCGGCCCGGAAATTTCCCTGCGAGGCGCTGGTACCTTTGCCGTCTCGACCCACCGCCGCAAGATAAACGAAGGAATTCCTGTTGGAGTCGACGAAATTTTCGAGCAGGAGCTTGACCTTCGGCTCGATGGCGGGGTCGGTAATATTGTCGATGAGCCCTGTCAGAGCGAGAATCTGGCGCTGACTAATGAGTTGCTGGGTTACGTTGGACTCGAAGAATTGCACTTCCTGAGCGAGAGATCGGGTCAGCTCGGTTTGCTGCACGCGTTCGGTATCGACCAGCTTTTCCTGGCTAAGTTGAAGCACTTGGCGGTGATACAAACCGATAGGGAGCGCGCTGACTAGCAGGAGCGCACCGAGCACAAGCCAGAGGATGCGCACCCGGCCCGAACGGAGGCGCGTCAACAAGGATGGGATTGAGACCGCCATCTCAACATTACGATTTTATAGGGAGGGGTGAGAGGCGCCCGGCTGGCCCGGAGGACAGGCGACACGCAAGTGCAACTGGGACGAAAGTACCGGGTCAGCCTGTTCGTTGTGTTGTAGCAGTCACTGTGCGGAGGGCAGGCTTCCCCTGAAGGCGCTACTCCCTGCGTAAAGGGCGCTCCATGATGGCGCGAATCGCGTCCTGCGGAGAGTTACCCAGGCGGAGAATGCTATATACCTGTTCGGTGATCGGCAATTCGATGCGCCGATCCCGCGCAAGCGCCACGAGCGCGTCCGTGGTGCCGATACCTTCGGCGACGCCGCTCATCTCCGCAAGAATCTCTTCGAGGGCACGGCCACGACCAAGCTCGTAACCGACATGGCGGTTCCGGCTGAGCTGGCCGTTGCAGGTAAGCACCAAATCCCCCAGCCCCGCGAGGCCGCTCAAGGTTTCCCATTTGCCTCCGAGGGCGACGGTGAGGCGCGTCATCTCCGCCAGGCCGCGCGTGATCAGCGCCGCCAATGTGTTGGCGCCCAATCCGAGGCCCTGGCATGCACCGGCGGCAATCGCTATGACGTTCTTCATTGCGCCGGCCAACTCAACGCCGAGGACATCATCGTTCGTATACAGGCGGAAGGTGGGACTGGCGAATTCCTCCTGCAGATATGTGGCCAAGGCTCGGTCTTTCGAGGCCACGACGACGGCGGTCGGTTGGCCTCGCGCGGCTTCCAGAGCAAACGATGGCCCGGAAAGCACGGCAACTTTGGGGACAAATCGCAAGGAAAAGACTTGCTCGATGACTTCCGTCATCCGCAAGTGAGTGGCGGGTTCGAGGCCTTTCGTGGCGATAACAATGGCGGAGTCGATCGGAACGCATGAGAGCGCCTGCGAGAATACTTCGCGGGCGAAGGCCGACGGAACGGCGCCAACAACGATCTGCGCGTCATGGAGAATTTCAGGGATTTCTGTCGAGGCTTGAATGCATTCAGGAAATGGCACGCCCTGGAGATAAACTGGATTTTCGCGATTTTCTCGGATGGATTGAGCAATGGAGGCCTCGCGCACCCAGAGGCGAATGTCGTGTCTGCGGCGGCTATGCGCCAACACTACCGCGAGGCCGGTGCCCCAGCTTCCGCCGCCCAAGATGGCGATTCGGCTCATTCGCCCGCACCTTTCGATTTTCCCGGCCAGAATTTGGGTTCGGTTCCTTCCGTTAGCCGCTGAAGATTTTTGTCGTGTTTAAAGAAAATGAGCCCGGAAGCGGCGAGCGTGCCAATAGTGATGACGAGCGACGGCGCGTGTCCCGGCGCCCAAAGAAAATAGACCAGCAGTGGCATGGCGGCAGTTCCGGCTAGCGATGCCAACGAAACATACCGCCAAAACACAAAGAACAGCAGGAAAACGACGAGCGCGCACAGCGCCGCCAGCGGACAAAGCGCCGTGAATATTCCCAGACCCGTCGCTACGCCTTTGCCGCCTTTGCCTCCCAGCCAGATCGAAAAGCAGTGGCCGAAGAGAGCCGCCAAGCCAGCCAGCATCATGGCCGTCGCTTTCTGCTCCGTCAGACGCGAAGCCAGGCACACGGCGGCGAAGCCCTTACCGGCATCCAGCACCAGCGTCAGAATTCCAGCCAGTGGCCCGGCCACGCGGGACACGTTGGTCGCGCCGATATTGCCGCTACCGTGTTGCCGCACATCCTTTCCACCGAACAGTTTGGTGAGAATCAGTCCGAACGGAATGGAGCCGAGCGCATACCCGGCCAACACAACGAGCCACGGTGCAACGTAATGGGTCATGAAAGGCTAAGTCCCCGCGACAAACGGGAACGACTGGAGTGTAGTGTACTCCGCTCCCGTGGGTTTGAGTTTGCTTTCGATCAGATGGAACTCTCGCGCGGTGAGAGAACCGAAGTTGCGCGTGGAGTTTTCGGTGACGGCCGGTCCTAATTTGGCGGGCAGTCCCGGAGGTTCGAAGCGCGCGAGAGTGAGATGGGGCGCGAAAGGACGGGTCTCAAGCGGGAAACCGAGTTTGTGCACGGCCTGGTCGATCGCTTCCCCGAGCGCCGGCAAACTTGATGAGGCCGTCATGCCCATCCAGAACACGCGCGGCCGTTTCGCGTTCGGGAAGAAACCGAGGCCATGAAAGTCTAGGGCAACGGGTTCAGGGCTGCGCAAGCAGCCCAACGCCTTTTGAATCGCTTCGAATTTGTCGGGCTCGGTGCGGCCAAGGAATTTTAGGGTCACGTGCAGATTCTCGGCGCGCACCCATTTCGCTTTAGGGGCGGCTTTTCCTAACTCGCTGAGCAGCTCGTCAACCGCCTTTCGAAGCTCGTTTGTGAGTTCGATCGCGACAAACAGGCGCATGGCTCGAGTTGGATCTTCCACTCTCTTGCCTTCTTTTATTCTTTAGAAGCCAGGCGGGATTGGGAATTGTAAAGATAATGGACGCGCACCATGTCCAGCGCGATCTGCGAAGCGTAAAAGCGAATCCCCTCGCGATCGCCGGGCAAGTGCACGAGACGTTCCTTCGTTCCGTTCTGCGCGGCGAGGGCAATGTGCACCGTGCCAACGGGCTTTTCTTCGCTGCCCCCGGTGGGTCCGGCGATTCCTGTAATGCCCACTCCAAACGTACTTCGCACGCTGCTGCGAATTCCCTCGGCCAGCGCGATGGCCACTTCGCTGCTCACCGCACCTTTCGAGGCGATCAATTCGGGCGGCACGCCGGCCCATGCGGTTTTCATTTCATTGCTGTAGCAGACCGCGCCGCCGAGAAAATAATTCGAACTGCCGGGAATCCGCGTAAGCCGCTCCGCGAGCAGGCCGCCCGTGCAGCTTTCCGCGGCAGCTATCGTCGCGTGATTCTCGATCAAGAGGTGCGCGACGACTTGCTCCAGCGGAGTTGCGGCGTGGGCGAAAATGCGATCGCCGAGCGCGAGCTCGAACCCACGCTCGATTTCGTCCAAAGTGTGATTGGCTTCCTCCGTATCGTCGCTCCAGCGCCGCAGATGAATCTGGATTTCACCCGGCACCGCGAGAATCGTCGTGTTTACGTCGGTGTAGCGCGTGTAAATTGGCCGGATGCGCTCTTCCACATGGGATTCGCCGAGACCGGTCACACGCAATTCGCGATGAAACATCCGCACAGCAGTGGACCAGCGCTGCAGGCGAGGCAACACCTGCTCAAGGAAGAGCGGCTTCAACTCACGGGGCGGGCCGGGAAGGAGCGCGATCATGCGTCCTTGATCCTCCAGCCACAATCCGGGCGCGGTGCCGCGCGGATTCTCCAAAACTTCGGCGCCTTCCGGCACCATGGCCTGGCGCAGGTTCACGGCGGGCATCTCGCGCTTGAAGCTGCGAAAACGCACTTCGATTGCGCGGACGACAGCGTCATTTCTTTGCAAGCGCCGGTTCAGTAGTTCCGCAACGGTTTCGCGCGTCAGGTCGTCTTCGGTTGGACCCAGACCGCCGCTCGAGATGACCACCGGCACACGTTGGAGCGCGTCGCGAAATGCCTCGGCGAGCAGTTCGCGGTGATCGCCGACGATCGTTTTCCGTAATACTTCAATGCCTAGCTTGTTCAGTTCTTCCGTAAGAAACAAGGAATTGGTATCGATCCGGTCGGGAGTCAGCAACTCGGATCCCACTGCAATAATTTCCGCCTTCATGCGAAATATTGTAACTTAGGCGCGCGACGTCATCGTCATCTGATGACGTGGAGCGACCACCGCTTGAAAGCTTCGCTTAATTGCTAACCGAAGAGGGGCAGGCCGCGGACGTTCCAGTCCAGCGTGAATAACGCGGTGTTTGCTGCCAGGATGGCGCGGCCGCTGGCAAGCAGCACAAGCCCGACGAGCGCGGGGCCGCTGAGCACATGCTCGGCGTGGCCCTGCGGGGAAATTTTCACGATTCCGCGATGTCCTGCGAAGGATGCTGCGATGTAAAGGTTCGCGTCCTTATCGAATGCCATTCCCTGCGGGCGCCCGAGGCCACGATAAAACACATGCACTTCTCCGCCTTGGGTAATGCGATAGACGCGGTCGTAGCTCGATGTGGTTGGGCCACTGACATACAACTCGCCACTCGGATGAAATGCCAGATGATAGGCCGCAACCGAGGGTTCCAGCGTCGCAAAGACAAAAATTTCGCGTGACCGGTTGATCTTGAAGATCGTTCCGCTGCGATCGCCGACAAAAAGATTCCCCGCGCGATCGAAGGCCAGACCGGTTGCAATCCCCATGCCCTCAACCCACTGCTCCGCGCGGCCATCGCGGCTGACGCGATGGATGGTTCCGTCATGCCGGCAGGAAACATACAGGTCCCCATCCGGCCCAAGCGCGAGGCCAGTGGGATTTACGAGTGAGGTGACATAGGGCTTCACCGCGTAGTTTGTGCCGATCTTATAGAGCGACACGGGAACGCGCTGTCCGCGCGGTCCGCTGAACGTCACGTAAATATTTCCCTGCGTGTCGACCGCCGGATTGGCGACGGGGTGCAGGTTGTCCGCGATTTGATACGCCAACGAAACGGGGAAAGGCTGGCTTTGGTTCTGCGCGTTCAGCACCTGAATGGTAGTGCCCGTGGCGTTGTCGGGTACTTTCGCAATTAGCCGGTGGCCGCTTGCCAGGCTCAGCGGAGCCTCCGCTTCTCCGAAGCGCACCACGGGTCGAGCCCCGTGCCGCGAGGTGAAGCCGCTTCCGTAAATGGTCATCTCCCCACCCGGAATGGCCGCCGATGGTGCGACGCGGTCAATGTGCGGGACGCCATTTCGTCCTGATTGGCTTCCGAACCCGAATTTCATAACCGTTAGAAGTTTAGCAGATGAAATAGTAAAGCAAGCCGCAAGCAGATGGCAGCGTAGACCCCCGCCATCCAGTCGTCGGCCATGATGCCCCAGCCACCTGGCAGGTTCTCCAGACGCCGGCAGGGAAACGGCTTCAGGATGTCGAACAGGCGGAAAATCAGGAACGCGGCGAGCAGGTATTTCCAGTTCATGACGCTCATGCCGGTATAAAGCGCAAAGGCCTGGGCATCGGCGGCGTTCAGAAATGCGGCAGGCCCACTTAGGGGTGCCAAACCCAAAATCAGCGCCAGATGGACGCCCGAGACCTCGTCGATTACGACATATTGAGGGTCTTTCACGCCGGCATACGCCGCTACTTCTGAGCTGGTCTTAACTCCCAGGTACGCCAGAACCAACCAGACCACCACCGAAGGAACGAGCAGCAACAACATGCCTAGGGAACCCGAGAGCAAGGGCACGTCTTTTCCAGTGACCAATACCAACCCGCCGCCAAATACGATGAACCAGCTAAATGGGTGGGAGATCACGGCGACAATCAGGCCGACCAGGGATCCCCATGTGCCCGGCGCGGGTTTCAAATAGCCCACACCGAGAGCGGTTGCGATGAGAAAGCTAAAACGCGTCGGTTCGACCGCGGCGATGGCGGGAGCTTCAGTGGATGGATTCATCTGGTTTTCGCCTGCCTTCGTGAAGCGCACGGCGATCGGATTCGGAAATTTCTTCTTCGTCGAAAATGGGCTCGGAAACGACGTATTTCTCGGATGCCCAAGCGCCCAGATCCAACAACCGGCAGCGCTCCGAGCAGAAGGGGAATTCAGCGGTGGTTTCGGAATCCGTGGGAGCTTTGCAATTCGGGCAGCTGTATTTCATAGCGGAAAGTGAGTTTTACCACAGGCAACGCGGGAACGCAGCGAAGAAAATTTGCGATTTCGGGCGTCCCGAGCTTGCCGGTAGCGGTATTTCTTAGCTCAGAACCCGGAGCGGCGCGCCGGTCGAGATTCGCGTTAACTTTTCCGGCGAGGCCGTCGTGGCGATTGTCGGCGTCGGACGAATCGTCGGTCGCGATTGTATTTCCACGACCCGGCCAATCAGGTCGTATGCGTCGGTCTTCGTGGTCTCTACCTGCGCCACGTCGCCCGCTACGGCGATTCTGCCATCCGAAAGCTCGATGTCCGTCAAGTACAGCTTGCCGTCGATATCTGGCGCCATTCCCTCCAGCCGAGCTTCCCAGACTAGCGGATTGTCTTTCGAAGGGCCCTCCACCAGCGCTGTAGCCGTGCGCCCCTTGAATGCCCGCAGTTTTTCCCGCGAGATTTTCCTTTGCAGCGCCATAAGGCGTACGCGCCGTTCATCAACTGTGTCGGCGTCAACCTTTTGCTCGAGCGCGTGGCTTGCGGCATTGTCCACGTCCGAATATTCGAAAACGCCCATCCAATCGAGCTGGGCAGCGGTCACGAATTGCACCAACTCCTCGAAGTCCTCTTTGGTTTCACCCGGGAAGCCGACAATGAAGCTCGTACGAAGTGAGACACCCGGAATCGTGCGCCGCATACGCTCCAGCAATTTCAGGAAAGCATCGCCGTGCGAGCCGCGCTTCATGCGCGCCAGAACATTTCGGCTGGCGTGCTGCAGCGGCATATCGATGTATTTCGCAAGCCGCGGGTGAGCCGCCAGCGTGTCCAACAGTTTCTGGGTGACGCGGTTCGGGTAGGCATATAGGAACCGCACCCATAACAGATCTTCGATGCCCGCCAATTTTTCGAGCAAAAGCGCCAGCCCGTCCCGTAGGCCCAGATCTTCGCCGTAAGAAGTCGTGTCCTGCCCGATCAGCGTGACTTCTCGGGTACCCGCCGCAGCCAGCTTTTCCGCTTCGCGCACAACCGATTCGAAGCGCCGGCTGCGGAATGCGCCCCGCAATTGCGGAATAATGCAAAACGAACAGGGATGATCGCAACCTTCGGCGATTTTGATGTACGCCTGATGCTTCGGCGTGGTGATGATGCGTGGCGTCAGATCATGGTAGAGGAACGTTGGAGGCTGCGCCGGTAGAACCTTCAAATCACCTTCGACGGCTTCCAGGATGCGCTCGACCTCGCCGGTACCGACGACGGCGTCGACTTCCGGAACCTGCTCGAGAATCTGGTCGCGATAGCGCTCGACGAGACAGCCTGCCACGATCAATTTTTTCGCCGCTCCGAATTTCTTGTGCTCCGCCATTTCCAGGATGGCGTCCACAGATTCCTTTTGCGCCGGCTCGATGAAGCTGCAGGTATTCACGACGAGCACTTCCGCTTCATCGGCGCGCGGCGTGAGTTCGTAGCCTTCGCGCGCGAGGATGCCCATCATCACCTCGCTATCGACGAGATTCTTCGGACAGCCCAGCGAAATGAATCCTACCTTTGGCATGCGTGAAATATGCGCGAGGCGCAATCTTTTTATTTTAGCATGTGCGGCTCGGGTGCCTTGCTGGAACGCGGTCTATTTCACGGGGAAACAGTCCAAATCATTTGCAAAAACCACGGGGCCCGAATATCGCTTTTTGATTTCAGCGAGCGTCTGCGGCTGGCTATCTTTTCCTAACGTGCGCAGCATCCGGTGAGACAGAACCAGCTCCTTGACGCGTGCCTTTTCCGCAATTTCCCCAATGACGGAAGGCGGCATATGCAGGCGCCTCTCGACTCCCGTGGCGCCTTCCGGCACAGCATTGTGCGCGACGAAGACGTCCGCGTTCATCGCCAATCGGACAAGCCCTTCTCCGTCTCCGTTGGTATCTCCGCTGAAGACGACCGTTTTCCCATCAGCCTCGACCTCCCACGCCAGTGCCGGAAAGGCGCCGTGAATCACCTTCACGGCAGAAGCACTGAGATCGTCCTTGTGAAACTGAACCGCGGGAGTTTCGTTCGCTTCAACGTTGTGAGGCTGAATTTTGTAGCTGCCGTCTTCTGAAGGCACGTACAGCTCGCTGAGATATCGAAAAGCGCCGTGCTGCTCGCCGAAAAGATGGTCCACAAACTCCGTTGTCGAGGGCATGAAATCATTGCCCGGAGGGCCGTAAACGGGCAGCGGGCGCTTCCGATCCTCAAACCACGACGACTTAATCAGCGCGGGAAAGTCGCCGCTGTGATCGACGTGAAAGTGCGTAAACAAAATTACGTCCAGCTGCGACATTTGCGCGCCGCTTTCGCCAAAGCGAAGCGCGCTCCCCCCTCCCGCGTCAACCAGCGCGCGGGCTTGGCCGTTGTCCCAGACGAGATAGCTGCTTGATGCGCGCTTGTCTTGTAATTCCGGTCCACCGGAACCAAGGACTTGCAACGCAACACCTTGTGTCCCGCAGGATTGCGCGCCCAAAGGTGGCATGTACGCACAGAGCAGGCACAACCCGCAAATCGTCAAAAGCAGCGCCGACTTCAGAAAGCTCGCAGAAAGGGGCCTTTGGGGCATGGTGTCCGTTCACTCTTTCGACCAGGGCGGTACGACGCCGGTCATTCGCGCATAGGCGACCAACTGTCCCATATGCTCATTCGCATGCACGATTATGCGCAGGTACATGCCGTCGACGGTCGCAGTCCTTCCGTAGATCTGCACCTTCCGCTGTAGGTCGTCGGGCTTCTCGGCCAGGTGCGCTTCCTTCACTGCCTCCAGGGAACGCTTCAGCCAGTTAATGACCTCGGCTTTCTGCGTCACCGTTTTTTCGGCATCTTCCTTTAGGTCCCCTGGCATTTTCGGCCCTGTGACGCTTAATAAATAAAAATTCGCCGTCGCGATGTGCATGTACACCTCGCTGGTGGAGCGCACTCCCGGCGCAGGCCGCCAGGCGAATTTCTCAGGCGGAGTTGCCTCCGCCAAGGCCATCAACTGCTGGGAAACATGCTTCCATTCGCCGTCGTATCCTTCCCAAATCCCTTCCGGCGGCTTTTGGCCGAACGACGCAGGCGCGCTAAAGGCAAGAAACACCAGGACGGCCATCACGGAACACAATTTCATGACCCAGCTCCTCTCCGGTGATCAAACCCTGTTTGTTTTGAAGCAGGCCGGTAATTTCCGATGATCTGATTCAGTGTGCTTATCACTTTCGAGGCCTTCTTGGTTCGCAATTTCTTCCAATCCCGCTGCGCCTTCTTGTGATGCCTGTCCGACAAGAAGGCCCACTCGGGATTCGGCTGCGTGTGCTCTTTTCTCGCTCGGAACCAAGCGCGCGCATACTCTCTGAACGTGGGAGCCTTGCCGCGCGCCCAGAAATCCCTCGCCAGAATTCTCGCTACTGCGCCGTTGCGAAATTT
>Ga0187783_10003418_pt1 | contig 11688 bp, 11 predicted proteins | sample 1015_SJ02_MP02_2_FD_132471 | JGI IMG/M metagenome (GOLD analysis project Ga0187783, IMG submission 132471) | Tropical peat soil microbial communities from peatlands in Department of Meta, Colombia - 1015_SJ02_MP02_20_MG | ecosystem: Environmental > Terrestrial > Soil > Wetlands > Peat | place... | reverse complement strand
CCACCGATTTCCAACGCGGCGCCGTCGGCGCCACGAACCGAGACGCCCAACGGCACTTCGCCCGGCGCGGTGGTGAGGGTCGCGTTGGCAATCGTAGGCGAGGCCAACGGGGTGTCCGCGGCAGACGGCTCGAGAATCAGCTGCGGCGCCAATCCTGTGACGTCGGCTGAATGCGCCTTCCGCGCCTGCTGTTCACCCTTCATCATGAACTGCGCCGTAATGGCGATAGCCAACATGAATCCCGCCGCGACGAGAGCCACGCGATCCCAATTTACCCGAACGACTGTGGCCTCGCTGTCCGATCGTGCCCGCGCTCCGGCTCTACGCTTGCCGCCGGGCGCCAGAGTCGGTCCAAATGCACTGGCCCCCTTAGTGCCCGGTCCGGTCCGGTCGCGCCGTTCAGTCAATTTGTCACGCAAGGTATTTCGGATACCAGAGCGCAATTGTGTGAAATTCGTTGCCAAATATTTTTTGATACGACCGAGTATTGTCGTTGTTGTCGTGAAATACGCTCGCCTGTCGTCGGAGCGAATTCTTGACGGCAACTTCATCCGGAGTCGGCTGAATTGTTGCATATCAAGACCCCATTGAGCAGTAATGGAAGTTTGCGCTTAAATGGTTTGGTCCGTTGATTAGAAGTTAGATAACTTATCGCCCCGCGGTTGACTCAAAGCAAGTAGCTCACGCAACAACCCGACCAAGCGCCCAACAACCTGTCGTCACGTACGCACTGCCGCGGTCGCTGAAGCTACCTTGAATGCAGAAAGCTATTTGCGCCCCGAAGCCAGCCCTGCGAACAGACGCGAATGTAAGCGAAGAAAAACTTGTTTCGAGGCACTACGATACCACCCGATAAAGATGACAAAATTTTGGAACCCTGCCCAGCATTGTCCCGACGGTCGATTCAATGTCGGATACTATAATCAATACAATTGACTATTCTAAGTGGCCTTGCAAAGGCAGCGGGCGAACCTCTGGCGTGGACCCGCTGTGGAATAATGGCGACGCGACCCTGGCGAGCGTCGGGCTGTGACAACAGCACGAATTCTTTTGAGGTTCAATCACCAGACTCGCTGACGAGACGCACGTCAGGACGGTATCTGCCGCGTTGCCCGTAGGCGGTCATCCTCGGCCGGCCACGTCGCTCGAGTCGGAGGGCGCCAGAAGACACAGATATTCCCAAACCAGCGTTGCGCCTGCTAAAGCGGTAATCTCCGCAACGTCGTGAGCGGGCAGCACCTCGACCAGATCCATGCCTATAAATTTGAGGCCACGCATCTGTCTTATGATCGTCTGCACCTGCCAGCTCGCGAGCCCACCAATCTCCGGAGTGCCCGTGCCGGGCGCGAAGGCCGGGTCGAGCACGTCGATGTCCAGGCTGAGATAGACCGGGGCATCGCCAACAACCCCACGGATGCGTTCGCTGATAGCGGCCGGGCCCCGTTCGTGCGCTTCCTGGGCGTTGATTATGACCACGCCTTGGTCGAGCGTCCAATCATGCACCTCGCGCGCCACCGGTGACCGGATGCCGATCTGAACCATCCGCCGCGGCTGCACTACGCCTTCGCGGATCGCATGATAGAACACCGAGCCGTGCGCATAGGTTTGGCCGAAATTTTCCGGCCAGGTGTCGACGTGAGCATCGAAGTGAATGAGAGCCGGCGGGCCCCAGCGCTTGGCGAGCGCACGCAGCAAAGCAAGCGTGATGCCGTGGTCACCACCCAATGCAACGAGATGATTGATCTGACCGGCTTGCTGTTCGATTTTCTGCAAACTCTTGGGGATGTCTCCCAAGGCGATTGCAAAGTTACCGATGTCGGCCAATGGCAGTCCAGATGGATCGACCCAGTGATACGGATTTGCGCCGTCCACCAGCATGCGGCTTGCCTGCCGAATGGCGAGCGGCCCAAACCGGCATCCGCTCCGGTTGGTTGTGCCAAGGTCAAGCGGAATGCCCGCAATGCAGATCGCCGAACTGCTGTCGTGGCCGGTGATCCCGAGGAATGTTGGGGCAACGGCGAAGGTTGGCACTCCGGTCATGAGGCAACGGCATTGGGCGGCGTGAAAAGGAACACCGCGGCGGCGACCGCGCAGGTCCAATCGCCTTGGGGCGCCCCTTCGGCTGCGGCCGCAATGGACAGGCTGTCGACGATCAGATCGCTCATTTCATAGACGCGCCGGCGCTCGTTCCAAGCCGCATCGGGATTGAATTCAATGCCCAGTGTGGAGGCCAGCATGGTCGCCGCAAGGTCTTCGACATATTCGCCGGTTTCGGCCTCCGTCATGCCGAAGCCGTGGTGTTCGGAGATGTAACCATAGTGCGTGGGATCTTTCGGTCGCGCGAGACCAATTCCAGCCGCAACCCGTCGTCCGGGTTCGTTGGTCTCCGCTCTGGCCATGACGCAGTATGTGATTTCGCCGGGACTCAACATGCCAACGCCGGCGCTGCGGGCAATGAGTTCGCAATGAGGCGGAAGGATTGAAGAAACAGCCACCAAGTTCTGTTGCTCGATATCAGCATTGCGCAGTGCGTACTCGAACGCCGACAGCCGCTGTCGGTGGACACCGACCCCATGGGTAAGAAACACGCTCTTTGGAATCGGAAACATGGCTCTCAAGCAGACACAACCGCTGTCCGCGCAGTCTAGGGATTCGCTTCGCGGATTTCCATGACTGCATCGTGACGGGGCCGCTCGGCACAACGTCGCAGGCGCGGGAGGCCCTGCATTGCGGCAGCGCCGATTGCGTCACCGCGGCTGGAGGCCGCGTCGGTGGTGCGTTTCATCGGGAGATCATCCGACGCCGCCCCAACCGCCGCAACCAAGGTCGGGCCGAGGCGTTACCGCGCGGTCAGGCCGCCGTCGATAACGAATTCGGCGCCGGTAACAAAAGCAGACTCGTCGGATAGCAGATAGAGGCAAAGATCCGCGACCTCTTCGGGCTTACCCAGGCGGCCGATCGGAATGTCACGGACCATCCGTGCCCGAGCCTTGTCGGGATCAGCGGTGGTCGCCAGCATGGCGTCGACCATAGGTCCTTCGATGAAGGCTGGATGCACCGAATTGCACCGCACCTTGGGATCAAGCCGCGCGCCATGCAAGGCCACGGCTTTGGTCAGCAGCCGGACGCCCCCCTTGGCGGCGTTGTAGGCGACAAGATTGTGGCCTCCGACTAAGCCTGACACAGAAGACAGATTGACGATGGATCCGCCCTTTTTCCTGAGCAGCCCAAAGGCAAATTTGCAGCCAAGAAACACGCCGTCGAGATTGACCGCCATGACCCGTCGCCAGCTAGCGACATCGATCTCCTCGATGGTGCCGAGCAGACCAATACCAGCCGAATTGACGAGGCCATCGAGTCGCCCCACCGAATGTTCGATGCTGCCGACGACGCGCGTCCAGTCGGCCTCCTGGGTCACGTCGAGAATGTGGTCGACACCCGGCCGGCTTTCGAGATCCGACGTCACGGCGATGCCGCCGGCCTCGACCACCGCATCGGCAATAGCCGAACCGATGGCGCCAGCGGCACCCGTGATCAGCACGACCTTGTCCGTCAACCGCCCCATCTCGGATGTTTAGCGCTTCGCCCGTTGGTCGCTCAAGGGAAACTGCCGACGTGCGGATCGCCACGCGCGCGGGCGAGGCTCAAATATCGTTGAAGTCACCATGGCGACCGCGACCGGCCGCAAACCGAGCGGCACCGGCGACGCCTTCCCGGGTCAGAACGGATACCGAACCGGCCCATTCGCTGCGCAGGGCTTCACGCTCCGAGAGGCCTTCCTGACGCCTCACTGAGGCGCGATCGGCGCGCAGGCATTCCTGAGGAAAGCGAGCGATCTCGCGCGCCAGCGATTCCGCCTCAAGGCGGCTGTTGCCGTCCGACACCAGACGATCGCACAGACCGATACGAAAGCATTCCTCGGCCGGCACCTTCCGACCGGTGAGAATGATATCGAGGGCGCGACCGCGGCCGACCAGGCGCGGCAATCGGACAGTGCCACCATCGATCAACGGCACGCCCCAGCGGCGGCAATAGACTCCCATATAGGCGCTTGTCTCCATCACGCGCAGATCACACCAGAGCGCGAGTTCCATTCCACCGGCGACCGCTGGTCCCGCGACGGCGGCGATGACGGGTTTCGACAATTCGAGCCGCGTCGGACCCATGGGCCCGCGCGGCGCCACACCGCCACCAGCCGGAAAATCAAGGTCGGCCAGGGGGCGGTCCTTGCCGACCAGGGTGGCGGCGTATTTCAGATCGAAACCAGCACAAAATGCGCCCCCGGCACCGAACAGCACGGCCACCGATTGGGTAGGATCGCGATCGAACTCGAGCAGGCTCTCGACCAAGGCCTCGGCACTCTCAGGATCCATGGCATTGCGGGCGGAGTGGCGTGTTCGAATGATCGTGGTAATGGGTCCATCCCGTTCGACCGTTGTGGTCATCGAACGCTCCTGCAGGTCATCATGCTTTACGCAACGTCGTACTGCTGGACCAGCGACCGAGCCGAGCTCAGGAGTTTTTCGCCATCAAGGCCATACTCCTTCAGCCGTCTGATCCAGGCTTCGGTGATTGGCTCGCAGGCCTTGTGCCACCGTCGGCTTTCTGGTTCTGGAAGCACCGTGATGGTGTCGCCATGCTGACGGACCATCTCGGAGACAGTGACGGCTTGCTCGTCGAAGACGGTGGCGGCCATGACCGCGGCAACCTCGCCAGAATTAGCATCGAAGATTTGTTTGAGGTCCAAGGGCAGCCGCTCGTACCTGGCCTTGTTCATGGCGAGCACGGATGTTGATGTATCAAGCGTTGGCGAATCGGGCAGTTCGGCGTGGTATTTGGTGAGTTCTGTGACCTTGCTGGCCGGCGCCTTTTCCCAGGGCATCAGACAACCGTCAATCGCCTTCTGGGTGAGCGCATCGCGGATTTGCGAATCCGGCATTAAGATGCCAAGCGCTCCCACGACCTTCAAGGCGTCGACCGCAAACCGCGTCGGGGCCTCAAGGCGCAGTCTTCGCAGATCCTCAGCGGTCTTGATCGGGCGCGTTGCGTGAATAATGCCCTGGTCCTGCGCCCAAAAGCAGATCGGATGCACATCACGGAACTCATTCTTGAGACTGTTGCCCGCAAATGCTGTCAGCGCTTTGGTCGTGGGCACGGCGCGCTTGGCAGCAACGAAGGGCAATTCGAAGGTTTCGATTGCCGGAAAGCGCCCCGGTGTGTTGGCGGGCATGAACCAGGCGATATCAACGATGCCATCACGTACCTGATCAAACAGGTCGGCAGGTGTCCCGCCGAGTTGCATCGAGGGGAGGATCTCGATCCTGATCCTCCCGCCGGCGTCCGATTCAAGCTTACGTGCCCAGGGCGCCAGGAACTTGGTGTGTATATTGGCTACCGGCGGCAGAAAATGATGCAGTCTCAGCGATATCTCGGGGCTCTGTGCTCGGCCGGCTTGGATTAGGGCGGGTGCCACCATGGCCCCAGACCCTAGAAGACGCAGAAATCTCCGCCGGTCTCGCAGGACCTTCTCTACCCTCATGGCCTCTGTCTCCCGAGCGCTTGTACCAGACAGGACGACGTGGACGGCCCAAATTGGATTCATGCACCGGATTGAAGTGTTGGATCCGATTGTTGGACCCAATTCTTGGCAAGCCGTTGGATATTGGAGGGAACTGCCGGATGGGACGCGACGCGGCTGGCGAGACCCCTAGCCTGATTTGGCACCCTTTTGACAGTCCGAATGGTGATGAGCATGGTCGTGGCGGTGGCCGTGATGGTGGTGACCGTGATGCTGGTCGTGACTTGAGGCCGAGGCAGCCGACGGAAGATAAGCCCCGCTCTGCGGATCGAACGGCGCGACGATCGGACGAACCCGCGCTCCCAACCGGATGATGAGTTGCTCGATCGCCGGGTCGCGACGTACGCGCAAGCGATTGGGTAGAATCTGGACCGGAACGTGCCGGTCGCCAAGCTGCCAAGCCAGACGGGCAAACGAGGTAAGATCGGCGGGGCGGGCTTCGAGCAAAGGTTCTGCCTCGGCGACGACCTCGACGAGGCTGCCGTCGTCGAGTTCAAGGGCGTCTCCTGAACCCAGTCTGATCGGCTGATCGAAATCGACTTCGGCTCGCGCGCCCCTGATGCCGAATAGGACAGCGTGGTGCACGAGTCGGTTCGCGCCGTCGAGAATAACGCTGTCGATGGTCCGTGCATGGTCAACGGCATCGGCAGGAATGATGCGGATTACGCGGGGCATGGCATCCTCCACCCGACCGAAAACAGCGCGCGCCGATCAGTTGAGCCGCGTAGGTCGCTCTCCGGCCCCCGGCGCTGGAGTGGTCGGCGGCAACGGATGCGCTTGAGGGTGATCTTCCTCGGGAGCCGACGGCAATTCAGAGGCCTTCTGGGCTTCGCGCTCCAACCTGCGGTAGGACGTCCAGCCGAACGGTAGACTGGCCAAATAAGCTAACGTGCCCAGCGACAATACCTGCCAGGGATAGCTAATCAGAAGCGCAACGAACAGAACGACCAGGACGAACACCGGCAACACGGCTTCGCGCGGCACGCGCGTGCCGAGTCTCTTGCCCGAATAGACGGGCAACTGTGACACCATCAGGAAGGCGATCAGCAGGGTGTAAAGGAAGGTTATGACCGCGAATAACGGGATGCCGAGAAAGTTCAGATAGATCGGCAGCAGAACGGTGATGGCGCCGGCGGGCGCCGGCACCCCGACGAAGAAATTGGCCGCCCACGATGGCCGGCTGGGATCCTCAATGGCCACGTTGAAGCGCGCCAGCCGCAGGCCCGCGCAGATGGCAAACACCATGGCGGCGATCCAGCCGACTGAGCCAAGTTCATGCAGCCCCCAGAAATACAGGATCAGGCCCGGAGCGACGCCGAAGTTCACAAAATCGGCGAGGCTGTCGAGCTCGGCGCCAAACCGTGAGGTGCCACGGATCAGTCGGGCGATGCGGCCATCGACACCATCGAGCATGGCCGCGAACACCACGGCCGCCAGGGCGAACTCAAGCTTAGCTTCGACAGCAAGCCTGATCGAGGTGAGGCCTGCGCACAGCGCCAGCAGGGTAATGACGTTGGGGACCAGGGTGCGCAGCGGGATCGGCCGGAAGCGCCGCCGCTTGGCTTCATTTCGATCGGGTTCGAAGGGCGGGAACAGCATGCTGCCCGGATATATAGCGGTTTCGGCCCGAACGCGCCATGCCCGGCGAGGTGCTTGTCGGGGTCAGCCCACCCGACGGCAGCCAGGTCGCAGGGGCCTGGCCGGTCTCAAGTGATCAACCGATTAAGGCCCTATTCACCCCATCCCGAGGGATTGAGGACCTTGAGCATTTTGACGACGCGCTGAGCGCCCTCGAGCGGCAATTGACGGAATGCCAACAGCATTTCGGAGGGCGGACGGCCATTTCCACCGTGCCGCCGGCGGCGCATACGCAGCACCGCGGAAAAACCATTGGCGTCGACGCCCGCCGCGCGGCAGAGCACCGTGGTGGGCTCCTCGGCAGGTGATTCGAGAGCCTGCTCGACCATATCGAGGCGCAGCAATAGCCGCTCACCGATCAGCTTAGCGATTGCCGCCAGGTCATCATGGTCAGCGAGTTCGGAAATGACTTCTCCGATCCGAAGGGAACCATGACTTTGCGGTTCAGGAGGGGCGTCACAACGCACCCCGTTCGCCGAATCTCCGAAATCGACCCTGTTGCACACGAAGCACTATCCCATGAAGGCGGATCCGTTCAGATGATAGGGTCAATTTGAATCGTTTGCGCTAAGGCGTCTGCAACTGGCGAGTTAACGATCATTAACCGTGCTGCGGAAATCTGCTTCGATTTGGGTCAGTGGACCCGAAAATTCCAGCCGGCGTTCTGACGCCTGAGGTCGGCGATGACCGTCTCACCCGCGATTGCGGTCTGGCCCTCGCTGACGAAGGGATGGGTGCCCTCTGGCAGATAGACATCGACCCGCGAGCCGAACCGGATCATGCCGAAGCGGTCACCGGCCATAACGGTCTCGCCTTGGCGAACAAACGGGACGATCCGGCGCGCGATCAACCCGGCGATCTGCACGACCCCGATGCGTCCGCTCAGCCCGGCGATGATCAGACACGAGCGCTCATTATCCTCGCTGGCCTTGTCGAGATCGGCGTTGAGGAATTTTCCTGCGCGATAAACCATCCTCTCGACACGGCCACTGATCGGGCTGCGATTGATATGACAATCAAACACGCTCATGAAGATCGACACCCGCGGCAGCGGCCGCTTGCCTAATTCGAGTTCCGGGGGCGGCACCGCGTTGGTAATGAGGCTCACGCGCCCGTCGGCCGGCGCCACGACCAGACCGTCGGCGATCGGCGTTACCCGTTCCGGGTCGCGGAAGAAATACGCACACCAAGCGGTCGCGACGGTGCCAAGCCAGCCGAGCGGCGACCACACCCAAAACAGAACCAGGCTTGCCAGAGCAAATCCACCAACAAACGGATAGCCCTCCGGATGAATGGGTGCGAGTTGCTTGCGAATGGAGGCGAGCACCGACATTATGATCACTCCGCCGCGTCAGCCGCGGCAACCATTTCCTGGTCAACCGGCGGATTGCGATTGGGCGCATCGGCTGGATCGGCAACCTGAGCGAGGCGTTCGCGAGCCTCCTCGGCCTCGCGCTGGCGGTTCCACATGGCGGCGTAGAGCCCGTCCTGGGCGAGAAGCGCACGATGGGTACCGCGCTCGACGATGACCCCTTTGTCGAGCACGATGATTTCATCGGCGCCGACCACCGTTGACAACCGATGCGCGATGACGAGCGTGGTACGATTTTTTGCCACTCGCTCGAGCGCGTCCTGAATTTCCTTTTCGGTATGGCTATCGAGTGCGGAAGTCGCCTCGTCGAGCAGTAGAATTGGCGGCCCCTTGAGGATCGTACGCGCAATGGCGACACGCTGCTTTTCGCCGCCCGACAGCTTGAGACCGCGCTCGCCGACCTCGGTTTGGTAGCCCTTTGGAGCGAGCCGTATGAAGTCATCGATCTGACCAAGCCTGGCGGCCTCCTCGACCTCCTGGTCGGAGGCATCCCACCGGCCGTAGCGAATGTTGTAGCGAATGGTGTCGTTGAAGAGCACGGTATCCTGCGGCACCATGCCGATGGCGGTTCTCAAGGAGAGTTGGGTCACATCGCGGATATCCTGTCCGTCGATCAGGATGCGCCCGCCGGTCACATCGTAAAACCGGAACAACAACCGCGATATCGTCGATTTACCGGCTCCTGATGGACCGACAACGGCCACGGTCTTGCCGGCCGGAACCTCGAAACTCACACCTTTGAGAATTTGCCGCTGCGGGTCATACGCGAAGCTGACGTTTTCGAAACGGATGGTGCCGTGCGTGATCTCAAGCGGCTTGGCGCCCGGCCGATCTTTGATTTCCGGGTCGCGGGCCAAGATCGTGAACATGGTTTCGATGTCAATGACCGCCTGTTTGATCTCGCGATAGACCATCCCCATGAAATTCAGCGGCTGGTAGAGCTGAATCATCATCGTATTGATCATCACGAAGTCGCCGACCGTGTGGGTGCCGGCGCGGATGCCGTAGACGCACAACACCATCGCGGCTACCAGCCCGAAGGTAAAGATGATCGCTTGCCCGCCGTTGAGCACCGTCAAGGACGTATAAGCCTTCACGCTGGCATCTTCATAGCGCGCCATCGCACGATCATAGCGCCGCGCTTCGCGCTGCTCGGCTGCGAAGTATTTCACCGTCTCGTAATTGAGAAGCGAGTCGATTGCCTTGGTGTTGGCATCGGAATCGCTGTCGTTCATCGTCCGGCGGATGCTGATCCGCCATTCGGTGGCCCGGTATGTGTACCAAGTATAGCAGGCCACGGTCAGCAGCACGATGCCGACATAGCGCCAATCAAACGCGAACAGCAGCACGCCGACGATCAACCCGACCTCAACGAAAGTCGGGATGAGTTGGAGGATGACCATGCGCACTATGGTTTCGATGGCGTCGCGGCCGCGCTCGAGCACGCGTGTCAGACCGCCGGTCTTGCGCTCAAGATGAAAGCGCAATGAGAGACCATGCATGTGCTCGAAGGTCAGTATCGCCAAGCGCCGAACGGCGTGCATGGCCACTTTGGCGAACAATCCGTCGCGGAATTGGGTCAGCACCGCCACGAGCACGCGCGTGGTCCCATAGCCGAACGTCATTAAGATGGGCGCCGCAAACACGAAATTGAGCCAGGACCATCCGGCCGGCGCAGTCGTATGTCCGCTGAGGGAATCGACCGCCCATTTGAATGTGAACGGCACCGCGATGGTGGCGAGCTTGGCAAGCAGCAGGAGCACAACCGACCCCGCCACCCGCAATTTCAGATCACGGCGGTCCGAGGGCCAGATGAACGGCCACAGATGCGCCAGCGTGGCGAGCAAAGTGCCGCGATCAGCTGCCACGACCGACCGCTCTGAGCCGGCTGCCGGCGACGACATCACACTCATAAGGCTGGCTCAGACATGTGGCATTTCCCGTTACGACACGAGTCCGTGACGTGGCCGACTGATGGCTGCGGCGGCAGCCAAGGATTCCACTCACCCGCCGTCAAGGCCTTCATATAGGATGTTTTAGGGCCGCCATCACCCGGCGGCGCTGGAATTTGCCGAGGATTCCGCCCGCCGACCATCGAGTTGCATCCGCCGCCACGCCGCCTCAACCATCCGACCACGTTGTCCTTGACGGTAACAAAGCCCCAATGCCACATCGCGCCATGACATCGATTCGAACCATCTGCGTTTATTGCGGCTCAGGGCCCGGAACCGATCCGGCCTTTGTTGAGGCCGCGCGTCAGTTCGGCCGCACTCTTGCAGAGAGCGGCGTCGGCCTCGTCTATGGAGGCGGCTCTCTCGGCCTGATGGGAGCCCTCGCGACAGCGGTGCTCGACCACGGCGGCACAGTCACGGGAATCATTCCGGACTTCTTGATCGCGCGCGAACAAATGCTTTCGCGCGCCCAGGAAGTTGTAGTCACCCGTGACATGCATGAGCGCAAGCGAAACATGTTCGAGCGGGCGGACGCCTTTGTGGCCTTGCCGGGCGGCATTGGAACTCTCGAGGAACTCGTCGAGCAGCTGACCTGGGCCCAACTCGGCCGTCACCGCAAGCCGATCCTGATCGCCAACATCAAGCAGTTCTGGGATCCGTTGCTTGCGTTACTCGAGCACATGAAAAGCTTGGCCTTCATCCGTTCCGATCTGCTTGTGGAATTTCTGGTCGTGGAACGGGTTGAGGACATTCTGCCTAAGTTGAGGACCGCGGCCAAGGCGCTCTCCAGCGCCCAAAAGCGCCAGGCGCGCACCGCAGTCGAGCGCCTGTAAGCGCCTGCCCTGCAACCCGTCATGCCTTGTGGATGGGGTCGACCCAAGCCACGTGCTCGGGTCGCTCGATTGGCTCGATCTCGAGATTGACCACCACGGCCTCCTGGTCGCTGCGCACCAGAACGCATTCGAGCGGCTCGTCTCGACTTGCGTTGATTTCCTGGTGCGGAACGAAAGGCGGGACGTAAATGAAATCTCCGGGTCCGGCTTCGGCGACAAATTCGAGTTGCTCGCCCCAACGCATGCGGGCGCGGCCGCGCACCACATAGATGACACTTTCGAGGGCGCCGTGGTGATGCGCGCCGGTCTTCGCGT
>Ga0187783_10003417_pt1 | contig 11692 bp, 22 predicted proteins | sample 1015_SJ02_MP02_2_FD_132471 | JGI IMG/M metagenome (GOLD analysis project Ga0187783, IMG submission 132471) | Tropical peat soil microbial communities from peatlands in Department of Meta, Colombia - 1015_SJ02_MP02_20_MG | ecosystem: Environmental > Terrestrial > Soil > Wetlands > Peat | place... | reverse complement strand
CGACGGTGTATCCGCCCTCGACCCGTCCCACAGAGATATGGAACTCGACATCGGTGTGCAGCTTGTCCGAGAGTTCGAGCGCCGCCGCCGCCGCCGAGATGTGGTTTTTGAGCGGTCGGACAGCGCCGAAGGAACCGAGCCGTAGAGTCCCGCCTGACCATAGCCGCCGCGAAACTGCCTGAACATCGCCAAGGAAATAAAGGTTCGGCAGGTAGGCACACGGGCGGCCGTAGCCGGTCAGAACCCAGTTGCAAAGCCTGCGTGAGTTCCCCGACGCCTTGAAATTCAGCGCCCCTTGTTCGAGATCGAGACACGCGCGGAAATTCGTGATCGCTTGTGGATCGGCCGCGAGGAATCCCACGTTCGAGTGGCAGTTCACGGCAAACTGAATCTGCGGGTACTTGAAGACCAGATACGCCTGAAGGTCGAGCGCTGGAATCCAGGGCGCTCCGATGACGATATGCGACGGCTGGGGATTGGTTCGCTCGATCCGGGCCGCTAAATCCTTTGCTCCGAGGATCGGCCATACATCGCAAAAGTAGCCCGCAGAACGGAGAACCTTTGCCGTATTGAGCGCCGAGACGCCTAGGCCGATGTGCGAGACGTTGTGAGCGACCGGCATGTTTTTATAGGCAAGTATGATCCGGCGCTCTTGCGATGGCTGCGTGAATTGAGTATGTGTAATCGGCATTCCTGAAACCCTTTCGCGGTTTGTTGGGCTCCCAGGATTATCGGTCACCGAGCAGCAAGGGTTTCAGGCCAAAACTGCGGGCTTCCAAAAACGCCCAGGAGCAAGCGAGAGTCTAACACAGCCCTTAGAGCGCGTTCAAGTCCTCTTGCAAAGTCGCCAGATCAAATCCGCTTGCCGACACGTTTTCGCCATTCAGCCAGTCTGTTGACAGCACCGCGTAAGCCTCGTCCGCGTATCGGAGCATCCAGTCCCAAGTCATCGTCTGAAGCGCTCCCCAGGTCAAGCACACAAGCGTGGACGCGTTGTATCCGACGATCGGGACGCAGTGCCCGCCCCAGCTTCCCGGCTCGGCGTTAAACGGGTTCGAGTCGTCTACCGTCCAGTCTTCACCGGCGTTGACTTGGTCCTGTGCCGTCAGCGGAAGGGCCAGGCCCAGATAGACGTTTGCAAAGAGTTCGACTGTCTGCTTGACGGCTTTCGTATTGTCGTAGTCGAGCGATGCAAAGGCCGCTATTTTATGCCCCGCGATTCCTGACTTGCGCCAGTAGTTCAAAGCCGTGAGCATGTCGCATCCGTTATCGGTCGACGGATCGCCCGGAACGTAGCCACCGATCGCTTCATAGGCCGCGAGGATTTCTGTGTTGGTGACCGTAGCCTCCGTCGATGCGTAGGCCGTCCACTGCATGATCATATGACCGGAGGCCGCTGGAACGCAGTCGCCCAGCGTGTTGTTCAGGAGCGCGCCCTGCCAGTTTTTGACCTTTGACGTAAAGTAGCAATCCGTTGGTGGATCGGGAAGACTTGCCGTGTACTTCGCGAGCTTCAGAGTCCGCGTATCGATCCGAGGCGCTTTCTTTCCGAGCATTCTTTCCGGCATAAACCCTCTTAGCAATGTTGAACTGCGCTGATCAGAAGGGCGAGGAGAATCACCGCGCCCATCACACGCGCGAGCGTCCGAACGTCGTCCATTCGGGAGTCATAATATCACACCATACCTAATCTGGGATCGGATCGCCAATGGAATGGCCCACCTTACGAAACCGTAGCTCGCCCTGCATGACCGGACAGGACCGGGATCAAAGCCTACCGAGGCACGCCGGACCTTCATCTCACAATACCGGACCACTGCGAAGCGTTCCGCGCTCGACCACGCAACTACCGCGCCTGACCGTTCCACGGCCCGCCAGACCTCACTTTTGGGAAACTTTGAACGAAGTCACCTGAAACCGTCCGAATGTCGGTCGAAAATTTCCCACGCCGCACACCTTGCCAGCTAATTGAAGCACTTCGTTCAGTAATTCCGGCGATACATATTCAGGAAGCACGACCTCAAAATCTGCGCTGATAGTCCATCCTTTGAGTAGGGCAGGGCGATGACGCGTGATCGCGTTCCGCTGGATCATCACACGCCGTCGATCAACGTAATCCCAATCTTTCTTCCCCACTGAACAGTACTCTTCGGCCGGAAAAATCGCGGCTTTGAACAAATCCATAGCAGACTTTCGAGGCGACCTCGGGTCCTGCTTAAATTTCGCGGCGAGCACCATCGCCATGCGGAATTGTTCGGCGGGAATACAAAGAAACCCATCGCCGTTTCGATAGACGTAAGACTCCAGATCGTCTTCCTTTTTCGCCTTCGAGCCTTTTGCCGCCTTCGCCTTCGCCTCCACTGCATCGACTGACCACCGATGAAATAAGTACGGAGCGACTCCGCAAATTTTGACTGTTACGCGATAGGGCTGTTCTGTCGAAATGATCTTCGAGGCGTCATTTGATGGATCGCCGATCATCGTGACTTTCTTACGTGCTGCAGCTGCCATAAATCTCCTTGTTTTTAAAAACCTTACCGAGCCCCTCCGCGCCTGGAGGAGCGAGCGCCGGAGCCTGATTCAGCCTTGGAATTCACCGAACCACTAAAACGGCCGACCGAGCCGAGAACTGCCGTACCGCAGAATTGAAGGTTAGAGCGCCCGTGCAGATAGCACAATAGGAAAGAAGTACTGATCTGACTACTTGAAGAGATGGCCGAGGAACTCGAGTACCTTGGCTGTGAGCGAACCCGAGCCGGAGCCCGCGACGATCAGGCCGCCGATGAACGCAAACGCAATGCGGAGCGCCGTGTAACGCTTATCCCAGATCGCCTGCCACTTTTCGGCTGCGGTTTTGTTGCGCTCCACGGCAGTTTTTACCGTGTCCAGGCAGTCGTCGAGATGGTCAAGCCGTTCAGTGTGTGAGTTCACCGTGCGTTCCATGCTATCCAGCCTTTGCAATACTCGTTCCACTTCGCCTCGGCGCTCCATTTCATTTATTGGCGCTCTTCTCGGCTTCCGGGCCAGCCGACCGCCCTTCCGTTCGCGCTAAGGGTTCTAGATATCCACGTTCCACAAATCGGCGTGATGATCCCATACTGCCAGATGCACTCACCTGGACAGCCTTTTCGGGATCGATAGTCGTCAGCGTTTGAGCAACCAGAGCACGGACATGCTGCACCGTCTCCTGCTCGCCTGGATCGGTAAGGTTGATCTTCGAGAACTGCTGTTCAAGCTGCTCGGCGATTTTGGACGCCGGGCCGCATGCACTAACGCTCCATGACATAAATAGTCTCCTTTGTGTTGCTTACGATTTGCGCTGTACTCATGTATATAATTCCCAAAGTTTTTTGGGGGAGCGGCCCTGTGCGCTTGCCCTTAGGGACTTATAGCGGCTTACCGGGCCTAAGGCTCCCCACGGAATTGATTATTGCACTTCCCAGACCACGTTTCCCAGATAATCGATCACCCGCGTTGGGCTTCGCCGGTTCGCCCGGATCACCCGTGCGGCGTAGATGGCCTGCTCGACCGAGTCGTAGGGCTGTTGAATGCCGTCGACCTCCGTCCAGGTTCCCCGGAATTTGCACTGACACTCGACCCAGTACATAAACCTGATTATAGATTGGCGCTCTTCAGTGCGTGCCGTTCGGGGACGCCTGCTCTTTCGTTCGCGCTAAGAGCTTTTTGAACTCCGGGGACTGCCAGCTTACGGCTTGCTCGTAGGTTTCGGCTCCAGTCGCAGCCCAGTTCGAGTAGCGGCGGCCGTCACGGTCGACCCACGGATGCACGGCAGGATCGAGATAAAGCGCTTGGGCCATAATCGGAGAATCGGGCAGTTGGAGATTGGCGCGCGTTGAGGCGATCTGCTCGCTGTAACGGCTGAAAGGCCTCAAGCAATTCTCCATTGCGATCCAGGTCGATAAGGCAGCGTGAAATAGTCGTCAAAAAACATGACCGGCTCGAAGTGATCTCCGCGCGGCCTGAAAATCGCAAGCCGACTTCCGGCGAATCCCAGTATACGGCGGCGCACGGTTTCCCGCTTCTCGCGATCTTCGCGGGCCCAGTTTTCGATGAACAGATAGGCGGTTGTACAGAACAGGACGCACGAGGGGAAAAAGACGAATAGCAAGGCCGAGAAATAATTCCAGTCGATAGGCACCATTTAATTTACCTTTCCTTTGGCGCTCTTATCGGTTGTATTTTTGGCCGTCCGCGGCGCCGTTCGCGCTAAGCGCTGTCCGTAAAGCTGATCATTAAGCTCCTTCGCCTTGATCATTTCGCCTCGCAGTTCTGCAACGATTTCTAGTAAATCCTCAAGGTCGCTGAGCGAGTATATATTCTTAAACGCATGGGAAATGCCGCGCGTCAGCACATCGCAACGCATTTGAATTTTGTCGAGATTATCCTTGAGCAGCAATTGCGCCGGGGTCAGATTTCTACGGCGAACGCGATGGTGGTATCTCATCGGGCGAGTTCCTCCAGCCATCGGCGAGCCAGTTCGCGATCCTCTGGCGTCGTATTCAGATCGTAGATCCGGCGGATTAGTTCGCGGATCCGATTTGATTTGCTCATACTCATGATTTGGCGCTCTCCTCGGTGTTGTCTTTGGCCGACTGCTCTTCCGTTCGCGCTAAGCGGTTTGCCTGAAGAATCAATTCTAAATTAGCCTCGGCGTGCGGGCCCGGATACACGGTCGCGATTGCGGACCCATCCTCGGCGCGGATGACGTAAAGGGATTCCCCGTAGCTATCGGTTCCCATACGCTCCACTCTCCAGAGGCCCGGCGTGGGCGTCGATTTTTTCATGCGGCACGCTCCCCGATCAAAATGCTGATCGCCATTGCCCGGATGCTCGACTCGGAAGATCTTACCGTGTAGCCGATCTCCGTTGCAAACTGCTCGGCTCGATGTGCGGCTTGGACGGCGGTTTTGAGCGCTCCTTCGATCTGGGTCTGGGGAATTGTCCCTAGATCGCGATTAGACGCGCCAGGGGCGACCGGAGACACGACGGGTGCCTTCCGCTCGACCGTCCAATCAAAGCCCCTGCCTGATTCGCGCTGGCGCTTGCAGATCGTGAACGGCTGGCCGGGCGCGAGCGTCAAGGCTTGGATTTCGGTTCCAACTTCAGGCGAGACGTAGAGGCGCTGGCCGTTTGAGAGCTGAAAGAGCATTTGGGGCCCGTAGTGGCCTGAGACGTTTAGCCCTGAGGGGGAGGCTAGGCTTAGCTCGGTCGGGGTGTTTGGCTCCACCCGGAAGATGCGGGAGGTTTTGGCTTGGGGATTCATGCGGGGTTTCCTTTTTGATCGGCCTCGCCTGGATTCGCGGCTGGTTCGGATTGAGACTTCTCGACACCGGCCAATTGCTTCCAGTGAGCCAGCACGTCTGGATGGGTGTACTCAGATCGCTCCAGCAACTTCTTCCTGGCTTCCGTTTCAAGCCAGTCCCGATTTTCGGTTAGGAACTTCTGGGCCTTTTCGATGGGATCAGATTGCGGATACAACGCGGATTCCAGTTTTAGAATCATGAACGGGCCAGAGAGGCTCCGTGAGCGTCTGAGGAAATCCAGATCGGCGCAACTGGCCTGAAAGCCGCTCAGACCCAACCGCCCGCAAATGTACTGGAAGGCGGCGGTAGCGGCGAGACTCGCTGAATAGGCTGAAGTGCCGTAGTCGTGTTCGCGGGCCACCAGAGATTCGACGTACTCGTCAAGCTGCTTGCGGGTGCGCGGCCACGGCACCTTACATTCTCGCATTTCGGCTTCCGACTGGGCCGTCTCGACCATTACGCGGCTCTCTTCTTCCTGGCGTTTACGTTTGCGCTCGGCCTCCCGGCTCTTGTACTCGTCCGAGTTCAGGTACGCTTGGGACGCGGCTTCCCGGTCACGGTTCCAGCGCTTCGCGACGTCATCGGGCTTTTCGCCGGGGCGGACGACCACCTTTATTTCGTTAAAGTCGAACTCGACCGCTTCGCCCGACTGATCGGCAGCCATCGCCGCGTTCTGGCACGCTTCGTTGATGTGGCATCCGGCATTGACTTGGATCTTAAGCGGCACGATACACCTCCTCGCTCGTCAACTCCTGGCATCCGAGGGCAAGTTCCAAACGCCGCGCGCGGACCCGGATCAGGCGAAGCTCGTACTCCCGAAATTCGAGCAGGCGCGAGACGTATTTCAGGTCAAGCTGGAGATCCTCGATCTCCTTGGCTGTGTCTAATTGATCAATCGTTGCGTGTTCCATGTCTCAATCCTAGCCCGCGAATGATTATCCGGGAAGAGTACGAAAGTCCCGAACAGCGGGCGAAAATCCCCTAGGCCGTTCTAAGGCGCTTAGCGCGAACGGACGCGCGGTCAGCCTACCGGACTCCTGAGAAGAGCGCCAAAACATAAATCAAAAACCGGCTAGCCACTGATCAATAAACTCCCACACGTGAACGCTTGGAACGAGCATCGGTTTTTTCTCGATCGTCAAAGTAAGCAATGTTCCGTTGTAGGCGTATTCGAGGACCACGCCGTTAAACTCCGGGAGTGTTCCCCACCAGGGCGAATCGGCGGGCATCTGAAGCGCCTGACCAATGGCAAGAAACTGTTTGGAAGTGATCGAGTAGGTTTTGGATTTCACCAGCCGTAAGCCTCCTTGAGCGCCGTCTGAGCCTGCCCGAGCATGATGAAGTGCTGGGACGGTGCGCCGGAGTCGGGATGGAGCACGCGCGCGGCTTCGCGATAGGCGGCCTTCAGTGTGTCGGCGTCGACGATCTTCGTGTGCGAATACAGACCAAAAAACTGAAAGGCGTCCTCTTTTGTCATCTTGTCCGGGGCGGGCGGTAGTTTCAGCCATCCTTTGTACTGCTCGCCATGTTGTGAAACGCCGTAACGGTCGATCGCTCTTAGCGCAGCGAGAGTCAAGGAAATGGCTCTAAGGTTATCGTCATAGGTGTGATAGGTATCACAAGGGTACGAAAGATTTCCGGCTTTCGATGTGAACGATAGAATTACGCCCGGCTCGGTCGGCTCTGCATGAGAACGCGGCCAACCGTCATTGCGAATATCTTCGCGAACAAAATACGCCTGCACGATAATCGAAGTTGCCTTTAATCGGATCAGCTCAATTTCAAGATCATCGAGGATGCCGGCGTAAGAGACGCGGAATCGGCCATCCTTACGTTGAGCCGATGGCGTTTTCTGTCCGGGCCAGTGTTCGACGGGAACAAAGCGCAGATCGATCACTCGGGAATCCTCGTCTGATATCGAACGCGGTAAACCCGGATCGTCCGCTCCCGGTCCAGGCCGTAAACTTCCCAGAACCGCACGCCCAGAAAATGATGCGAGTCGGGCGAGTGCCTATCGTGGTGACGCCAGCAGAGCGGGATTACGTCCCAGTCCGAACAGCGGCGCCCCAAGCCGTGAATGCCGATGTGCGCGACCTGGGTCTGGGATCGTTGCAGGACGTCGAGCTTCTCGCAGACCGCGCACCGCTGGGCGCGCAACCATCGCCAAAACTCAAGCACATCTTCAGGGATGCGGCGGACGCGGGCCTGAATCCTGGAACGGCGAAGCGTCGAGATCATGTCTTTTTCGCGGCCTTTTCTTTTGCGGCGCAATCGTGACAGACGTTTTCGCGCCCTTTCGTCTTAACACATAGATCGCAGTTACAACAGCCCTTCCGACAGGTCGTACAATGTCCGAGGTCCTGAGGGCTTGAGATCATGCGGCCTTTGGTACTAAAGCGATCGCGGCCCGGAACGCGGCATCAAATGTGCGATTCACTTTGATGGCTTGCGCCGCGCACTCGGCGGCGACCTTGGCCTTGACACCCTGGCCGCGCAACGCGGCGATCACGTCATCCCGCAGCGGATCGGAGATAATCTGCGGCAGTGGCGGCGGCTTCAGCTCTCCGCGCGATTCGAGGCCCGCGGCGAAACCGTTCAGGAACCGGGCTACGGAGCGCATCCGCTGAGCGGAGCTGACGAGCACCAGGACGGGCACGGCTACCGAAAGCATCCCGGCTAAGAACATCGGCGCGGCCCATTTGATCCCGGCCAGATACATGTCGAGCGCCATCGCGACGACGCCGGCCAAAAATGCAAGGGCGAGTTTTGTGAATGTGTTCATGGACTTATTTTCCATCCTGCCTGTGATTGGCGCAATGGTACGAAGTACCCGCCGATCCCTTAAAAAGTTTCTTAGGCCACTGGTACCGTGCGGACTATCTTCAATTGAGCGCGGGCGCTCGCACACAAGAATAATTTCATTCGGCCGGGCTTGTTCCACGGCTGATGCGGATAGTTGGCCGGGAATCCGTCGCCCTGCCGGATCGCGGCGTGTACCCGACCGTAATCGAGTCGCGCGGCTTTGCACTTCGGGCAGCGGCAGCCGTGATTCGTGTAGGTCGAGAGTAAGCCATGTTTCGGCGGTTTTTTGATTCGCCTCATTCTTCGGCGCTCTCTTCGGCGCTTTCCTTAGGCGACGGCTCTTCCGTTCGCGCTTCGGGATATTGCGTTTGAAATGCCCGCGCGACCGCTACACAAAAAGGGCCGAGGATAAAGGTTTGTGCCGGTTTAACCCTGACGCGGGCCCAGCCATCTGGTAATTTCCTTGGGACTGTAGACCCGCTATCTGCGTCGAAAGTGAAAGCCTCCAGCCTGCATAGGTCGCATTTTACTTCTTTGATCAGAAAGCCTCCCTCCTGGTCGAACGCTCTCAATTTGACAGCTCACCGAAGCCGACTGAGGCTAAAATAAGACGAAAAAATCACCCGCGCAAGTCCTTCGAGTACCAAATTCACCTTAGTACGAAATTTTTTACGCAGCCCACTGCAAACTTTTTTCACGCAGCCAAGTGCTCAAATTCGTGCAGCTGGTTGCACGGCATATCTTATTTACTCAGAAAACCCTTTTAGAAGAAAGTTTCCAGTAGCAGCAGAAGAGAAAATTAGGGGTATTGCGCTTCTGCTGCTGCTGTTGTAATCTAATTCAGTCCGAAACTGTGCTACACTCTGAGACAGCGGAACCTGGCTTCTCGGAAGTGTTCACGGGAAACAGGAAATTGATTTCCGGGTCTGATGCTTCCGCAAGATCCCATCCGACCCGGAAGTCTAAAAAACTGAAAGAGGATCTTGCGCATGGCTCAGCCTGCCCCTTCATACTCAGAACAGAATCGAGCAACCCCCGGATATTTCAGAGTTCCGAATAGCTTCGCCGAAAACCAGTACCTCTTGAAACAACCGGCGAGTCGTGCGCTCGCGCTGATCATCTTCCGGCGCACAAACAGCGAATCGGCGGCCTCAGTGACAAATCGAAACTGGGAGGCCTGGACCGGATTTCACGCCCGGCAGAAGGAATATGCGGTGAAGGAGCTCGAGGCTTTCGGGCTCGTGATCAAAGGCAAGGGCGAACTGAGAAAATTCTCGTGGGATTGGGAACGTTGGAACCGAGCGGTACGAACGCCCATCAACCCGGCCTACGATCCGAATCGGCAGGAACGCGAAGCGCGGCGGAAACTTCAGAATATGCATCCGGCATGCCGGGCTCGGGGATGCCAACTAAACGGGATCTGCCCGCCGGATCGTTCAAATCCATCTCAAAACGAATTATTGCAGTTGCAACAAGTTGCATCTAAATTCGTGCAACCGGCTGCACAAAGCGAAATAAAAGAGAAGAAACCGGAAGCGCCGAAAAAGCCGGTCCAAAAATCCGATGATCGGTCGGCCGACGAGAGATACCCGCAGGCCTTCCGCGCAATGAAAAGTTTCAACCCGACAGCACAGCTTGATCTCCTGAAGCGGCTCATCCTGGCACTCATGACCGCGTTCGGAGTCGTAACGGATAGCGTCTTGGCGAAAGCAGTCGAACTTGCTTTCCTGCACAATTCAAAACTCGAAACACGGCCCGGTCTTTTGCTGTACGTTGTTCCCGATGTACTGCGCTCGATGCGGGACGCGGGCGTCAGGCTCGACGAAGAATTACCACCGGGTTTTGAGATGCCGCTCAAGGTCAAGCCGTCCCGAGGTCGACCTTCGGTCGCCGATATGCTGGGAGATGAATACAAATGAGCGCCGATAAAAAAACCGTCGCTGAACAGATGGAACGCTTGTCGGGCTTGAACTATTGGCCAATCGACAATCGGACGGCGCTCAAAGAAATCGCGGCCCAGCTCGCGCTCGCGCGGACAGATGAGATCGTGATCAAGATCGTCTCCGACTGGATCGCGTACTATCCTGATGCTCCGAAACCATCGGACGTTCACAAATTGATCAACGCGGAAAACCTGCGCGTGTTGTCGGAACAAGAAAAACGGACGGCGATGTGCCCAGTGTGTAACGGCATAGGATTCGAGATCGTGACACGTTCAGACGGACGCGGAGGAACAGTTTCCGGGGCCCGTGGGTGTATTTGCAGGGGCGGAGAACTCGGCTTAGCGGCGCAAGGCATCGCGTCCACACTACCCTAGACAAGCGTGGACGCTTCTGTTAGGCTGAGGCTAATGAAGCCCCAGCCTAAACTACAAACCACGCAGGTCGTCACCGTTGATCGGTCCAAGAATCCGCCCGTAATAAAGGTCTTTAAACGCCGCCGATGCCGCAACTGCAACGCGCTATTTATGCCAGCGCGCGAAGATCAGGTGTTCTGCAAAGAGACGAAGGAGAAACACTGCCGCAAGGATTTTCACCGTTACGGAGCAAGCTACGGACCACTGAGAAGCGGGCTTCATCGGGCCATCGATAAAAAGTACGCGGAGCTCAGAACAGAGATGCTAGCGCGAAACCGGGCCACAATCGAGGACACAAGCGATCTAGTGAATCAGTTGCGCGACGGTCTCGGCACAATGGATAAGCGGCTATCGCAGATGGCGGTCCAACTTTTTGCGGCAGGCTGTAGAATCCAAAAACTCGAAGAATCTCTTAGCGCGAACGCCATAGCAGGCGGCGCAAAAACAGAAGCCGACAAGAGCGCCAAAGAAAAATTATCGCGCTGAGACTACGGGGGGATGAGGTGGGAATCGCGGATGGAAAGATTGGGAAATCTGGGAAATTTGGGAATAATTAATAAAATCAATCGTTTGGAACTGATGCACCCGCGTGCGCCTCGCAACGATGGATAAGCGCCTAACAACGATGATGCTAAAAATCCAGCAGATCGAAAAGTCGCTTAGCGCGAACGCTCCAACGGTCGGCGCACAAGCTGGAACGGACAAGAGCGCCAAAGAAAAATTATCGCGCTGAGACTACAGTCGCCGGTTCTTCTCTCGGATACTTATTCGGCTCTTCGTAGAGATCCCGGAGAGTTTTAAAGGCGTCGATCAGTTCAGCTTCAAATCGTGCGAGGACTTCCGATGCTTCCCCGCTAAAGAAGTATAGCTTGCGCGCCAATTCAGAACAGCTTGCCTCCAGCTTCTCATCCCGGATTCTTACGGGTAATGTCTCCTGGTGGGCATCCCAACGCCCACGGTCGCACTGCTTCGCCAGTTCTGGATCTGTCACGGTGTAATGCGCTAGGAAAAGCGAAGACTGTAGGTTCATCGCAAGCACGGATACTTTTTGAGCTTCCGCCGTATGGACCTCGACGAGATGCTTCCCCAACGATCCGAGAAAATTTGCGAGCTGCGGCGTAGGCGGGCCTCCGGCTGAGGGTCCGTAGAATTTCTTTCCGCATAGCTTACACGTGGCTGGTAAGGCGATGCTCATAAACCGGCTCTTTCG
>Ga0187783_10003416_pt1 | contig 11692 bp, 8 predicted proteins | sample 1015_SJ02_MP02_2_FD_132471 | JGI IMG/M metagenome (GOLD analysis project Ga0187783, IMG submission 132471) | Tropical peat soil microbial communities from peatlands in Department of Meta, Colombia - 1015_SJ02_MP02_20_MG | ecosystem: Environmental > Terrestrial > Soil > Wetlands > Peat | place... | reverse complement strand
TCGGGTACGACTGCGTTTGCCAGTCCAATCGCGGTAGCTTCCTTGCCCGGGATGCTGCGTCCCGTGAGCACAAGCTCAGCCGCCTGCTTATGGCCGATCAGGGCGGCCAGGGCAGTCGTGGCCACCGGCGGATAACAGCCCAGCTTGATCTCAGGAAATCCCCAGGTGGCCAACTCCGAGGTGTAGACCAGGTCGCACACCATGGCCAGTTCTGCACCCCCGCCCAGGCAATGGCCATGCACTGCCGCGATCGTTATTTTCTTCGATGTAACCAGTTGACGGATCAGACCGTGAAACTTGGTCAACATCTCCTCGACTTTGTCCGGCGCATGTGCAGCTACGTCCACCCCGGCGGAGAATGCCTTCTGCGAGCCAGAGAGGACGACGGTGGTGATGCCGGGCAATGTCTCAAGCTCGGCCCAGGCCGCGGCCAACTCTTCCATCATCGGAATATCAATGATGTTAAGAGGCGGATTTTCCAGGCGCAGCCTGGCGACCGGCGGATCGAGCTGCAAGACGATCCGGGACCATTGAGTTTCGGCTTCGGTTTCGATATCCATGTGCTTCGCTCAGGATGAAAGGACCTCGAGATCGATCACTTGGTCCAAAATCCCTCTTTGTCGTACTCGCGAATCGCCGCTAGTTCTTTCACGCTGGGTGGCTCGGTTGGTTCGAGCTTTTTGCTGATTCTGAGCTTCCAGCCTGTGTTCGTGACCACGTCTTCGAGAGCAACGCCGGGATGCAAAGAGGCAAGATAAGCCTCTCCGACTTCATCGAAGCGGAGCACGCCTTTGGTGGTAATGACGGCCGATGGTCCGCCCCGCGGCAGTCCCTGCTTCTTGCGCCAGAGTCGATCCCGTCCGTAGCCAGGGCTGGTCATGAAGGAAACCCGCTCGGGAAGCCGTGCTTTGCTATGTTCGAGCAAGGCCACAAAGCGATGCGCGAGGGAAGCGATATCGCAGGCGCCGCCTGAACCCGGCAAACGAACCATGCCACGCGCTCCCTGCACCTCGGTCGAATTCAAGTTCCCGAAACGATCAACTTCCGCAGCTCCGAGAAAACCAAGGTGTACGCGCCCTGATTGCAGAAGGCTCATCACCCCAAGCATGTCCAAACATTGGACTGCCCCGAAAATATTGGGGGGATCCGCCATGGTGTAAATCAGCTCCGGAGCAGGCGTGGCCCGGATGACTCCGTTTTCAAAGAGTCCAACCGCACTCGGAGCATGTGCATGCTTAGCCACTACGAAGGCGATCAGAGGAAGGCGCATGCCAACGAACACGACCTCGCCATCCTTGATCTCTCGAGCCGCCGCGGCCACCATGAGTTCTGCCAGCGTGTACGACCGCGACGCGGAACTCGCGATTGTAGGGAGCACACTTGTCATCATCCACTGCCGTGCCACAACAACAAGAGCCAAAACCAGAACCATTGTCGCGCCAATCCAAGGCACGATGCCTGTACCGGACTGACTCGCAAACCCCTTTTTCCACCGGGGCATTTACAGATTGATGGCCGACTTGCGCACCTCGCCGATCGAGGCAAGCGGATCGCGCGCCCCTTCTTTGGGTGCAATCCACTTTTTCTCCGTGCTGATGATATCGAGCAGCAGCTTGCGATCCTTCGCAGTCGGCATGTACTCCTCGAGATGCTCGACGTAGGCCTTTTCCTCGAGAGGTTCGCCGGTCTTGGCGTGAAACTTCTGCCCTGCCCAGCGCCCGATTTGGCGATTGAACTTGATATCGGGAGCGTACAGGGCGGGCTCGCCCGACTTGCGAACGCTATTAAAGCGCTCAATCAGGCCGGCGACTTCATCGCGGTAGAGATGCCGGTTGTAGTCGTTCAAATCGTCCACTCTGGCCTGTTCGGGGTTCTTGGGCTCGTCATACCGGCCTTTGATCCCCCAGACGTACGCCCAGTGGGCCGAACCGGAATTATCCGTGCCGAACAAGTCATACGAACTTGAAATCCACTTGTTGAGGTACTTTTGGATGAGCCAGGCTGGAATCACGCCCGCCTCCACAATGCGCCGCAAACCGTCGTTGCCCGTGCCCATGTGGAAGGCCTCTTCCCGCAGCATGTAGGACATGGAACGACCGAGCGGAGCGAAAGCAGAATATTTGAGCATCTGCAATTGGAACTTGCCGTCGCGGTCGACGAAATCGGTGTAGGTGAAGAAGTCCATCCAGTTGTCGACATCGACGTTAAAGGCGCCAAGCAGGCGCTTGTTCTCGAACGCGCGCCGCTCCAGCATCTTTTGCGCTTCCACTTTGCCGGAATAGCCGAAGTGCGCGATCAGCAGGGCACACATCTGCCAGCCGTGACGCATTTCCTCGATCATCACCCGAGTGAGGGCCTTGCGGTCCCAATCGCTGGGAGAGGCCTCGAACAAGTGGCGCTGCTGCTCCACGCTGGCGAATTCGGTGTCACCCTGATAGACGATCAGGTTGAGCAGCGCGTCGCGCATCTGCTGCGTGGGCACCTGGCGCAGATTCTCCCATTTCCTCTTGCTTTTGAAGGCGCCGAACTGAATCTCGTCGGTCTCGATTGCGCCGTATAGAGTGTCAAATTGAAAGCTGGCGATTTGGTCATGATTGACGCCGATTTCCTTGCGCCAGTCATTGAACAACCCGATCCAGTCACTGAAGGTTCCGATTTTGGCTACTTTTCCTGGCATAAATCTCCTCAAGAACCAGAGAGCACACCCGATGGGGAAGGTGAACGGGGGTCGCTTACCTTCTCGGTCCTACCCGCCTTTGTAATCAATGTTGGCATTCGACTTCCGGTCCCGAGCGCAGGCCTGGTTTCGCCTGGAGGGGGTCGTGTCCGTTCAAAATCCCTGCTCGCTCACGCTGCAGCGGGGTGCTCACTTGGCAGTGAAGGTCGCAGGACGCTTGTCGACGTAGGCTGCCAGACCTTCTTTGGCGTCCTCACTCTGAAACAGCAACTGCTGGTTCTCGCGCTCCACTGCCAGGGCGGATTCGAGGGGAATCTCCCAGCCGGTCTGCACCGCGCGCTTGATACGCCCTACCGCTTTGGCTGCCTTGTTCGGCGGGCAGAATTGGCGGGCGTACTCCATGATGTTTTCCATAAAGCCTTCGCGTTCAAAGATGTCGTTGACGATTCCGAGCTCTTTGGCTTCTTCGAAGGAGAAGGTATTCCCGGTAATCATCAATTCAATGGCTTTGCTCTTCCCTACCAGCCGAGAAAGGCGCTGCGTGCCGCCAGTTCCGGGCAGCACACCGAGATTAATCTCGGGCAGACCGATCTTCCCCGCATCCTGACGGGCGATGCGAATATCGGCGGCCATGGCGATCTCGAGGCCTCCGCCCACACAGTGTCCATTGATCGCGGCAATCACCAGCTTGGGCGTGTGCTCGAGGCGCAGCAGAGTCTCGTTGGCGTGCAGGCAGAAGTAGTACTTGAAGGTTGGATCGACGCTGGCCAGCATTTTGATGTTCGCGCCCGCCGAGAAGAATTTGTCGCCGGCACCGGTGAGCACGATCACATAGACGTCGTTATCCATGCGCGCGCGCAGAATGGCGTCATCCAACTGGCGATTCATTTCGTAGGTGTAGGTGTTAGCAGGCGGATCGCACATTTCGATCACGCCTACGCCGGCGTCGGAGCGGTAGTTCACTAATGGTTTGGTACTCTCTCGAGCAGCCGGTTGTACCGTGGTAGCCATGGTAAAACTCCTTTCGAAATTCTGGATGTCAACTCGCTCTTTTCTTGGCCCTCTTGCTGTCGCGCGCGGCGCAAATCCCGCGCAGAAAAATATCTCCGATCTCGCCGGCGATGGGTGCGGCATCGGCGTCGATGCGGGGGTTGTGCCAGGTGTAAATCCAGTTCATCATGCCAAAAAGGCTGAGCACCGCGATTCGAGTCGAGAAATCCAGTCCCTTGTGGCCCTTGAAATCGTCCAGTAACCCCACACAGGTCCGGTAATACTCCCGTTTGAGAGCCTTGATCGCAGCCCCAAAATCATTCTTCAGTACCTCGTCTTCATGGGAGAGCACCTTCATGGCCCGGCGGTTGGCGAGGAAGTATTCGAGGTGGTTCAGGATGAACACGCGAATTCGCAGCTCGGGATCCGAGATTTCCCCGAGGCGTTCGTGCAAACGCTCCAGAATGGTGGAGAAGGTGTGCTTCTGGATTAAGTAGAGCAGCTTCTCCTTGGATTCGAAATAGTAATAAAGACCGGAAAGAGAGATCCCGCTGGCACGGGAAAGGTCGCGCATCGATGCGCCGGCGTAGCCTTTCTCGTCGAACACTTCCGTGGCATGTTCCAGAATCTTGCTGAGCTGGCGATCAAAACGAGTTTCCGAGCCCAGGGCGGCGGGACGGCGCCGCGGCTGAATCGCGATGGATGGGGTGCTCGACACCATACGGTTCGAACGTTCGTTCAAATTCAATACTACTCTCTTGCGCCATGGATCACAAGAGGTTCGAAATGGACATAAATGCCAACCGGGCTGCGCCTTCGACCCGCCATGGAACCCGTTGCCGGGCGGGGCCAAGACGCTCGGGCTGCGCGCAGCGGCCATGCGCAAGCGAGAGGTAACAAATGCTAGTAACCATTTGCCACCCGACGGATGGAGGTGCCTCGACACCGAGCTGGGGTCAGGTCCGATTTGCGGACGAGGCGAAGGAGTGTACGGTCGCCGGAGTTAATTTCGAATGTCAGACATCCATTGTTCGATCTCGGATCTCACATCGGCGGTGAGGGGCAAAAGAGGCAGGCGCGCCGTACCACCGAAATAGCCATTGAGATCCATGGCGTACTTCACGCCGGGGATGCCAAGTTCGCCGACGACACGTTCGGAAGCCTTGGCAATTCGTTCCTGCTTCAGGCACGCAAGCTCTCGATCCCCCTCTTTCCAGGCAGCCAAGATTTCATAGCAGGCCGTGGGGGCGGCGTCGGCAAACGCTAGGACCCCGCCCACCGCCCCCGCCTCGAGGGATGCCTCGAATTTATGGGCCGCGCCCACCAGCACTTGAAACCCTACTTCTTTTTGGCGCGTCTTCAGCCTGCCCGCGGCGGGCGGAGACGATGCCCTGGCCGAGCGGTAGCGTTCCCCGGACCGTTCCGAAGATGCGCCCGGAACGCTGAGCGAGACTAATTCACCGCCTCCGTTCCCTTGGTTGTCGGCTTCCAGCATGCGGCTGGTCACTCCCTCAAAAGTCTCGGTCACCGTGCTGCTACGTTTCACGTGACGGGTCCCTTCGACCATGTGGCGCACCTTCTCGACATCGCCGCCGGATTCCTTAATTCCGATGAGGTTGGGATGCTCGGCGAGCTCGATGACGAGCTCGGCCGGGATGTCGTAGCCCGTGGCTTGGGGAAAATTGTAGATCATGATCGGCAACGGCGAGCGGTCCGCCACGAACCGGTAGAACGCCAGCAGGTTGGCCGGCAGCATCTGCTTGCGGAAATAATGCGGGGTGCGAACCATCGCGACGTCATAACCGAGCCCGGCAGCGTATTCGGTGAGGTGCAAGGTCTCGATCGCGGATTCGATTCCCGTACCTGCGATCAGCAGTTTATTCGGCGCTGCGGCAGCACGGGCAGTCTTCAGCACAGCACGGCGCTCGTCATCCGACAGAAAAACGGCTTCGCCGGTCGATCCAAGCACCACCAGGCCGGCGACCGGCGTCTTCGAATAGCGCTCAACGTTGTGCTCGAGCTTCTTGTGATAGACATTGCCGTCGGGATAAAAGGGCGTACTGATCGGAGGAAAGATGCCATGCAGCAACATAAAGGTAGCCACGACTATTTTAAGCTAACAGTCTCGGTCTTGGCCGCTTGATCCGAACCGCCACACCCTCGAGGGTGCAAATTCCCACCACTCCCCCCGCACACATCTCTCGAAACCAAGCCGGGGACCTATGAAGAACAAAACCCGGGAAATCGATTGCTTCCCTGCCGATGGTGCGCTAGGCTGGTTGTGCTCTCGCGATTCTCCTTTCCCGACCTCCTTTCCCACCTTTGCTGTGAGCATTTGGTGCATACCGTGCCCTAAGGAAGGTGGTTATCCTCGTAGGACCACTATATATGGGGTTTTATAGCTTGACCCTGGCGCCATTTCATGGTTACAGTAGCTCGAATCTATGTCTTGCCCTGGTCCGGTCGAGGGCGATTCTCTCGCAGGGCTCGGTGGGGCGAACCTGGTTGGTAAATCGAATCGCAGGCAACAGGATCTTCGATTCGCTGGCGCGCGGCTAACAGGACGAAGGAGAACACGTTGCTAAAACTAAAGAAGCTGCAAATTCTGGGGTTCAAATCTTTCTGCGAGCGCACCGAGCTCAAGTTTCACGGTGACGGGATCGCGGCCATCGTCGGACCGAACGGCTGCGGAAAGTCGAACCTTGCCGACGCCATTGCGTGGGTTCTCGGCGAGCAGTCGGCCAAAACCCTGCGCGGTTCGCGCATGGAAGACGTAATTTTTGCCGGCACCCCCGATCGCAAGCCCACGGGCATGGCCGAAGTCGCGCTCACCCTCGTCGACCCGGAGGTTTATGACGGCCAGGATGCAAACGACGCCACCGAGATTGAGATCCAAGACGAGTTGCCTGACGACGACTGGGATGAGGCCCGATTGAGAGCCGTCGCCGTGGAGGAAGTGGAACGCCTGACCGAAGAAGCACAGCCAGGGCGGCTCGAGGAAGCGGAGGCGCCGTCTGCCGAGGGAGCCGTGTCTCGAGCTTCCAGCCCTTCGGATTCGATGCCCGGTCGAGAAGCCCAGACATCGGCAGCAGCCGATCCGGTCGCAGGTTCGCAGGTCGTTTTGAAGATTCGGCGAAGAAAGTTTCAGCAGCAATTCCGGGCGGGGGAAATCGTTGTTACTCGCCGGCTTTTCCGCTCGGGGGACAGCGAATATCTCCTCAACGGAAAACTGTGCCGTTTGCGCGACATTCAGGAATTGTTCATGGGCACTGGGTTGGGGTCCGAGTCCTACGCGCTCATCGAGCAGGGGCGCATCGGGCAGATTCTAAGCAGCCGCCCGACCGATCGCCGGTCGGTCATCGAGGAAGCGGCGGGTATCACGAAGTTTAAGACCAAGAAGCGGCTGGCGGAAGCCCGCCTGGAAGACGCCAAGCAAAATCTGGCCCGAGTGAATGACATCTTCGAGGAAGTCACTCACCAAATGAATTCGCTGAAGCGGCAAGCCTCGAAGGCGGAGCGCTATGCCAAGTTGCGAGAGGAAATGCGAGCCAAGCTTCGCCTCGTGCTGGCCAGCAAATTCGCGCAGCTCGATCTCGAAGGGATCGAACTGGAGCGGCAGCTTAACGCGACGTCCGACGAGATGCGGGAGCAAAGCGGGAAGATTCAAGGGTTCGAGGCGGAGCAGACTGAGCGAAGACAGCGCGGCTACGGTATCGAGACGGAAATGCGGGAGAACCGCGAGCGTTTGAGTCAAATCAAGCTCGAGGCCGACCGCGCCCAAGCCACCCGTCGCCACAACGACGAACGCTGCCGAGAGTTTGAATCCCGCGCAGCCGCCGAGCAAGCCGACCTGACTCAGATCCGTACCCGGTTAGCAGCCCTAGAGGCGGAGCGCGACGCGAATCGAGGCGTGCTCGACTCCGCTGCCGCTGACCTATTCGCTGCACAGCAGGAACTCGCCGCCTCCGAGCAGGAGATTCGGGATGCTACGGACCGCCTGGCAGCACTCGAGCACGGTCAGGAGGACTCTCACAGCGCCATTCTGGAAGCGGTAAACTCGGCTGCCAACTTGCAAAACCAGCTGACCCAGGCAGCCGAGCGCATGGCAGCTATCGACCGCCAAGCCGAGCGGCTGCGGACAGAAATAGCCCACGCGGATTTCGAGGTAAAGGCCTTCGGAGGAGAGCGGGGACAACTCGCACTCGAATTCGAGACCGTGTCCGAACGCGCTGCCAGACTGGGTGAAAAATGCATCGAGGCACGCCAGCTGCTTGAATCGAAGCGGCACGAAGAGTCGGAAGCGAAACGCCGCCTGGACAGTTTGCGGGCTGAGTACGCGTCGGTGGCGGGCAGAAAGTCTTCCCTCGAAGCCGTCATCGCCGAACATGGATACTCGACCGAGTCCGTCCGGCGACTGTTTCAATCCGGTGCGTTCAACGGCGGCCTGGCTCCGGCCGGGGTGCTGGCCGATTTTCTCGAAGTCGAGCCTCGCTATGAGGGCGTGGTCGAAGACTTCTTGCGCGACGAGCTCAATTACATCGTCGTAAAGTCCTGGGATGCCGCCGATGAAGGTCTGCGCCTGCTGCGTACGGACGTGGATGGGCGAGCCACCTTCCTGGTACATCCCGAGGACGCACAGGCTAGGTTTTCCTTTGCGGTAGATGACACGGCGCACGCCGCCACAGATGCCTCCGTGGTTCCGCTGAAGCACGCGATTCGCGTGCTGAATGGCTTTGGCCGGTCGCTCGAGGTGATCTTGCCCAAGCTGCGGAACGGATACATTGTCCCCGAACCGAACGCGGCGCGCGAGCTCGCACTGGAAAATCCGGATGCGTTTTTTCTCTCGCAGTCTGGGGAGTGCTTCCACAATGTAACCGTGACCGGCGGAAGACAACGGCAGGAAGGGCCGCTCTCCATGAAACGCGAACTGCGGGATCTCCTCCGGCTGCTGACGGAGCTTGAATCCAGCCTGCGCGAGGAAGAACTTCGCGTGCTCACCCTGGGACGCGAGCTGAAAGATCTCACTTCCCTGCTCGATCGCTTGGAGGCGGAAAAGCGGGAAGCGGAGAAGCAAGTCATGACCTCGGGGCATCTGCTCGAGCAGCTCGATTCGGAGATGGGCCGGGCGCGCGAACAGCTGGACACCGCCGGAAAAGAACTCGAGCAATTGCTTCGAGACCGCCAAGAGCAGGAGAGCATGATCGGCTCCCTGCAGGCGGAACTCAGTCAGATCAAGCAAAAGCAAAACGAACTCGAAGTTCTGGCGGCCAGCGCGAACCGACAATTGGCCGGTTTACGTCAAGAGCGCGACCGGGTGGCCCAGCAGGCATCGCAGCATGTAGGGCGTGTCGCCGCCCTGGAGGAACGGCACCGATCGTCGGTCGCGGGGCTCGAACGGATTGAGTCCATGATGTCGGAGGTGGCCGAGCGAGCCGAATCCCTGACTCGCCAAATCGTGTCTTGGGCGGAAGGAAAGCTCGAGCGCGAAAGGGAAAACCAGCAAATGGCAACCTTGCTCAACGATTTAGCTGCGGAAGCAAACGCCTGCGAGACTCGAGAGGGTCTGTTGCAGTTCGAATCGGATCAGGTGAGGACGCGCCTTTCCGTCATTGACGACGAGCTACGCACGGCGCGGCAAGAGCTCGATCTGGCTCGGGACCATCGAGCCGAGCTTTCCGCAGCTGCCGCGAAACTGGAATCTGACGCGCACTACATGGCCGAGACCTGCCTCAATGAGCTGGGAATCGAACGCCACGCATTGGCGGCCGATACCACCATTCCGATGGTTCAGGGAGAACAGCTTGCGGCCGAGGATCAAGCGTATCGCGAGATGCGTGCGCGCTTGGACGGGATGGGCCCAGTCAACATGATGGCGCTCGAGGAATACAAAGAGACCAGCGAGCGCCACGCGTTCCTTAATGCCCAGAGACAAGACCTGGTCGAGTCCATCGAGAATACCCAGGCTACCATCCGGGAAATTGACACCTTCTCGCGCCAGAAGTTTGAGGAGGCGTTCCATAAGATCAACGAGAACTTTCAGGCGACCTTCAAGAAGCTGTTTGGCGGTGGTCATGCCCTGATGCGTCTGACCGACGAGGAAAACAGCGCCGAGAGCGGTATCGACGTCGTGGCCTCGCCACCGGGAAAGAAGTTGCAGAACGTGTTACTGCTTTCCGGCGGGGAGAAAGCCCTCACCGCGTTGGCTCTGCTCGTGGGCATCTTCCAGTACCAGCCAAGCCCCTTCTGCATCCTGGATGAGGTAGACGCACCGCTCGACGAAGCCAACGTCGGAAGATTCACTGAGCTCGTCAAAGAAATGAGTGTCGAGACCCAGTTCGTGCTCATCACCCATAGCAAGAAGACCATGGGCATCGCGCCGGTACTCTACGGGGTGACAATGCAGGAGCCGGGTGTGTCGAAGCTGGTCTCGGTGCGATTCGGAGCCACGGCTTAGCGAGGGCCGCCCTTCGCATCTGGTTCTTCGAGGAGCGGGTTTCCCATATCCTCGCGACCCACGGAACCGTGACTCACGCCGACGGGCTCACGATGCTGTTCGCCACGCGCAATTTCAGCGCCAACGGCGGAACGATTTCATCCTTCTTTTCCTCGACCATCCTCAGCTTTTCCACAAGTATGTAGCTGTCAACTCCCATCTTGCAGTGTCTCAAATCGCGTTCCGCGAGCAGATGCAAGGAGTTCCCATGCCGAAAGACCTAGACGTTGACAAAAATTTCTGGCGAATTAGAATACGCGACGTTTTCTGTCTATAAAATTGTGGCATGAGCTCCCAACTTCTAGCACCCGTCCTTCTTCATACAAACATTCCCAAACTCGAGCTACACGTCAGCGGAAAGGTGCGCGACGTTTACGATTTGGATCGCGAGCACCTTCTGTTTGTCGCCACCGATCGCATCTCGGCATTCGACTACGTCTTGGCGACGGGCATTCCATATAAAGGTCAGGTCCTCACGCAGATTTCCCTGTTCTGGTTTGACTTCCTGCGCGACATCGTGCCCAACCACCTGGTGACCGCCGATGTGGATCGCTATCCCGAATCGGTGCGAAACTATAGCGACCAACTCCGTGGACGTTCGATGATGGTTTTGCGTGCCGACATGATTCCCGTAGAGTGCGTGGTACGAGGCTACCTCTCAGGTTCGGCATGGAAGGAATACAAGATCGGCGGTTCGGTTTGCGGTATTCATTTGCCTTCGGGCCTGAAAGAATCGGATCGCTTGCCCGAGCCCATCTTTACCCCTGCAATCAAAGCCACCACTGGACACGACGAAAACATCCCCTTCGAAAAGATGGTCGAGATTGCCGGTGCGGACGTGAGCGTCGAGTTGCAGACTCTCTCCCTGAGGATTTACAGTGCGGCGGCAGAGTATGCTCGAGAGCAGGGCATCCTTATCGCCGATACCAAATTTGAGTTCGGCAGGACGCCGAAGGGGATCACCTTGGCGGATGAAGTCTTGACCCCGGACTCGTCCCGCTTCTGGCCGGCGGACCAGTATCAGCCGGGTCGAGCACAAGATTCGTACGACAAGCAATACGTTCGGGATTACCTGGAAGAAATTCACTGGACGAAGCAACCACCCGCCCCGGCTCTGCCGGTGGAGGTGGTGCGTAAGACCAGCGATAAATACCTCGAGGCATATCAGCGGCTCACCGGACACGGGTTGGATGTTTAACCAGCAGGCGATCGCCTGGAGAAGGCAGTGAGCGGCGCCGACTGGGTCATTGTTGCTGTGATTTTCCTGTCGGTCATCGAAGCTGCCAGCGTCGGGTTTTTTCAAGGAGGGTTTGCAATCGCGGGTTTGGTACTGGGATATTTGCTGGCGGCCTGGAACTATCCCAGCCTGGCGAATCGGTTTCGAGACTACGGCTCTGCATGGCTGGTCGAGATTGCGGCGTTCCTGGTGATTTTGACTGCAGTTATGTTGCTCGCAGGGATCGCCGGGCGAATTTCTCGCTGGATCATGCGGGAAGCGGGGCTGACAGTTGTGGATCGCATGCTGGGCGGCG
>Ga0187783_10003415_pt1 | contig 11695 bp, 11 predicted proteins | sample 1015_SJ02_MP02_2_FD_132471 | JGI IMG/M metagenome (GOLD analysis project Ga0187783, IMG submission 132471) | Tropical peat soil microbial communities from peatlands in Department of Meta, Colombia - 1015_SJ02_MP02_20_MG | ecosystem: Environmental > Terrestrial > Soil > Wetlands > Peat | place... | reverse complement strand
GCAGGCGATGGAGGAAATCGTAGCGCAAGGAACGCACATCTTGACGCTCGGCCAGTATATGCAGCCAACCCCGGCACATTTACCGATCGAGCGATATGTCCATCCGGACGAGTTTGCCGAATTCAAGCGCATAGGCGAGCGGATGGGATTTAAGCACGTCGAAGCAGGCCCCCTGGTTCGTTCCTCCTATCACGCCTTCGAGCAAGAAGCCGCCGCGCGGGGCTAGAACCTGAACCCCTGACTCAGCTGGCAACAGCCGTCCCGCAAACTCTACGCGCCCGAGGCGGAAGACAGAGTCGAATTCAAGCGAACGGGAAGGACGGTTCCCGCTGGGGTCAGATGGGCCGCGCGGACCCCGACGAGCGACAGGAAAACGATCGAGCCAGCAAAGCGACCTGTTTCAGAGATCCTTTCACGGCGGGCATCTCCCAGATGCGTCAAGGGTGCAAGGAGGACAGCATCCGACTGGCAAGTTCGCGAGCATGAGCTGCGCAGGCGGCATCGGGGACGGCCACGGCTTGAGCGGAATGAAAGTATTCCGCCGCCTTTGGGGTGTGGCCTGCCTCTTGGTTGAGATTTCCGAGGAGAAGTAGAAAGACCGGGTTTTGCTGATACTTCAAGGCCAGGGGTTCGGCAATTTGAATGGCCTCGTCGTAGCGCTGGTCATAGGTGCGCAGATTTTTCGCCAGGTAGAAACGTGTATCGACAGCAAGGAAGGCAGCGTGGTCCATGGCGGCTTGCATCTGGCGCATCCCCTCTTCCTTGCTTCCTCCGGGAATGCCCATGAAGAAACGCAGCATTTTGGCGATCGAGGAGAGGGTGTCGACGTAGTAGTTGTACAGGCCCAGGATAGCCGTTGCATCGGCTACATTGGGATCGAGCTCTAACGCCCGGAGGCACTCCGAGCGGGCGGCTACCCCGGCGTGGGCGATGGCGCGCTTTTCGTCACGGAGACTGTAGAGACGCGCCTTCAACGAGAAGCCGATGGCGACGTAGACGTGGGGCTCGGCAGTATCGGATTTCGCGATCTGGGTGCGAGCAAGATCGATCGCCTTATCCGCTAGCCCGAAATAGGTGTCGTCTTCGGGCTGCTTCGGGCGCTTCCAGGCGTCCAACATCCCCCACTTGACCTCGCAAGAGACGCAATAGGTCTTCCACCAACGGGCCTCCGCCTCGAGCAGAAATCCAACGGGGCTCTGGGGCTCGGAGTGTTCGATGCCTTCGGCTGTCAGAATCGCTTTGTCGGGATCGCCCATGTAGATTTGGTCAAGCGTGCGGGCAGCATCGGGAGAAAGCGTGAGGTTTGCGGCGCGGGCCGGCGTGAGGCACGCGGTCGAGAGCCAGCAGGCCAAAACCCATCGCGGGTAGCGCGGCGCTAGAATCATCGGCTATTTGACCCTTTTGAGCCAACCGGCGAGCCAGGCGGCCGTGACGTACATCGCAAAGCATTCCATAGCGAAGGGCGGAAAGCCCAGATAGCCGGGCGCTGGCATCTCGAAGATTTTTTGATCCTGGAACATGGGGAAGGTGTAGTGCCATTTCGCGTGAGCCCAGTTATTCCAGAACTCCCACAGCCACCCGCAGATCCAGCCGGCCAGAACGAAGCCGTAGAGCCGACGCGCAAACCCCTCGGAAACGTCTCCCAAAAACGAGGGTAACGACAACCGCCGGTTGAGAGGATCCAGCAGCAGCACAAATCCAATCCAGACTAAAAAGAAAAGATGCGCGCCGATCGGTTGTGGTGCGATGAGCGGAGCGAGAAGCGACGCCAGGCCACAGGCCATGATGGTGTTATCGGCAGCGCGCGATGTTTTCCACGGCTCGATCGGGACAGCCGGCAAAAGCGCTTGCACGAAATCGGATGTCTCAAAGATGGCGGGGGTGATCGTCGCAAACGACCAACCGTAGCCGATCAGGGCCGGGACCCACTCGTGAGGGACGCCGACATAGATCCAGTTGTGGAGGCGCAGGTTATAGGCCTCGAAAATCAGCCACAGCGGAATGGAAAGCACCGCCATACGCGCTACGGTCATCGGCGCATCGCGCAAACGCGAACGGGCCGTCAAGGCGAAGACGGCAGCGTCGACGATCAGGATATAGGCGCTCCAGGCGAGCGGAGTGAAATAGGTAGGCACCGGCTCGACGCGGCGGAAAAGCATCCACTCGGCTCCGGCGAGTGCCACGATTCCAAACCAGCCGTGCACGGGAAATGGGCGACGGCGTCGCGCTCGGAAAAATCCAACAATGAGGACGCCCACATTGGCAGCCGTAACGATGAGACCGATAGCCAGTCCGAGCGAGAACATGAACGCGCGACGATCCCCTCGCCTTCGCTCGTATCCTAGCGCAGGTGAGCGGAGTTTTCGCGTGAGGGCGTGCGGTTTCTTGTTATGCTCTGCGTGCCCTGAGGACATCGTAAGGCCATGAACGAAACAGAAAAACTCGAGCGAGGGCTGGGACTGCTGGAAGCGACGTCGCTCAACATGACCTTCATGGTCGGCATCGGTCCGTTCGTCGTGATTCCTTTGGTCATTCAGGCCATGGGCGGGGCAGGGAGTTTGCTTGCTTGGGCAGCGGGCGGTGCGCTAGCGCTCGCTGACGGCTGCATCTGGGCCGAGCTTGGCGCGGCGATGCCGCAAGCGGGCGGCAGCTACGTCTACCTGCGCCAGGCCTACGGCCCGGCGCGCTGGGGAAGGCTGCTCTCCTTCTTATTCATCTGGCAGACACTGTTTCAGGGACCGCTCAGTGTCGCTTCGGGAGCTCTGGGTTTCGCGGACTATGCCACATACCTCGGAGGGCGCTCCGATCAAGTGGCGCGAATCGTGCACGCACTGGGACCGCATGACAAGAACGTGATCGCGGGTGCCGTCGTTGTGTTGATCGTGGTATTGCTCTACCGACGAATTGGTCAAGTCGGGCGAATATCGCTGGTTTTCAGCGCTGTTGTGATCAGCACCATTCTTTGGATTATTTGGAGTGGCGCCACGCATTTCGATGCCGATCGCCTGCTTGGTTCCTCCGATCGGAATGGGAGTCTTTCCTGGCTGCTGTTGGTCGGACTGGGACACGGAACGGTCGAGACGATCTACAGCTATCTCGGCTACTACAACGTGTGCAATCTGGGCGGGGAGATGAAGAACCCGGAAAAAAACATACCGCGCGCCATCTTCATCTCGATTCTCGCCATCACCGGCCTGTATCTGGCGATGCAGGCCAGCATTCTGAGCGTGATCCCGTGGCGGGAGGTGGCCGGCTCAAGCTATGTGGCCAGCACATTCATTGAACGGCTCTACGGCAGCCATTGGGCAACAGCTGCGACCGTGCTGATCCTCATCACAGCGCTCGGGTCGGTTTTCTCGGCAATGCTGGGATATTCGCGCGTGCCGTACGCGGCGGCCGCCGACGGGAATTTCTTGCGCCTGTTCGCACGCTTGCATCCGACAAAGCACTTCCCTCACGTCTCGCTGCTGGCGCTGGCTGCGGCAGCGTTGATTTTTTGTCTGGCGCTCGGACTGGCGCAAACGATCCGCGCCATCCTGGCTATGCGGTGCATCATCCAATTCATCGGCCAAGGGGTGGGCCTCGTTCTGTTGCGGCGCAAGGGGAGCGAGCGGCTGCCGTTCCGCATGTGGCTCTATCCGGTACCGGTCGTGATAGCGATCGCCGGCTGGGCCGGAATCTTTCTGGCAACCGGGCCGAAGCCGATGCTGGCTTCTCTGCTGGCGGCCGCAGCAGGTACTGTTGTCTATTTGGGGCGCGCGCGCTGGCTTGGGCAGTGGCCCTTCGAGGAGATCGGGTGATGAGGCGATGGGCTGTGGTTGCTTGGATGGCCGTTGTTGTCGCGGCGGCGGGGCTTCGGGGAATTTCGGCGCAATCGCTGCCGGAAACCTTCGAGGCGATCCAAAAGGCCCGCGTGGCCACGCGGATCCTTTTCATCACCGCGCATCCCGATGATGAGACGGCCAGCCTGCTGGCGTATCTTTCGCGCGGTCTCAATGCGGATGTGGCACTACTGACCATTACGCGCGGGCAGGGCGGGCAGAATGCGATCGGCCCGGAGCAGGACGGGCCGCTCGGCGTGGTTCGCACAACCGAGCTGCTCGAGGCCGATAGCCACTACGGCGTGCACCAATACTTCACGCGGGCCGTGGACACGGGTTTCTCAAAGAGCGCCGAGCGAACGATGAAAATCTGGGGAGACCAGATTCCCATGGAAGACATGGTCCGCGTAATCCGAATGTATAAGCCCAACGTCGTGATCAACGGATGGGGCGGCGTTCAGTTCGGACACGGACAACACCAGGCAAGCGGAATCTACACGCCCCAAGCGGTGAGGAACGCGGCGGACCCGACGAAATTTCCAGAGCAGATCCGCGAGGGGCTGCCGGCGTGGAAGGTGACATTGGAATTGCGTCCTGCGGGATTCGGCTTCGGTCCGACTCCGCCGCCCCCTCCACCCGATGCGGTCGAATTGCCCGTGACGAACGTTTCGCCGCTTTGGGGCAAAAGCTACGTCGAGATGGGGATGGAAGGGCACGCGCAGCACCGCTCGCAAGGCACGCCGTCACTTTTCGGCAACCCGTACTTTCGCCGGCCCGTGTTCTTGATCACAGAAGGTGGGCCCGAGGCAGGCCGAGGATTTGATCCCAAGCTTTTGGCGCAGCCGATCGCTCAGCTGGCCGCGCGCTTCACCAGCTTTGCCGCGTTGATGGCTCCGGCTATGGAAACCACGGATCAGAACCTGGCAGCCGCCGGAAAGGCAGCGCTTGCTTTGGACCGCACAGGGGCGGCCAAGTCGCTGGTGGAAGCGGTGAAGACGATCGAAGCGCTTGACGAAAGGGTGCGTCGGGGAGGCGCAGAAAGCGCGGGGGCGGTTGAGGAACTCGATCAAGTAAAGCAGCGAATCGATCGAGCACTCGCAGACGACATCGCGCTTCCCGTCGATACGCAAGCCGACCGGCACGAGCTGGTTGCAGGCGAGAGTCTTTTGGTGAAGGTGAATCTTCTCGATAAACCTGCCGTGCCCGTGAAATGGACTGTGGAGCAGTCGAGTCTCGAAGTACCGGCGGGGTGGGCTGTCACACTCGACGCCGCCAAAGCCGACAGTAGGAGCTACCAATTCCATGTGACGGTTCCAGCCGGAGCGAAGCCGCCAGAGTCACCTGCCGATGCGCTGCTGCCGTTTCCACCGCCTCTCGTAAAGCTGGCGCTGCGTCTAGACTTGGAGGGCTACTCCTTTACAACTGAGAAGACAGTTGAATCCTCGGTCGCGAAGACAACGGGCATTGAGACCTACCAACTCGAACTGGTCCCGGCGGTGACGCTGACGGTGGAACCAGCGCAAGTGATGGTGCCGCAAAAGCGAGCGTCCTCGCCGCTTGAGTTACTGGCGCGTGTGCGCTACCACGGAGCCCAGCCAGCCAACGTGTCGGTCGGCCTGGACGCGCCGACCGGATGGGTTGTGGCACCCTGCGCCACGTTGAGCTTTCCAGCAGCGGGCGATCAGCTCGTTCGCTATGTGGTCACGCCGCCGGCGGCGATTCCAGCAGGAGCCTACAGGCTGGGCCCCTACGCGCGAATGGGAGAAGAAACATTTCGCACGTCGCTCGAACCCATTCCCACCCTGCCGACCCGACAGTGGGCCGAGCCGGACGATGCCACCGTTCATGTGCTGGATCTGACGGTGCCGGAGGGGTTGCGCGTCGGCTACATCGCGGGCGACAACGACACGATCCCAGAAACACTGCGGCAAATCGGGATTCAAGTGGACATGCTGGACGAAGTGGCCCTCGCGTTCAGAAATCTGAATCAGTACGACGCCATCGTCGTGGGAATCCGCGCCTACGAGCTACGGCCCGACGCCATTGCGGCCAATCCGCGGTTGCTCGAGTACGTGAAAAATGGCGGGACCTTGCTGGTCGAGTACGAACGCGATTTCGCCTGGAACCGGCTCCTGCCAGCGCCATATAAGGCCGAGATGGCGCCACAGGCTGTGCGCGTGACCGATCCGCGCTCGCCGGTACGGTTTCTCGAGCCCAGCAGTCCCCTGCTGAATTTCCCCAACGAAATCACGCTCAAGGATTTCGAGGGATGGAACCAGGAACGCGGCCTTTATTTCTGGAGCCCGCCGTGGGCCTCCGAATACCAGCCAGTACTCGGTTTGACCGATCCCGGCGAGCCGGAGGCGACGGGCGGCCTCGTGTACGCACGTGATGGCAAGGGCATTTATATCTACACCGGCCTGTCCTTTTTCCGCGAGCTACCCGATGGAGTCCCCGGTGCCTATCGGCTGTTTGTGAACCTACTAAGCCAGAAGCGAAGTCCCGCACAGCTCAGTAAGTAAAACTCGTCTTCGGTGGGCGTGTTCGTGCATGCGACACACGACAGGACTTCCTCTTGCCTTGTGATTTTCTCTTCGTGCTATGCTGCGTCTCGATCTGAGGGGGAACGCAGATGAACACGAAAGCGCGACGTTTGGCCCTGTGCCTGATCGCTGTCTTGGTCCTCGGAGGCTCCGCCAGCGCGTCAGACAAGCAAAAGAACAAGAAGAAGGACGCCAGCACCTCGGATCAGCCCGCACTGCCTCCGCCCGTGCCCGACACTGATCAGATCGATCACGACATCGGCGAGATGCTGGGCGCATTCCAGCTCGGTGACATCGATACGATGCACAAGCACTACGCGGACAACGTCACGTTTGTGAGCGGAGAGTATGAACCGCCGATCGTGGGGTGGCAAAACTATGCGGCGCTGTATGAGCGCCAGCGGGCAGCCTTTCAAGGGATGCAGTTGGTCCGGAGCAACACACTGATCATTACCCACAGCGATGTCGCCTGGGCCATGTATCAGTGGGAATTCGATTCGAGCGTCAATGGGCAGCCCTATACGCTCCGGGGCCAGACGACGCTGATTTTCAACAAAGTGAACGGGGACTGGCTCATCGTGCACAACCATACTTCTGGGATCTACCCGCAGGCGGCCAAGGCGACGGCACAGCAAACCGCCCCTGCTTCGACGACCGCAAGGCCCTGACACACCATCGTCAGATCCGGCGCCGCTTTAGAAGTTTTTGAATCCCTGGTAGAGCCACAGCCCAACAATCGCCACAAGAATCGCGCCCGACAGAACCGCAAGACCGGCGATCGGCCGACCGAGCCTCTCGATCTTGGAAACGAGTGCCCGTTGCTCTCGTGCCATCGACTCTCCGGCGGGATCAAGAAAGATCTGGTCTTCTTCGTGCGTCTCGAGGGTACTGCGGTAGACCAAGGTGCCGACGAGCAGAGCCGTCACCACGCCCCAGGCGATCAGGAGCATCTCAATCGTTCCCATGGATCCCTCCCATGCCCGCCGGTCGTTGGAATGCTGCACAGAAGCAGCGGCCCAGGCGAGCCCTTTTCTGGGTCGATTTAGAGGCGGATTATAGCACCAATAGAGCGCCAGCGATGTCAAGCGGGGTGGCGTTCATCAGGGAACTGGATGCCCCAGAAGTTTCGTGCGGGATGGTACATTTCGACGCCCAGCTCGAAGCAACCGTGATCTTTCTGGCCGCGCAAGTCAATAACGCGAAATTCGCGCATTTCATTGGAGAGGCCGTGCAAGACCTCAATGCGAGAACCGAGCGGGGGCAGGAATGGAACACGGAGTAGCGCGCCGTAGCGGCTGACGGAAAGGGTCTCTGCGGCGGCGTCCTGCGATTGGCCATCGTCTCCGTTGCTGACGACTCTGACCGGAATTCTGGTCTGAACGCGGCTCGAACGGCGGCGTTCCAACATTGCGCGGGCGCATGACATGGCATCCTCCTTTTCCCCGCGACCCACTACTCGCAACTCTAAGAAGTGCATCTACCGGCGTCAATGGTACTTCGAACTGTAGCGAGGAGGGGAGGGTTGAGGCCTGAAAGGTACGGGTTTAGAGGTTTGCCGGGGCGCCCGGTTCTGACCCAGGTCGGATCGCGTGGAAGGTACTAAGCCAGGGGAGGTGGCGTTTGCATGCTCTCCGTGATAGCCTTTTTGAGCCGCTCTACGTGAGCCCAAGTGGCGGAACTGGCAGACGCGCTAGCTTCAGGAGCTAGTGGCCGCAAGGTCGTGGAGGTTCGAGTCCTCTCTTGGGCACCAAACCGATCAAAAGGGTTCTACGGCGCTGGCCCTCGAGGGCGGGTTCGTTTGCGCGCATCTGAACGATTGAGGTGAGAGATGTCGGAAGCCGCAGCCAGTTTGCCGAGTATCGCGCCCATCCTGCGCGGTTATTCGGTCGAGGTCAGCCCGCAAAACGAGAAGGTGGTCGATTCGGCGGTGGAACGTCTGGAACCCGGGACCGAAGTCTACCTGACGTGGATACCCGGCGAAGATCTATTCCGCGCGGTCGCGCCAGCGGCGAAGCTCCGCCGCGCAGGATTGTTTCCGGTGCCGCATATCGGCGCGCGTCATCTAGAGAGCACAGAGCACCTGGATGGTCTGCTGGGCCGCTTTGCGGGCGAAGCGGGAGTAGACCGCGTGCTGCTGATTGGCGGCGAGCGAGACAAGCCGCTTGGGCCCTACGATGCGACGCTGCAGGTGATGCAGTCGGGTTTGTTAGAGAAGCACAAAATTCTGCGCGCCGGAATCGGTGGCTTTCCTGAGGGCCATCCCAAGATCTCCGATCAAGAGCTCGATGAATCGATGATTGCGAAGATGCACTACGCGCGGCAGGCCGGCTTCACACTGCACATCGTCACGCAATTTGTTTTTGAGGGGGAACCAATCGCCGAATGGCTGAAGCGCATTCGCGCGATGGGTGTGGACCTGCCGGTGCGCGTCGGACTGACGGGTCCTGCAGGCATCGCCACGCTGACGCGTTATGCCATGCACTGCGGAGTGGGCAACTCGATCCGGGCGCTCACCAAGTCCACGTCCTTCGGCCGCCTGCTCACCGAGCGCGACCCCGAGCCGGTAATTCGAGAGCTGATGGCCCAGGCGCCGGACGGTGACACGACGGTGCGCCCGTTTGCCATCGCGGCCCTGCACTTCTATACCTTCGGCGGGCTGAAGAAGACGGTTGAATGGATTCAGGCCGCCCGGGGGAACAGTCGCAGCTAACGGCGGTTGCCCTCGGCGTTCTTTAACAGAGCCTCTGCATAGAGCGCCCCTTCCGGGGTGTCTTCATGCTTGAAGTAGACAAAGACATCGCCGCGTTCGCTGGCGTCGGCGACCTTTCGCTCGACCGCCTTGCGCTCGGTTGCTGAGTACTCCAGCTTGCGCAGGCGAAAATAGCTGAAGTCAGCGGTGTGAACCTCCGGCGTCTCGAGCTTCTCGCTTTGCGCCCAGCAGAGCGCGACGTTTGCTCGGCGCAGTCTTTCGTACACATCGTCCGCAAACCAGGAGATGTGGCGGAATTCCATCGCGGCGCGAGTGCCTGGCGACAGTGCACGCAAGAAGTCTTCGAGCAACGCGACATCACATTTTAGAAACGGTGGAAGCTGAAACAGAACGGGGCCAAGCCTGTCCCGTGCGCGGAGTGGCTCAAGGGAGGCGAGAAAGTCCGATGTCGCACTCGCCGCGCTGCGTAGGCGCAGGACGTGCGTAATCTTCTGATGCGCCTTGACCGCAAATTTGAAATGCGCGGGCGTTGCCTGAACCCAACCGGCAAGCAGCTTTTCGCTGACCCAGGCGCGAAAGGTGTAATTCACCTCGACCGTATTCAGGCGCGTCGCGTAGTAGCTGAGAAACTTTGCGGACGCAAGCTTGGGAGGATAGAAGTCGGGCTTCCAGCTCGCGTAGGCCCACCCGGATGTTCCGGCATAGATTTTTGTCATCGCAGGCCATTACCCCGGTGAAGGTCAGGTTGACAGTGGACTTCGGCTCACGATAGTGTCGAAATTACGAGGCAACGGGCAGGGATTGCTGCGCCGACTGCCAAAAGCACCGACGATGGACATATTCGACTACGAGGCGCTTCAGAGCGCCCCGCTCGAGCGAAACCCGTATGAGCACGTCGTCCTGCCTGGTTTTGTGAAGCCCGAAGCGCTTCATCAGATCAATCGGGACTATCCGCACATCGAGCACGCAGGAAGCTTTCCGCTCGCCTCGCTCGAATTCGGCCCCAGTTTTCGGGCCTTGGTCGACCAGATGGAATCAAAGACGTTTCGCAAAGCCTTCGAAGACAAATTTCAGATCGACCTGACCAACCGTCCCACGACGATCACCGTCCGCGGGCGCTCCGACACGCAGGACGGCAACATCCATTGTGATTCGGAAAGCAAGATTATCACGATTCTGCTCTACATGAATCCCGACTGGGACGACGCGGGTGGGCGGCTGCGCTTGCTGCGGTCACAAAGGGATATCCATGACGTGGCGACCGAGGTGCCTCCGTTTGGCGGCGCGCTCGTAGCGTTTCTGCGCTCCGATCATTCTTGGCACGGTCACCTGCCGTTTATCGGCGAGCGTCGCGTGATTCAGTTCAACTGGGTGAGCGGCGAGGGCAGTCAGCGGTTCGCGCTGTTCCGCCATCGCGTGTCGGCGTCGGTGAAGCAGCTGCTGAGCTTTGCCAAGCCGAAGGTCTCACCGCCCAGCGCCGTTGAGCGCCCTTAACGCACCCGCACATCCGGTCTGACATATGCTCATTCCGACTCACATCAGCTTTCCGCAAGGGGAGGTAACGCGCGAGGAGATCGCTTTGCGCTGGCTGCACTTCGTGGCCGGGTTCATCTGGATCGGGCTACTCTATTTTTTCAATCTGGTTGGCACACCGACCATGAAAGGCCTTCTACCCGCAGTGCGCGCGAAAGTGTTTCCGCCCCTTATGACGCGCGCGATGTGGTGGTTCCGGTGGTCCGCCTTGGTGACCGTGCTCGTCGGGCTGCGCTATTTCTGGCTGATTCTGGCGGCGGATGCAAGCAACCTAGGAGACGCCTCACTCGCCTGGCGGTGGCTGGGCACGTGGCTGTTGGTCTGGTTGGTGGCCTTTGCCTTGATCTATCCGTTTCAACTGCCGCACCGGGGAATCTGGGATCGCGGATGGCTGCGCGCCAGCGCCATTGTCGCAATTACGGTTGGGGCAGCTTGGATCGTATTCGTACTGAACGCGAGCCCGGAATCGTCGAACCGGCACCTTTCGATCGCCGTCGGCGGCGGATTGGGATTGCTCATGCTGCTGAACACGTGGGGTGTGGTTTGGCGCGCGCAAAAGCGCCTCATCGCGTGGACGCGCGCTAGCGCCGAGGAGGGCGCGCCGATGCCTCCGGAAGCCGAGAGGATTGCGCGGTGGGCGTTTCTGGCATCGCGCACGGGATTTTGGATGTCGTTTCCGCTTCTGTTTTTCATGGCCGCGGCGAGCCATTTCCCGTTCCTCAGTGGCAGTGTCGAATAAGGGGCACGCTCCAGCGAGAGGGGGACTCGACTCGGTCGGATGAATAGGTCAAATCGGCGGCAGCCGTATCCCGGACAGCTGCGCGATTAGGCGCTCCTAACGGTTCAGGCCCTGCGTCTGGACAAAATTAAATGCCTCTTCAACCGCGCGCGACGGCGCGCGAGAACCCTTTACGGTGGTGGTGTATTGAGGCCGGCGGCGTGCCGAGAATCTCGCCGGATCGAACGCCCCTCGCGTCACTCGGAACACCCACACGAATTCGTAGTGCGCCTTCTCCACTTCCGATGCGGCCACAAGCGCGGTGTCCACGGGGGTCAACGGACTGAAATCGGAGAATCCGCTGTGATCG
>Ga0187783_10003414_pt1 | contig 11696 bp, 8 predicted proteins | sample 1015_SJ02_MP02_2_FD_132471 | JGI IMG/M metagenome (GOLD analysis project Ga0187783, IMG submission 132471) | Tropical peat soil microbial communities from peatlands in Department of Meta, Colombia - 1015_SJ02_MP02_20_MG | ecosystem: Environmental > Terrestrial > Soil > Wetlands > Peat | place... | reverse complement strand
GCGGCACCGGCCGGAGCGCGACTGGTCCGAGCCCCGAGTCCACGCAGATCAGTCCGGGGTACGCGGCGACCTCGAAGCGCCACTGCACGCCACCAGCCGCGAGGAGCACGGCATCGGCCGCCATCGAGACGAGCGTGATGTCATCGCGGCCGTCGACGACGAGCCCGCCGCGACCGATCCGGTAGCCGACCTCGCACCGGACGGCCGCAGGCCCGCCGCTGACCACGTCGTAGGTCTTGCGCTGCAGGTCTGACGGCACGTTGCGCCAGCCGCTCGGCAGCCTGCCGAGGACCGGGGCCGCGGCCTGCCGCGCGGCCGCGTCGGCCAGCGCGGCCGCCAGCGCGGACAGCTCGATCGCCTGCGGGGTAGCGAGCGGCGCCGCCAGCGCGGCGATGTCGCGGGAGTCCAGGAACGCGGTGTCGGTCTGGCCGGCCAGGAACGCCGGGTGCCGCAGCACCCGGACCAGCAGGTTCCGGTTCGTCACCAGCCCGTGGATCTTCGCCCCGGCCAGCGCGGCGGCCAGCACGGCCGCGGCCTGCTCGCGTTCGGGCGCCCAGGCGATCACCTTGGCCAGCAGCGGGTCGTAGTACACGCCGACGTGGCTGCGGCCGGTGACGCCGGAGTCGAGCCGGATCGCGGGCACGGACGCCGCGCGGCGACCGGACGGCACCCGGAAGGTTGTCGGCCGGCCGGGCACCGCGAGCCGGTACAGCGTGCCGCTCTGCGGCTGCCATCCGGCCGCCGGGTCCTCGGCATACAGCCGTGCCTCGATGGCATGGCCGGTCACCGGCGGCGGCGCCGCGGCCGGCAGCGGCCGGCCGGCCGCAATCTGCAGCTGCAGCGCGACCAGGTCCAGGCCGGTCGTGCACTCGGTCACCGGGTGCTCGACCTGCAGCCTGGTGTTCATCTCCAGGAAGTAGAACCGGCCCGCGCCGTCGGCGAGGAACTCGACGGTCCCGGCGTTGCGATAGCCGGCCGCGAGCGCCGCGGCGCGAGCCGCCGCGAACACCCGCTCGCGCATCTCCGGCAGGCGCGAGACCAGCGGCGACGGCGCCTCCTCGATGATCTTCTGGTGCCGGCGCTGGATGGAGCACTCGCGCTCCCCCGCCGTCCAGACAGTCCCGGCGTCGTCGGCCAGGATCTGCACCTCGATGTGCCGGCCGGCGGCGAGGTAGGGCTCGCAGCAGACGGCGGGATCGCCGAACGCCGCCGCCGCCTCCGACCGCGCCGCCTCAAGCTCGGCAGACAGCGCGGCCAGGGAGCGGACGATCCGCATGCCCCGGCCGCCGCCGCCCGCCACCGCCTTGATCAGCACCGGCAGCTGTGCCTCGGTCAGCGACGCCGGGTCCAGCTCGGGCAGCACGGGCACCCCGGCGGCGGCCATCAGCCGCTTGGCCCGGGTCTTGCTGCCCATCACGTCGAGCACGTCCGGCGGCGGCCCGATCCAGGTCAGTCCGGCGCCCTGCACCAGCCGGGCGAACGCCGCGTTCTCCGACAGGAAGCCGTAGCCCGGATGCACCGCGTCGGCGCCGGCCCGCAGCGCCGCCTCGACCAGCAGGTCGGCACGCAGGTAGGTGTCGGCCGGCGCGGTGCCGGGCAGCCGGACCGCGGCATCTGCCTCGGCCACATGCGGCGCGCCCGCGTCGGCGTCGGAGTAGACCGTCACCGTCGAAATGCCGAGCTCCCGGCAGGTGCGGAATACCCGGCGGGCGATTTCGCCCCGGTTGGCCACCAGTACCCGGTTCAGCACGCCAGCCGGCCCTCCCTCCCCGTCCGGGGGACCGCGAATGGGAGTGAGTTTGCTATCGCTGTAGCGATAGCAAACTCACTCCCATGAGGCACAGCACCGACCGCACTGCGGCGCAAACCAGGCATCCCGCTCACATCCGGAACACGCCGTAGCCCGACGCGCCACGCACCGGCGCGCCGTGGATCACCGACAGGGACAACCCGAGCACCGTCCGGGTGTCTCGGGGGTCGATGATGCCGTCGTCGTAGATCCGCCCGGACAGGAACATGGGCAGCGACTCGGCCTCGATCTGCGCCTCCACCGCGGCCCGCATGGCCGCATCCGCGTCCTCGTCGAACGGCCGGCCCGCCGCCTGCGCGGCCGCCCGCGACACGATCGACAGCACCCCCGCCAGCTGCGCCGGGCCCATGACCGCTGACTTCGCGCTCGGCCAGGAGAACAGGAACCGCGGGTCGTATGCCCGCCCGCACATGCCGTAGTGCCCGGCGCCGTAGGACGCGCCCAGCAGGATCGAGATGTGCGGGACCGCTGAATTGGACACCGCGTTGATCATCAGGGCGCCGTGCTTGATGATGCCCGCCTGCTCGTATGCCGCGCCCACCATGTACCCGGTGGTGTTGTGCAGGAAGATCAGCGGCGTGTCCACCTGGTTGGCGAGCTGGATGAACTGCGCCGCCTTCTGCGACTCGGCGCTGAACAGGATCCCCTGCGCGTTCGCCAGGATGCCAACCGGATAGCCGTGCACGCGCGCCCAGCCGGTCACCAGGCTGGCCCCGTAGGAGGGCTTGAACTCGTCGAAGTCCGAGCCGTCCACGACCCGCGCGATCACCTCCCGCGGATCGAACGGCACCCGCAGGTCGGTGGGCACGATTCCGGTCAGCTCCTCGGCGTCGAGCAGCGGCGGCTCCCCCGCGCCCGCAGGCGGCGGGCCGAGCTTGCGCCAGTTCAGCCGCGCCACGATCCGGCGGCCGATCCGCAGCGCGTCCGGCTCGTCCGCGGCGAGGTAGTCGGCGAGCCCGGACTGGCGCGCGTGCATCTCCGCGCCGCCGAGCGACTCGTCGTCAGCGTCTTCGCCGGTCGCCATCTTGACCAGCGGCGGCCCGCCCAGGAACACCTTGGAGCGACCCGCGATCATCACCACGTGGTCGGACATGCCGGGCAGGTACGCTCCGCCCGCCGTGGAGTTGCCGAACACGATGGCGATCGTCGGAATGCCGGCCGCCGACAGCCGGGTCAGGTCCCGGAACGTGCGCCCGCCGGGGATGAAGATCTCTTTCTGGGTGGGCAGATCGGCGCCCCCGGACTCGACCAGCGAGATTACCGGCAGCCGGTTCGCCAGCGCGATGTCGTGCGCGCGGAACGTCTTGCGCACCGTCCACGGATTGCTGGTGCCGCCGCGCACGGTCGGATCGCTCGCCGAGATCACGCACTCGGTCCCGGATACCACGCCGATGCCGGTCACCACGCTGGCGCCGACGGCAAATTCCGTCCCCCAGGCTGCCAGCGGTGATAGTTCGAGGAACGGGGAGTCTGGGTCTAGCAGTAGCTCGATCCGTTCGCGGACGAGCAGCTTGCCACGGCCCCGGTGCCGATCGGTGTACCTTGGCCCGCCGCCGGCGATCGCCTTTGCGTGCTCGGCATCGATCTCGGCGAGCTTGGCCAGCATCGCGTCCCGGCTCGCCTGGTAGCTTGCCGATCGCGGGTCGAGCGCGGACCGCAGCGCTGTCATAGCAGCGCCTCGGGCACGTCGACGTACCGTGACCTGAGCCACTCGCCGAGCGCCTTGGCCTGCGGATCGAACCGGGCACCAGCGGCCACCCCCTGGCCAAGGATGCCCTCGATCACGAAGTTCACGGCGCGCAGGCTGGGCAGCAGATAACGGGTAACCGGCAGGCCGGCCGCCTCCGGCAGCAGCTCGCGCAGCGTCGCCACGGTCAGCGCGCCGACCAGCCACGAATACGTCGCGTCGTCGCGGACCCAGACACCCACGTTGGCGTCACCGCCCTTGTCCCCGCTGCGGGCGCCCGCCACCAGCCCGAGCGGTACCCGGCGTACCGGTCCGCGCCCGGTCGACGCCGTCGGAGCGGGTGGCGCGGGCCGGCTGAGCGGCTCGGTCCCGCCGGGCCACGGGATCGACACGGACGCGCCATCCGGCAGCACCGCGACGTGGTTGACCTCGGCCCGATCCACGTAGGCAGCGGTGAACACGCCGAAGGGCTGGGCATCGCCGGGCGGAGCGGTGAGGTGGAAGCCCGGGTAGCTGGCGAGCGCCAGCTCGACGGCCGCGCCGGAGAAGGCGCGGCCGACGGCGCTGGCATCGCGGCTGCGCACCACGCATCGCAGCGTCGCGCTTGCCTGTTCCTCCGTGGCCGCATCGGCGTGATCGGTGCGAGCCAGCGTCCACTCCGCGTCCGGCGGCAGCACATCGGCAAGCTGGTCCCTGACCAGCTGTGCCTTGGCCTCGATCAGCGGGCCGGTGAGCACGAACTCCACCTGGTTGCGGTAGCCGCCGAGGTGGTTCAGCGACACCTTGAGCGTCGGCGGTGGCGGATCGCCGCGGACGTCCACCATCCGCACCCGGTCCGGGCCGTCCGGCAGCAGCCGGACGGTGTCGAGCAGCAGCGTGGCGTCCGGGCCCAGGTAGAGCGGCCCGGACACCTCGTAGAGCAGCTGAGCCGTCACGGTGCCGACGGTGACGGCGCCGCCGGTGCCGGGGTGCTTGGTGATGACGCTGGACCCGTCGGGGTAGACCGCCGCGATCGGGAAGCCCGGATGCCGCAGGTCGGCGATCTCGGTGAAGAACGCGTAGTTGCCGCCGGTCGCCTGCGCGCCGCACTCGACCACGTGCCCGGCCGCCATCGCGCCTGCTAGCGCGTTGTAGTCGTCTGGTGCCCAGCCGAAGTGCGCTGCCGCCGGCCCGACGACCAGCGAGGCGTCGGTGATCCGGCCGGTGACGACCACGTTGGCCCCGGCCTGCAGGCACGCGGCGATGCCCCAGCCGCCGAGGTAGGCGTTGGCCGCTACCGGCTGGCCGTACCCGAACTCGGCAAATCCGAGCTCGACCGCGCGCGGGAGCAGGTCGTCACCGGCGACGTAGCCGATCTTCGGCGCCAGCCCGAGCCGGCCCGCCAGCTCGCCGATGGCGCGGGCAAGGCCGGCCGGGTTCAGCCCGCCAGCGTTGGCGACGATGGCGACACCTCTGTCGAGCGCCAGGCCGAGACAGTCCTCGAGCTGCCGGAGGAAAGTCCTCGCGTAGCCGAGCGAGGGGTCACGCAGCCGGTCCCGGCCGAGAATCAGCATCGTCAGCTCGGCCAGGTAGTCGCCGGTCAGCACGTCGAGCTCGCCGCCCGAGAGCATCTCACGCATCGCCGAGAACCGGTCGCCATAGAAGCCCGACGCGTTGCCGATCCGGATCGGCGCGGGCTCAGCCACAGCGCGAAAGCCTCCGATCGCGGTCGTCGTGCACGGCACACGCCGCACTGCCCAAGCCGCCAGCGCGAACGCCGGACCCGGCAGCACGAACGCCCAGACAAACCAAGCATAGGTGATTGTTTTCCGCCGCCGCAGCGGTCCGATCACAAGTTAGTCAACTAACTTAATCGTCAACTGGGTGGACGGTAACGTGCCCAGCTATGCAGAGCGTCGCAACCGACCGGCCGCAGCCAACCACCTGGCCGGAGTTCTGGTCAGACCTGGCCGGGCGGGCCGCGGCGCGGCTGCGCGCTAGCGATCAGCCGCGGTGGGCTCGTCTTGCCCTGCTGGCTATCGCTGCCGTCTCGGCGTGGTCGTATGCGTGGCAGGCGTACCGCCCGGTGAACATCGAGCTCTACTACGCTGCCGCGGTCCGCAGCATGACGGCGGGCCTGTCCAACTTTTTCTTCGGCGCGTTTGACCCAGCCGCGACGGTGACGACCGACAAGCTGCCCGGCGCGTTCTGGCTGCAGGCGATGTCCGTCGGGCTGTTCGGCGCGCACCGCTGGGCACTGGTGCTGCCGCAGGTGATCGAGGGCACGCTGACGGTGCTCGTGCTGTACCGGGCGGTGCGCAGGGTCGCGGGGCCGTCCGCCGGGCTCGTGGCGGCTGGCCTGCTGGCCATCTCTCCGGCCACGGTGGCGCTCGACCGCGGCAACATCCCGGACACGCTGATGATCCTGCTCGCGGTGCTCGCGGCCGACTCGATAGTCGCTGCCGTCGGCAGCGGCGGATGGCGCCCGCTGCTGCTGGCCGGCGTCTGGGTCGGTCTCGCCTTCCAGGCAAAGATGGTCGAGGCGTGGCTGCTGCTGCCTGCGCTGGCCGGGTGCTACCTGGTGGCGGCACCGGGTGGCTGGCTCCGCCGGGCGTGGCGCTGCGGCGCGATGACGCTGCTCGCCGTCGCCATCTCGCTGAGCTGGATGACCCTGGTGACGATCTGGCCTGCTGGCTCGCGGCCGTATGTCGACGGGAGCACCGACAACTCGGTCTTCCAGCAGGTGTTCGTCTACAACGGCTTCGGGAGGCTCGACCAGGCGACGCCCGACCAGCTCGTGAACCGGACCATCAGGCTCGGCATCGCGATCTCGCCGCCCCCGTCCTGGAACCGACTGCTGACCGGCGACCTGGGCCGGGACACCGGCTGGCTGCTGGCCGCCGCCATCATCGCGCTGGCGGCCGGCCTCGCCGCCCAGCGTCGTGCCCCGCGCACCGACCCGGCCAGGGCCGGGCTGCTGCTGTGGGGAACCTGGCTGATCACGCTCTTCGCCGTCTTCTCCGCGGCCACGACCATCAACACGTACTACACCGCGGCGCTTTCACCGGCGATCGCGGCCCTGCTCGCCATCGGGCTGTCGTTGGTGTGGCAGCACCGCGACCGCCCCGCGGCCTGGCTCGCGGTCGCCGTCGCCGTGTGCGCCACCGCCGGTTACTCCGCCTGGTTGCTGCCCGCGCACGGAACCGGCCTGCACGGATGGCTGCGACCAGCACTCATCGCGCTGGCTGCGGCGGCCGCGGCCGGCCTAGCCGCCGCGGCCGCGTCGCGACGCTGGCGGGTCACGCTCGCCGCCGTCGGCCTCGCGGCCGCCGGGGCGGCTGCGCTGCTGGTGCCCGCCGTGGCGGCGGCGTCCGTGGTGATCAGCGGCCTCGGCCCGTTCCAGACACCGTTCGAGGCAGCCAGGGAGACGGCGGACATCACGGCGTTCCTGTCCGCGGGCTTCGACATCCAGCCCGCCCTGACCGCGCTGGAGAAGGGCAACGCCGCCGAGCCGTACCTGATGGCGACGCAGACCGCTGCGCTGGCCGCGCCGTTCATCTGGGCGAGCGGCCGCGAGGTGGTGCCGATCGGCGGCTTTACCGGCACGATCCCCGAGCCCACGCTCACGGCGCTGAAGCGCATGGTTGACGAAAACCTCGTCCGCACCTTCCTGCAGTCGCCGACGACAACCGACCCGCGGCTGACCTGGATAGCCCGCAACTGCCTCCACATCCGGACTCGGAGCGCGGGCCAGCGGACGGTACTGCCGCTCGCCGTGTACTTCTGCCTCGGCTAGCTGACCCTCGGGCCGCGACGCCGGCTTGCAGAAGTGGTCGTTCAACGCCTCGACCGATCCGTGCTAGCTGGGCTACGTGCTGCAGGCGACCTAAGGCCGACGCCAGGACGGCAGCGAAGGCCGGCCCTCCAACCGGGCCGGCCTCTTCACATGCATGCAGGACAGCCGCGGCTCCGAGTTCCGTCAACGGATGTTGACGGAACTCGAAAGTCAACCTATATTGACGCTATGACCGACGAGGTGGCGCTGGCGGAGGCGGCGAGCGGGCAGGATCCGGCCGCCGGGTTGCGTGCGGCGCGGGCACTGCGCGAGCTGGCGGAGCGGCTCGAGGCGCTACAGGTGCAGAACGCGCGGGAGCGCGGGTGGTCCTGGCAGGAGATCGCGGTGTTCCTGGGCGTCAGCAAGCAGGCCGTGCACAAGAAGCACAGCGGGCTGCTGGCCGTTGCCGGGCCCGGCCGGGCGCGGCGGAGCCGGCGCCGTGCCCCGGCTGACACCGCGGGGGGATCCGGGGGGTCGTCCCCCCGGGCCGATACCGCGGGGGGCGACCATGTTTGAGCGATTCGCGCACACGGCGCGGCAGGCGGTCATCGACGCGCGGCAGGAGGCTGGCTGGGCGGGACAGGACGAGGTCCGTAGCGAGCACCTCCTCCTCGGCCTGCTGCGGGAGCCCGGCCCGGCCGGGGACGCGCTGACGGCTGCGGGCGTGGATGCCGCGTCGCTGCGGGCGCGACTGCCGCGCGGCGACCACGGCGACCCGGCCGGGCTGGACGCCGACGCGCTGGCCAGGCTCGGCATCGACCTGGACGCCGTGCGGTGGGCTGCCGACGCCGCATTCGGGCCTGGCGCGCTGGACCGGGCCAGGGTGCCGGGACACGGCAGGCTGCCATTTGCCGCGGACGCCAGGCAGACGCTCGCCGGGGCCGCCCGCGAGGCGGTGCGCCGGAGCCATCGGGAGATTAACTCCGGGCACCTGCTGTTCGGCATCCTGGACCAGAAGCGCAACGGCGCGCTCACGGTGCTGACAGCGGCCGGCGCGGACCTTCGGGCACTGCGTGCCGACGTCATCCGGCGGCTGACTTAGCCGGGGGCCGCGTTCGGAGTTTCTGCCGGAGTCGCGGGGAACGCGCCGCCGGTCGGCGGGTGCGTGGAAAGGTAGCGGTGAATCTCGTCGAGGAGGGCCGTCTGGTGGCTCATCGCTACCTGGAGATCGTGCACCTGCTTGGTCAGGTCGAAATTCTCCGCGATCGCGTCCTTGAGCCCTCGCTCGATCGCGACATCCCGCTCCACGGTTGCCCGGATGTGCGCCAGCAGAACTGTCAGCGCATCCTGCGCCCGGTTGGCCGCGGCCGCGACGAGGAAGCCGATGAAAAGTTCCGCTACGGTCGTGATCAGGTTGAGCGGGAAGTTGTAGCCGGTCGAGGTGAACCAGAGCGGCAGCCACTTGCCAGAGGCGAGGTACTTTCCGCCCAGGGCGAAGACCAGGGTCCAGGCCACCACCAGGACAAACCAGAACGCGATGTTGGTGGGTCTGCCCATTGCCTCGGAGACCCAGTTAGCGAACTTGAGGAAGGCGCCCGGGGGTTTCTCGATCTCGGTCGGCTCGCTCGGGTCAACGGTCGGATTCTGCGTGGTGATCGGCACGCTGGAAGCGGTCAAGGTAGCTCCAATCGAATGTCTCCGGGCGGACACCCGCCCGTGCCGCGTTCTCGAAGCACTGAAATCGTTGCGCATCCTGCCAGAATTCGCGGTTGGAACACGGGTAACCCAGGCAACGGCAGGAGCCTGACCGGCCGACTACGGCAGACCGCCGGCGAGCACGACGACGACGCCGATGGCGGCTGCCCCGAGGATCGCGGGCACCACACCGCGCCGCAGCACCAGCAGCCAGCCTGCCGCGAGCACCAGCACGGCGACCTGCCAGAGCTGAGTGAGCCCGAGTCCCAGCGTGATCGCGGCACCGGCGATGGCGCCGATGGCGGCCGGTCCCGCACCGCCCAGGAAACTCTGGGCTGCCTTGCTGCGCCGGAATGCATCGAAGTGCCGTCCGCCGGCCATGACAAACACGAACGACGGCGTGAACGCGACGAGCACCGCGAGCAGGCAGCCGGCTACGCCGGCCGCGGCGTAGCCGACGACGCCGACGGTCAGCACGACCGGACCGGGGGTCACCTGGCCCAGCGCGACCGCGCCGAGGAACTGCGCGGTCGTCATCCAGTGGTAGGTGTGCACCGCGTCGTGCTGCATCAGCGGGATGATGACGAAGCCGCCGCCGAAGGACAGCGCCCCGACCTTGACGGCGACCCAGGCGAGGGACCCGAGACCGCCGGCCGCCAGCGCCTTCGCCGCGACCGGCACCAGCCAGGCCGCCGGTTTCCTGGCCGGACTGGCACCGTCGGATGGCGAGCCCCTCGCTGCCTGCCGCTCGGCGCGTGACGGCCGGGTGACGAGCCACTCGAGCAGGCCGCAGGCGAGCAGGACCACGACCAGGTACGCACCGGCCAGGTTCGCCGCGACACCGCCAGCCAGCAGGTAACCGATCCACCGGCCCCTGGCCCGGACCGCGCGGCCCGCCCGCCGCCAGCTCGCAGGCACCAGCCCGGCCGACGCGGCGACGGCGATGGCCGGGACCGATGCGCCGGCGCCGGCTGCCGCCCCGTTCACCCACGCGGGCGGCGAGTGCTCCAGGAACAGCGCCGAGAGGCCGAGGATCATGACGAGGCCCGGCACGATGAAGCAGACGCCGCCGACGATCGCGCCGAGCGGGCCGGCCAGCCGCCGGCCGCAGAAGATCGCCAGCTGGGTGGAGGCCGGCCCTGGCAGCAGCGACGTCGCGGCGATGCCGTCCTCGAACTCGGCCTCCGACAGCCACGCGTTCCGCTGCACGCACAGCCGGCGCAGCAGCGCGATGTGGGCCGGCGGACCACCGAAGCCGGTGATGCCGATCCGGCCCCACTCCCTGGCGATCACCGCGAGCGGCACCGGCGGCGATACCGCCGCCTCCGTCTGCTGGCGTGGTTGCACGAAGCCCCTTCCGGATCCGCTGCCGTGCTCGTCAGGCTAGTGACCCTCGGCCCGGCCCGGATCGCCCCGGCCGCGGGCTGACCGGATCTCGGCATGACGTGTCCGGTCCTCGGCGCTGGCGAGGTCCGGCCGGCAGCGTGCCGCCTGCTCGGCTGCGGTCAGCCTCCGAGCACGCGGGCACCCGCGGCGTCGACGCGAAGCGGCAGCACCCGCCACGAGCCACCGGCCCGGCCCGCGATCTGCGCTACCTCGGCTGCGCCGGCCGGCCGGTCGGCCATGGTCAGGGCCAGCACCGACGGCCCGGCGCCGGACATGACAGCCGGGATGCCTGCCGCGCGCAGCGCTGTCACCAGCGCTGCGGTCTCGGGCATGGTCGCCGCGCGGTACCGCTGATGCAGGAAGTCCTCAGTGCCGGCGAGGAGCAGATCGGGCCTGCCGGTCAGCGCCGCGGTCAGCAGCGCGGCCCGGGCCGAGTTGGCCGCCGCATCGGCGTGCGGCACCTGCTCCGGCAGGGCCATGCGCGCCGTCTTCGTCGCGACCGGGGTGGCCGGCATGCACACCACGGGGGCCAGCCCTGGCAGCGGCTCCAGCCGGGCCACGCCGAGCCCGGCCACGGTGTCGAAGGTGATGATCAGGCCTCCGGCGAGGCAGGCCGCCACGTTGTCGGGATGGCCCTCCATGTCGCACGCGAGCCGGAGCACCGTGGCATCGGACAGCACGCCAGCTGGCTCGGCCGCGGCCTCACGGGCGGCCGCCAGTGCCCTGGCCGCCAGCAGGCCTGCCACGATAGCTGCCGCCGACGAGCCAAGGCCGAAGCCCTGCGGCACGTCGTTCCGGCAGCTGACCTCGATGCCCGGCGGCTGCCCGCCGGTCGCCGTGAACCCCGCGCGCATCGCCCGGATAACCAGGTGCCGATCCGGCCGGTCGGCCCGGTCAGCGCCCATGCCGGTCACCTGCACGGCCACGCCCGACTCGGCAACCCTGGCCTGCACCGTGTCGTACAGGCTGAGCGCCAGCCCGAGCGAGTCAAAGCCCGGCCCGAGGTTGGCGCTGGTGGCGGGAGCGACGACGGTGACCGGCTGGCCGGGCCAGCTCGTCATCGCAGGCTCAGCGCCTTCGCCGCGGCCGCCGCGTCGACGCCGATCGTCAGCGGCGGCTCGGCGCCTGTCACCGCGGTGTCCGGGTCCTTGAGGCCGTGACCGGTGACAGTGCACACCACGACCGAGCCGGGCGCGACCTGCCCGCTGGCTCGTGCCTGCAACAGCCCGGCTACGCCCGCGGCGGCGGCGGGCTCGCCGAACACGCCCTCCCGCTCCGCCAGCAGGTGGTAGGCGGCGAGGATCTGCTCGTCGGTGACCGAGTCGATCAGGCCGCCGGACGAGTCCCTGGCGTCTTCGGCCAGG
>Ga0187783_10003413_pt1 | contig 11697 bp, 13 predicted proteins | sample 1015_SJ02_MP02_2_FD_132471 | JGI IMG/M metagenome (GOLD analysis project Ga0187783, IMG submission 132471) | Tropical peat soil microbial communities from peatlands in Department of Meta, Colombia - 1015_SJ02_MP02_20_MG | ecosystem: Environmental > Terrestrial > Soil > Wetlands > Peat | place... | reverse complement strand
TTGCGCAGACCATCCGCGAAATCCGAGCCCTGACCCCGGATTGCCGGGTCGAAGTGCTCATTCCGGATTTTCAGGGGCGGGAAGAAGCGCTGCGGATTGTGCTGGAGGCGCAGCCCGACGTGCTCAACCACAATACCGAGACCGTGCCCCGTCTTTATCGCGCGGTGCGATCCGGGGCGCGATACGAGCGGAGCCTGACGCTTCTGGAAAAGGCCAAGAAGATTTCTCCCGGCACCGTGACCAAGAGCGGCGTCATGGTCGGGCTGGGAGAATCGACCCCGGAATTGGTCGCCGTGTTCCGCGGCCTCGGCGCACGCGGCGTCGACATTCTCACCGTGGGCCAGTACCTGCGTCCCTCCAAAGATCATTTGCCGATCGCGCGTTTCTACCCACCGGAGGAATTCACGTATCTGCGGAACCAGGCGCTCCGCTTCGGTTTCCGCCATGTCGAATCGGGGCCGCTGGTGCGCTCCAGTTATCACGCCCACGAGCACGCCGAGGCTGCTCGCTCGCCGCAGGCGGTGACTTAGCTTGCGGCGGACGGGGGTCCCCGCCCGCGTTGGTTCCCGGCGACTCACCCGCTCGAGGGTTACTATCTCCATCGAAAAACTGGGCAAGGGGAGGACTCTGCCGTGCTGGTGAGCATGCTGCTGGCGGTGGTCGGATTTGCGGCTGGAGTTCTTGGCGCTCTGACCGGGATCGGCGGCGGGGTTTTGCTCACTCCCATCCTGGCGCTGCATTTCGGGATTCCGATTCGCGCGGCGATCGGAACCAGTCTTGTCGCCGTCATTACCACCTCGGCTGCGAGTTCTTCGATTCACCTCCAGCGCCACACCACCGACATCCGTCTGGGCATGACGCTCGAACTGGCCACGGCGCTGGGCGCTGCAGTGATGGCCTACCTGGTGGGCTACTTCAACCGAAACCTGCTGGAGGGCTTGTTCGCGGCGTTCCTTTTGTACAGTTCGATCACCATCCTCGGTAAAGGCGGCAAGCTGAAGGGGGAGAACGGCGGGTTGCCCGAAAACGGAGACATCCCGCCTTACCAGCCGCGGCGCTATCCTTTGGGGCTGGGGGCGTCGCTGGTGGCCGGCGCGCTTTCAGGACTGCTGGGAATCGGCGGCGGGCCGATCAAAGTTCCGGTGATGTTCATTTTCATGAATGTGCCGCTGGCGGTGGCGGCCGCGACCTCGAATTTCATGATCGGTGTGACCGCAGCGGCCAGCGCAATTGTCTATTACCGGCGCGGCGACATTCTGCCGGAGATTGCGGCGCCATTGGCAGTGGGAGTTTTCCTGGGATCGTTGCTGGGCGCGCGTCTGGCTCCGCGGGTGCACACCAAAGTCGTGCTCTATTTGCTGGTGGGCATCATGCTTTATCTGGCCGGACATTTGGTCTCCCATCTGCTGCGAGGCGCCGCATGAGCCAGGAACGCGAACCCGCCTTCGATCGCGCCGTGGCGGCGGTGCTGCGCACGGGAGCGTTCGGCGGCTTTTTCATCATGCTGGCCGGAATGATCCTCGGTGTATTGCTGAAAGGCCGGGTCCCGCTTGAAGTCGAGCGCATGGGTGTGTTGTGGATGCTGGCCACGCCGGTGGTGCGGGTCCTGGTGGCCTGCTTCCTGTTCTGCAAGGAAAAGGATTGGAAGTATGGCTGGATCTCGCTGGGCGTGCTGCTGATCCTGATGCTGGGATCGGTTTTCGGAATCGGAGAACACTAACCCGCCGCCCGCTAGGCGGTCAGAAGATGTGCAATTTGATGCTGAGGTATTTCTTCGGGTTTTCCCGAACCGCCTTCACCAAGGCCCTGGTTTCGACCAGCATCTCGGTGGCGTTGTTGTAGAGCGTCTCGTCTTTGAACAGCTTGCCGGCCGTGCCTTGGCCGGCTTCTAAGCCGCTGATCAGTTGCGAGAGTTTGGTGATGGTGGTGTCGAGCTTCTTCGCCAGTTCCTCGTCCTTGGTCAGCTTGCCCAGCGTGCCTCTGCCGGCGTTGATGTCTTCGGTGACTTTCCTGAGATTGGCGACCACATCGTTGGCGTTATTGTAGAGCGAGGGGTCTTTCAGGAATTTTCCCGCGGTGCCTTTGCCTTGCTGCATGTCGTCGATCACGCCGTTCATCTTGTCGAGCGTCGACAGAAACTTGTCATAGGCGTCGTTGCGGCTGATCAGGGCCCCCAGGCTGCCCTGGCCGCTGCCGACCTGTTCGACGATCTTCTGGAAATCGGCGACCGTCACCGAGAACCGGTTGTATAAAGTGGGATCGTAGATTAACTTCCCCAGCGATCCTTTGCCGCTTTCGGCGAAGGCCAGGATGCGGTCGGCGCGCTTCAGCAGCGCGTCCATGTTTTGCAGCGTGCTCTGGCTGGCCCGCACCACCTGGTTGAAGTCCGGATGCACCTGCGTGGGCAAGGTGTCTCCGTCGTGCACCGGCCCTCCCACCGCCTGGGAGCTGTCGATGTCGATGTAGGTTTCGCCGAGCACTCCGGCGGTCTCGAGCGAAGTCACCGAATCCCGGCGCATGGCGTAGTCATACTTGGTGCTGATTTTCATGACCACTTCCACAGGCGTGAGCGGCTTGTCTCGAACCACGCCGATGTGAGTGACGTTGCCGACGTCGACTCCGCTGAGGCGCACGGGAGCGCCCTCGCGCAGGCCCTCGGCGTTGTCGAAATAGGATTTGAGCGTGATCCGGGGGGTAAAAAGTCCAGCGGTCCCGGACATGAGAAAAAGAAGCAGGCCGAGGGTCACGCTGGCGACAATCACCGTGATGCCAACTTTCAGTTGGGACCACTTGAGCTGTTTCTGGCTAGGCAAAGGATTTCCTCATGATGCCTGTCGGGCGGCGTGCGCCGGCCGCGGAACAGCTCGGAACGCCTCCGGATTTCGCTTCACGCCCTGGCAGGAATGATAACAAAAAACGCAGCCCGCTTAGCTGGCGACTCTGGCGCTCAGAGCCGGCATGACCAACAGAGCGAGCAGATAAGCGGCGGCGCCGCAGGCGAGCGTGACGGTTAATCCGAATTGAATTGCGATCACCATGGCCAGCACCGATCCCAGAACGCTGGCGCCGGCATTCATGGCCCAGGCCCACTCCACCGCATTATCGGCGTCTTGACCGGGAAACTCGGGAGCGGGCGAGGAAGCCAGGATGCGCAAGCCTGTGGGGAATGGCATGCCCATGACGAATCCAAGGGGAATGAGTAGAAGCCCGCTCACCAGCAAGCGGTACGCGAACGCCATCCCCACCAGGGCGGCGAGCCGGCCGGGCAGAAAGACCACGTAGGCAACGAGCCCCACGAAAACCAGCACGAGAGGGATCCAGCCCATGGGGGCGCGAGGCAGGCATCGCCGCGAAAACAGGCTTCCGGCGCCGCTCGAGAGCAAAAGCAAGAAAATCACCACGGTCAGTGCGTAGGTCGGGTGTCCGAGAAAAAGCACGAAGCGTTGAATGAAGGCGATCTCGACCAGTATGTAGCCGAGTCCAATGGCCACGAAGTACGCCAGCGGCAGGGGGGGTTGGCGTCGTTTAGCGCCGGTTAACAGCAGGGGGAGGATCAAGAAAGCCAACACCGCGAGCGCCGAGATTACCAGCACCAGCAGCAGAACCAAGACACCCAGATTGACTTTCCAGTCGATGCCCTGGCGCAGCCCCACGTCGCCGAGAATCTGCCAAGGCTTCAGCGTGAAGAAGAAGAATGGCGCGTTGTCGCTCACCGGCGCGACGTTGTAGGGGTAGGTGCGCGCGAAAGCGTAAGGATCATTGCTGGCAATCAGATCTGAAAATGGATTCCGGCTCACCTGGGAGGGCGAGTAAAGGGATTTGAGTTTTGCGTATTTGCCGAGGTGCTCGGCGACGGCCGCTTCTTCGTCGGCGGTGAAGGCCGTCTTTTTCGCCAGCACCACCACCGGAATGCCATCTTCGTTGAGCGCGCCTTCAGAAGCGACGATGAAATTGCGCGCCGGGTTGGCGACGCCAAGCCGGTGCAGGGCTTCCATGGCCACCGAGACCACGCGCAATGCTTCGCGGGGATGGTGGAACTCCCAGCGCGTAATGGCGATCAATCCGTCGGGCTTGAGGTGATTGAAATATTCGCGGAAGGCCTCGACGGTATACAAATTGTTTTCACTGAGGGCAAAGGCTCCGGCGGCAGTCGAGGCCCAGGTATCGACCAGGGTCATCTGCACGACATCGAAGTGCTGGGGAGTGGCCCGCAAGAAAGAGCGGCCGTCGGTGACCTGGATGTGCACTCCGGGCCGCTGATAGAGCCGCTGCGAATAATCAGCGTAGCGCCCGCGCATGATGGTGGTGGCGATGATGGGGTTGATTTCGATGCCGGTCACGCTGGGACTGCCACTGGCCACCGCCCGCAAGACGTCCACGCCGCCGCCCGGGCCGATGATGGCGAAGTCGCCGTGCGGCCTCAGGACGTTGGCTAACGCGGGCGGAGCCGACATCAGCGCGTTTTCCCAAGCCGTCTGATGCCACCGGGAGACGTCTGCGTTCATGATGTAAGTGGAGGCGTCGGCATCGATGACGATTGCCTTGGCGGGACCCTGGCGGTCAACTTCGACGCGCGAGATGGCATTCCAGCGCGCAAATTCTACCCACGCCGGATCGCGGAACATGCCTTTGGCGTAGACGACGTCAATCAGCCGTCCGGAATAATTTGCCGCCGTCAGGACAGCCAACGCCAGACCAAGAAAGCCCGCGTTTCGCCGGGTGTTACGCTCTTCAGCCCAGATCATGGCGGCAGCCGCCAGCGCGATCGCCGCCACCAGGATTGCGTTCGGCGCGCCGAGCCAGTTGAGCAACGGCACCACGGCCAGACAAGCGGCTGCCGCGCCGCAAAGGTCCGCGCCATAGAGCCGGGGAATGCGAGTGGTCTCGCGCGCAAACACAATCGAGAACAGCCCTCCGGTCAGGAAGAACGGCACGGCGGCGGTCAGATAAAGAATGGTCAGCCGCGCAAAATCCTTTCCGCTTGCGGCCAGCGAGACCGGGACGTGCAGCACGATCTCGAGCACAGCCACGATCACGACAGAATTGAGCAGGCATAGCCGCGCAGCCAGAGTGCGGGTGGCGAACCTGGCGAATCGCTGCTTCAGCAGGTAGGTGAAGACCCCGCCCGCGCCCAGACCAAGCAACGCGATGGAGATGGCCAGGAATGCAAAATGATAGAAAAGGACGACGGAAAACAAGCGCGTGAGCGTGAGTTCCAGCAGCAAGGCGGCAAAGCTGGTCAGCCCGAGGCCCGCCACCAGAACCGGTTCCGCGACTTCGGTTTTGCTGGTGGTCCGCGCGGGCGTGGATAGAAGTACGGCCATAAGGATCGCGGCGACAGTCTAGCAGAAGGCCAGGCCGCGGCTGGCGAGCCCGAGCTCGGGTGGCGGTCAATTTTCAAGAATCACTTGGGCGATGGCCTGCTCCCGGGTGTGGGAGAGCGAGAGAGCGGCATGCTTGGCGCCCAGTCTCGCGGCGAATTCCGCGGCTTTCCCGTGGAAGTGAATCGTGGGACGCCCTCCCGGCAGACGAGCCACTTCGCAATCCTGCCAGCGCACGCCGTGATTCCATCCCGTGCCGAGCGCCTTCATGGCCGCCTCCTTGGCAGCGAAACGTGCGGCGTAGCGCTCGAAGCGGTTGGCTTTCGAATCGCAATAGCGAATCTCGTCCACGGTAAAAATGCGTTCGAGAAAACGCTGGCCGAAGCGCTCGATCGATTGCCGGATGCGCTCGACTTCGGCGATGTCGATACCGCTGCCCACGATCATGGCAAAGAATCTTACCGCAACCGATCGCCGGGGTAGAGCAAACGTCCGTCGATCAGGCGTGCTTCCGCCGTCAGTTGGTGGGGTTTGCCCGGGCCGGTGGCGTCGAGGTGCAGCACTTGGTGTCCCTGAGCCACCAGCCAATCGGACACCAGCATCCGGTGGCAGCGAAAGTAGACCCGCTCGGCGCACATATAGGCGGTCGGAGATTGCCGGCCGAGCGCGATCAATTCCGCCATGGCCGGTTCGAATTCGGGGGTGAGCATGTAGTCGGCGTAGTTGCGAAAGCTGTCGTTGCGCAGAGCCACATTCGGAGACTGGGCAAGAGTCTTTTTGCGGTAGCCGCCAAGCGCCTTCATCCAGAGGTAGCGAATTCCCGACTCCGGCAGGCGTTGGGCGAGCGATTCGCGGTTGAATTGCGGCCAACGGCGCGACATGGGGAAAGCGCGAATATCCGCCACGGTGGCGATGTCGTGGGCTTCGAAGGCTCGCACCAACTCTTCGAGAGTGCGGGTGGAATGTCCGATGCTGTAGAGAGTGGCCAACTGGGGTTGGATGCCGAAGTCGGGCTATGCGATGCGGCGGAGCGCGTCTGCGACCTGGTCATCCTGCTCCGGGAAGACGGTGCGCAGATCGAGCAAAACCCGGCCCTGTTCCACTCTGGCGATGATCGGCGGGTCGCAGGTTCGTAGCCGGCGGGCCAGTTCGTGGGCGCTGACTTCGGCACAATGCAGGGCGAGAAGGCGCGTGGGCAGAAGCGAAGACGGGGCTGCGCCGCCGCCAATCACCGATTCGCCGTCCATCGTCTCGGCTTTTATTTTGGACGCGGGCGAGCCCAGGCTCTCGGCGAGCGCTGCGGCGCGCCGGCCGATTTCCTGCCTGCTCAAACGCAGCATCTCGAGCGTGGGGATCGCGCAGTGGTCGTGTTTGACGTAGGCCAGCAGGGTGGCTTCCAAAGCCGCATAGGTCAGTTTGTCGACGCGCAGAGCGCGAAACAGAGAATTGGCGCGCATGCGCTTGATCAGATCGCTGCGGCCGCTGAGCAATCCGGCTTGTGGTCCGCCCAGCAACTTGTCGCCGCTGTAGCTTACGACGTCGACGCCGGCTTGCAACCGGCCGAGCACGGTCGGTTCGTTGCGAATCCCGAAGTTCTCAAGGTCCACCAGGGCGCCGCTGCCCAGATCCTCCATCAAGGGAAGATGCCGCCGCCCAGCGAGATTCACCAGTTCACGGGTGGAGGGATGCTCGGTAAATCCGGTGATCTCAAAATTCGATCGATGCACCCGCAGCAGCAAACGGGTGCTTTCGCTGACCGCTTTTTCGTAGTCGGCGATGCGGGTGCGATTGGTGGTGCCAACTTCGCGCAGGGTCGCGCCCGATTTCGCCATCACGTCGGGGATGCGAAACGATCCCCCAATCTCCACCAATTCGCCGCGGGAGACGATCACCTCGCCGCCCTCGGCCAGCGTATTGAGAGCCAGCAGCACGGCCGCGGCATTGTTATTCACGACGATGGTGGATAGGGAGCGATCTTCGCGGCTCTCGGGATCCGTCCCGGCGACTTTGCCCGCCCGGGTCGAGAGCGGGGCGAGGAGCTTGCGAAACAGGCGATCGACGTGGACGTCGCGCCGGCCGCGTTCTCCGGCTTCCACATCGAATTCAAGATTCGAGTAACCCGCCGCAGTCGTGCGAACCTGCTCGCGGGCTGCCGCAGACAGCGGCGCGCGCCCGAGGTTGGTATGAAGAATCACGCCGGTGGCGTTGATCACCGTCCGCAGCGAGGGGCTGAGAGACTTCCCGAGCTGGCTTTGAATCCCGGCAGCCAAACCCTCCAGTCGAATGCGCAACGCGGAGCCCTGGAGCAGACCGGAGGCTATCTCCTGCCGCAAATCTGCCAGGACCGAGCGCGCCGCATCGGTCACAGCACTCTGCCCGTGGGCGCCGATCAGCGCCGCAACGGCTGGCTCGTGGAGCAACTCATCGACCGACGGCAGCTCGCGAAAAAGCTCGGATTTCGTCACCCTGTTCATGCGACGGATTATCCCACGACGAGGCCGGCTCCCTCGTCGGAGCTCTACAAGGTGTGCAGATAGGCCAGCAGATCCTCGACGTCTTGCGGGCTGAGCTTCTGGCTATAACCGGGCATTTCGTGGCGGCCCAGCCGGATGATGTCGGTGACGCGCTCGTCGTTGGCCGGCAGACCGCTGAGGGGAAGATATTTGTGTTGGAAGACTCCCTCGAGCCCCGGGCCTTTCTTGCCGCGCGTGGAATAGGGCTCGTGGCAGCGGTCGCACTCGGCATCGTAGATCCGGCGCCCCGCGGCCTGTTGCGCATTCAGACCAAGCTCCGCGTCCGATTTGCGGCGTTCGATGTTGCACGCCAAACCGGGGAGCAGGATCAGGAGAAGCAGAAAAATCCCGGGAAGACCAATGCCTCGCGCGTGGAGCCCCGTGTTTAACGTACGCGCCTCCCCTTCCAGAGCGGGCGGTTTTCAACTCTCCAGCCGTTCTTCCTTATACAATGATAGAGCAGGCCGGGTGGGGGCTCCCTCATGGCGATTGCGATCAAGCGAGTGTACGAAGCCGCGTCGAGCAAGGACGGCGCACGTGTGCTGGTGGATCGGTTGTGGCCCCGGGGTCTGACAAAACAAGCAGCCGCCATTGATGAATGGCTGCGCGGCCTGGCCCCGTCGAATGAACTGCGGCGCTGGTACCACGCGCACCCGGGGGAGTGGGAAAGCTTCCGCGAGAAATATCTGAAGGAGCTCACCAGCCCGGAATCCCAGTCTGCGTTGCGGCGACTCTATGAACTCGCGCAGGAGCAGAGTTTGCTGACCTTGCTGTTCGCCTCCAAGAACGAAACCACCAACAATGCGGTTGTCTTGAAAGAGCTGCTGGAGCAAAAACGCAAGCCTCCGCGTGGGACCGGAGCCGGTGCGGCGTATGCCATGCGCCGGCGCGCGGCGGTTCGGCATCGCTGAGTCAACAATCAATCCCGCCGCAAAGAACCATGGCTATCTCGTTCCAGGCTGCCGCTGCGGAGAATCTGGCTGAGTTGTTGGCGATGATGAAGGAATTGCAGGCCGACGATCCGTGGTCGGTGCCATTCGAACCAGCCGCGGCCGCAGAGGTCACCCAGCGTCTTTTGCGCGACCCGTCCCTCGGACGGGTTTGGCTGATCGCCTCGCACGGCCAATATGTCGGCTACATGGTGATGGCCTTCGACTACAGCCTGGAGTATCGCGGCCGGGGCGCCTGGGTGGATGAACTTTTCGTGCGCCCGAGCCATCGTGGGTCGGGCATCGGCACGCAGGCTCTGGAGTTTTTTACGCGGCAAGCGAAGCGGCTCGGCGTCACGGTGATTCACCTGGAAGTAAACCACGGCAATCCGGCCGTCGAACTTTACCGCCGGCTCGGTTACGAAGAACATCACCGCCATCTGATGACGAAGTGGATTGTGGGAAAGCCGCGACCGATGGGTCGGCGTCTCATTTAGAATCGTCGCCGCATGCGCTCTGTATTTCAATGGAATCTGGGCTCGCGCTCCCTGGAACTGGGCAAGCGCACCCTGATCATGGGTGTGGTGAACGTCACGCCCGATTCCTTTTCCGACGGCGGGAAATTCCTCGACCGCGATCAAGCCCTGGAACACGCCATCCGATTGATCGAGGATGGCGCCGACATCGTTGATATCGGCGGGGAATCGACCCGCCCGGGAGCCCGGGTCAGTCCGGAGGCGGAAAAGCAACCCCAAACAGAGAAACTTCCCGAGTCCAATCCCGGGCGGGTAACGGTCCCGGCGGTGAGCGCTGACGAAGAACTGCAGCGGGTCGTGCCGGTGATTGCGGAGCTAAAGAAGCAACAGCCGAAAGTTGTCGTCTCTGTGGACACGTATAAGGCCGCCGTGGCGCGCGCCGCCGTCGTCGCCGGGGCCGAAATCGTGAACGACGTCAGCGGATTTCGCTGGGATCCGCAAATGGCGAAGACTGTGGCGGAGCTCAAATGCGCAGCGGTCCTCATGCACATGCGCGGACGCCCGGAGGAGTGGCGCAATTTGCCGCCGGCGACGGAAATCATGCTGCTGGTGAAACGCGAACTGAAGGAGTGGGCGGAGAGGGCGGTGCTGGCGGGAGTGCGGCGGGAACGGATCGTGCTCGATCCCGGCTTCGGTTTCGGCAAGAACTTCGAGGAGAACTATCCGCTGATCGCGCACCTGGGTGAGCTGCAAGCCGCCGGGTTCCCACTGCTGGCGGGGGTTTCACGGAAATCGTTTATTGGACGAACCGTCGGGGAAGGGGACCGGAAGGTTCCACCCGAAGGCCGTCTTTACGGAACGCTGGCGTGCGAGAGTGCCCTGATTCTAAAAGGGGCTCACGTTCTGCGCACGCACGACGTGAAAGCGTCGCTCGAAGCAGCCCGCGTTGCCGATGCCATCCTCGGAGCTCACTAGCGAGGTCGAGCGCGCAGCCTCGGTTCGTCCCGCTCGTCTGCAGCAACCGACGCTTCCCCGGTGGCCAACGGAGCCTGGGGCGCGCTGGCTTGCGAGTTCGTGCAGTCCGATCACGCATTCAACGCGAAAATGGACATGGAGAAAAATGCAGACCGCGCCGAGGATGGCCGGGCCGACCGCGGTTGGCGAGCTCAGATTTGCCGCGGCCCCTAGAAAGCTTTGCGGGAGTCGAGCATTATGGTCACCGGACCCTCATTCACCAGCTCCACTTGCATCGTCTCCTGGAAGCGGCCGGTCTGGCAGCGCAAGCCGGCAGCCTGGATGCGCCGCACAAAGAGTTCGTACAGCCGCTGCGCAGGCTGGGGTGGAGCCGCGTCGTCAAAGGAGGGACGCTTGCCCCGCCGCACGTCGCCGTACAAAGTGAACTGCGAGACCGCCAGCACGCTGCCGCCCACGTCGACGACGCTGCGGTTCATCTTGCCGTCGGGGTCCTCGAAAATGCGCAGGCCCGCGATCTTTTGCGCCAGATAATCCACATCCGCCTCGGTATCGTCGCGACCAACGCCCAGCAACACGAGCAGGCCGCGGCCGATTTCACCGCTGGTAAAGTCGTTGATGGTCACTTTGGCGCGGCTCACGCGCTGCACAACCGCCCGCATCCTAGATGTCCCGCCCTGAACTCTTATCGCACTGCATGGGGAAAACGCGATTCGTGGCCCGCGACACACTGCCAGCGTCCATCGCGATACACAAAGATATCCGTAAAGCGCGTCTTTCGTGGCGGCCGGCCAGGAGTCAGGGCCACACCCGCCCCGCGGACGTAGCCGAAATCGCCATAGACGCGGGCATGGAGTTCGGACAACTGGTAGTGGACCTTGCCGGAGACGGCAGCGGCCGCCAGCATCTGCGAGCGATCCATCAATTGTCCCGTGGTACCAGCCTCCTCGAATTCAGCCGCCAGCATGCACTCCAGCCCCGGCAGGTCGTGTTGTTCGAGCATTCTCGCCCAGGCGTTCTCCATCTGAACCAGTGTGGCTTCATTTCTGGCCTGACCCGTCGGGCAAGCGGCACCATGCGCCAGCGAGCACAACAGCAGAAACCAGAAGGCCGCTTTCATGGAAACTCCATTGCGCAATCATGGCCTCAGGTCACGTCGCCCATGGTTTGACCACGGCAACGGCCAAACGTTAGGATTCAGTTGTGCCGTCGCCAGTTCACCAAGACTTTGCCGAAGCTTTGAGGAGCCTTTCTTTACACCACTTCACCGGGACCATTACACTACAGACTCGCCTTTTTTCGTACCGCAGTGTGTAACACGTACCAAAGAAAGACGAACTGAAGCAGCGAGTCAAGAGCTGCGATTCCGCAACCAAAACATCAGAATTCAAATCTATTCGAGCCAAGCGAGGAGACACATGGCAGCCGTCGACGAGAAGGTAAAGCAGATTATCGTGGAGCAGTTGGGCGTGGATGAGGGCGAAGT
>Ga0187783_10003412_pt1 | contig 11698 bp, 10 predicted proteins | sample 1015_SJ02_MP02_2_FD_132471 | JGI IMG/M metagenome (GOLD analysis project Ga0187783, IMG submission 132471) | Tropical peat soil microbial communities from peatlands in Department of Meta, Colombia - 1015_SJ02_MP02_20_MG | ecosystem: Environmental > Terrestrial > Soil > Wetlands > Peat | place... | reverse complement strand
CCGGGCAGGGCGCGTTCGGGCAAAAACATCTCGACGCGCTCAAGCGCATTGCCGAGGTCGAGGTCACCTCGCTGGTCGGCGGCAATCGGGACGCTACCGCCCAGGTCGCCAAGAAATACGGCATTCCGCACTACACCGGGGAGCTTTCTGAAGGCATCAAGCGCGCCGACGCGGTGATCCTGACTACCCCGACCAAGATGCATTTCCGCCAGGGCGAGCAGGTGATGCGCGCCGGCAGGCACGTGCTGGTCGAGATCCCGATCACCGACTCGGTCGAGGACGCCGAAGCGCTGGTGAAGATCGCCAAGGCAACCGGCGTGACCGCCATGGGCGGTCATGTGCGGCGCTTCAATCCCAGCCATCAATATCTGCACAGGAAGATCAAGGCCGACGAATTGAAAATCCAGCAGATGGATGTGCAGACCTATTTTTTCCGCCGCAAGAACATCAATGCCGCCGGCAATCCGCGCAGCTGGACCGACCATCTGCTCTGGCACCACGCCGCCCACACCATCGACCTGTTCCAGTACCAGGCCGGCGAGACCATTTCCGACTGCTACGCCGTGCAGGGGCCGATCCATCCGCAGCTCAACATCGCGACGGACATGGGCGTCGTCGCCAAGACGCCGTCGGGCGCGGTGCTCACGCTGTCGCTGTCGTTCAACAACGACGGACCACTCGGCTCGTTCTTCCGCTACATTTGCGACAACGGCACGTTCAAGGCCTATTACGACGATCTGTCCGACGGCAAGGACAACAAGATCGACCTGTCCAAGGTCGACGTGTCGATGGACGGCATCGAGCTCGAGGACCGCGAATTCATCGCCGCGATCAAGGAAAAGCGCGAGCCGAACGCCAGCCTGCAGCAGCTTCTGCCCTGCATGCACGTACTCAACCGGCTCGAGCAGATCATCGACCCGCTGCGCAAGGCGCACGCCTGACGCGATAACGTAGCCCCGTGGGTGACGAAATAACGGCGGGAAAGGCACGATGACGAGCGGCCTCAAAAGTCTCATCGCGGCCTTGGTGCTTGCGACCGCGGGCGCCACGATGGTGCAAGCACAGAACGCCTACCCATCCAAGCCCGTGCATATTTTCGTGCCGTTTCCGCCCGGCGGCGCCGTCGACATCGTCGCGCGCACGCTCGGCGACGAGCTTGGCAAGCGCTGGAGTCAAGCCGTCGTCATCGAGAACCGGCCAGGCGCCGGCGGCATCGTCGCCGAACAGGCCTTGGCGCAGTCGCCGCCCGACGGCGACACGCTCATCGTGGTCGCCACCGGCCACGCGCTCAATGGCTTTTTCTACGACAAGCTGCCGTACGATCCATTCAAGGATTTTACGCCGATCTCGCTGATCGGCTCCTCGCCCAATATGCTCCTGGTGCGCACCGATTCACCCTACAAATCGGTCGGGGACGTGATCGCCGCGGCGCGCGCTGCGCCGGGCCAGCTTGCCTACGGCCATGCCGGCAACGGAACCTCGCCGCATCTCGCCGGCGAACTCTTCAAATACATGGCCAAGATCGACATCACGGCGGTGCCGTACAAAGGCGGCGCGCCGGCCCTGATCGATCTCATTGGCGGCCATATCCCGCTGACCTTCAACAATATTCCGGAGGCGATGGGGCAGATCCAAGCCGGCGCGGTGCGCCCGCTCGGCATGACCACGGCGGCGCGCTCGCCGGTGCTGCCGAACGTTCCAACCATCGCCGAGGCGGCGTTGCCGGGCTACGACACCGGCGTGTGGTGGGGCTTTTTGGCTCCGGCCGGATTGCCCGCCGCGGTGCAGGCAAAACTCGCCAGCGACTGCGCCGAGGTCGTGCAGTTGCCGGCGGTGCGGGAAAAACTTCTGCAGCTCGGCGCCAGCCCGATCGGCTCGGCGCCCGAGGTTTTCGCCAAGCTGATCCGTGACGAGTACGAGAAGTGGGGCCCGATCATCAAGGCCGCGGGCATCAAGGTCGAATAGGGTTCAAGCCCAGCTGGCGAAGCTCAAGCCGGTGCCGGTGCCGGCCGGCGTGCGGTAGCCCGGCACGTATTCGAACCAATCGAGATCGAGATACTCGCAGGCGGCGGCGACGCCGACCCAGTTGAGAATCTCCGAGCTGCCGGCGTGCAATTTGTTGCGCGGCAGGTTTTGCAGGAACTCGACGTCCTTGTCGGCGCAGGCTTTGAGGATGGCGCGGTCGAACTCCTCGTCCACCAGGAAATGGCTTAAGCCCCCCGAGGCGATGACGCCGACGCGCGCTTCGCCGGGATAGGATGCGACCGCTTTGCGGATCGCCTGGCCGAATTGGTAGCAGCGCTTAGGCCGCGGCTGGTTCGGCGGAAAATAAGTGTTGAGGAATACCGGCACTATTGGAATCGGTTTGTTCGCGTCCATCAGGCGGCGGTGCACATAGGCCATGCCGTGGCCTTCGCCCTCGCCCTTGCGCATGCACTTCGACGACGCCGGATCGAAGTCGTTGTCCATCAGATAATCGATCAGATGCAGCGCGAGCCTGGCGTCGACCGGATAGGCGCGCGGCGCCTCGTCCTCGAAGAACCCCTGCCGGTTCTCGACGTACCATTCGGGATAGCGCTGGCGGTACTGCTCGTGCTGCTCGTTGCTGTTGAGAATCGTCTCGCCGCAATAGATCGCGAAAGTCGGCCGGCAGTCCGCGAGGTAGGCCTCGTCCTGGTCGTCGCTCATGACGATCAGACTATCGAGCCCGGCGCCGTTGAGCGTCTTGCTTAAGCATGCCATTCCGGCGCGCACCTTGTTCTGGCGGGCGACAAGCTCGTGCGGCGCGACCATCGCCGCCATCCTGGGATCGGCCTTTTCCAACAGTTCGGCATAGGTGGTGGGCCGGCCTTCCTTGTCGCGGTGCTTGATCTTGCGGTCGGTCTCTTCGAAGCGCGGCAGCGTCTCGTCGGAAGCGAGCAGCATCGGCGTGTGCGAGCTGCCGAGTCCGAGCACGATCTTGGCCATTTCGACCTCCAGGAAGTCGGCGACCCGGTGTTCTGCCGCATGCTAGCATAGTTGCGGGAATGGCCGGCAGCGCTCGCTTCGGCATTGCCGACCGGAGATCGTGGAACTGGACAACGGCGGATCGCGGTGTTGGTATGCGGCGAAGAAATTTTGAACAAGGGGAGAAAACCATGAAATGCGGATATGTTCTGGCGGCAGCCGGTGCCGCTGTGGTGCTGGCGACGGCCGGCGGCGCGCGAGCGCAAGACGTCAAGATCGGCTTCATCCTGCCGATGACGGGTCAGCAGCAATCGACCGGCACGCAGGAAGCCGCCGCCGCCAAATTGTGGATGGCGCAGCACGGCGACACGGTGGCCGGCAAGAAAGTCGAGCTGATCGTCAGGGACGACGCCGCGGTCCCCGACAATACCAAGCGCCTGGCCCAAGATCTCATCGTCAACGACAAGGTGACCTTCCTCGCCGGCTTCGGCATCACGCCGGCGGCGCTGGCCGTGGCGCCGCTCGCCACCGAGGGCAAGACGCCGGAGATCGTCACCGCCGCCGGCACCTCGATCATCACCGAAAAGTCGCCCTACATCGCCCGCACTAGCTTCACGTTGGCGCAATCCTGCGTACCGATGGCCGACTGGGCGGCGCAAAACGGCATCAAGAAGGTGGTGACCATGGTCTCCGACTATGCGCCCGGCCACGATGCCGAGGATTCCTTCGCTAAGGAGTTTGCCGCAAAGGGCGGTCAAGTCTCCGACCGGATCACGTTCCCGTTGGCCAACCCCGATTTTGCGCCGTTCCTGCAGCGCGCCGCCGACCAGAAGCCCGACGCCATCTTTGTGTTCGTGCCGTCCGGGCAAGGCGGCATTTTCGTCAAGCAGTTCGTCGAGCGCGGGCTCGACAAGGCCGGCATCAAGATCATCGGCCCGGGCGACGTCACCGACGACGATCTGTTGAACGGCATGGGCGACGCCATTCTCGGCACCATTACCGCGCATATTTATTCGGCCGATCACAATTCGGCGGCCAACAAGGAGTTCGTCGCCGCGTTCGAAAAGGCCAATGCCGGCAAGCGGCCGAATTTCATGGCGGCGGGCGCCTATGACGGCATGCACCTGATGTACGCGGCGCTGGAGAAGACCGGCGGCAAGACGGATGGCGACTCGCTGATCGCCGCCATGAAAGGCATGACCTGGGAGAGCCCGCGCGGTCCCATTTCGATCGATCCGGACACCCGCGACATCGTCCAGAACGTCTATGTCCGCAAGGTCGAGAAGAAGAACGGCCAGCTCTACAATGTCGAGTTCGCCACCTTCCCTGATGTCAAGGATCCGATCAAAGCCGCGGAGAAGAAGTGACGCGCGATAAGCGCGCCATTCCGGGGCGCAGGCGCAAGCCTGCGAACCCGGAATCCATAGCCACGGATCGTGCAATAATGGTGGGCGTAGTGAGTATGGATTCCGGACAGCCGCTGTGCGGCTTCCGGAATGACAATCGGGCATTTGGTCGATCATGCTGACCATCCTGTTCGACGGCGTCGCCTACGGCATGCTCCTGTTCGTGCTGGCATGCGGACTTTCGGTGACGCTCGGGCTGATGAATTTCATCAATCTCGCCCACGGCGCCTTTGCCATGGCGGGCGGTTATTGCACCGTCATCCTGGTCAACAATCTCGGCGTGCCGTTCGCGCTCGGCCTGCCGATCGCATTTCTGGTCGCTGCGCTCATCGGCGGCCTGTTCGAGCGCACGCTGTACGTCCACGTCTATGCCCGCAGTCATCTCGACCAGGTGCTGTTCACCATCGGGCTGGTCTTCATGGCGGTCGCCGGGGTCGACTACACGATGGGCTCATCGCAACGCTTCGTGCAGATTCCGGAGGCGCTGCAAGGCCAGTTCGACGTGTTCGGCATCGGCATGGGTAAATACCGCCTGCTGATCATCGTGATCTGCGGGCTCTTGACCATCGCGCTGCAGCTTGTTCTCGCCAAGACGCGGTTCGGCAGCCGTTTGCGGGCGGCGGTCGACGATCAACGCGTCGCGCGCGGGCTCGGCATCAATGTCGGCGCGGTGTTCGGCATCACTTTCGCCCTCGGCTCGGGCTTGGCCGGTCTCGGCGGCGCGCTCGGAGCCGAAATCCTCGGCCTCGATCCGACCTTCCCGCTCAAATACATAATCTACTTTTTGATCGTGGTGACGGTCGGCGGCACGTCCAGCATCACTGGGCCGTTCTTTGCCTCGATCCTGCTTGGCATCGGCGACGTCGCCGGCAAATATTATGTGCCCAAGCTCGGTGCCTTCGTCATCTACGCCATCATGATCGTCGTCTTGATCTGGCGGCCGCAGGGCCTGTTCGCCCGTTCCGCGGCGCGGTGACGCCATGGCCGCGCCTGCCGCCGATGTCCCGGCCTATTTGAAGCGGCGCGCCCGCTGGTCGCCGCTCGAAATCGCATTCTGGATCTTGGCCTTTGCCAGCATCTGGCTGTTCCCCGGCAAATATCTGATCCTCAAAGATACCGCGATCCTGGCGTTGTTCGCGCTGTCGCTCGACCTCATCCTCGGCTATGCGGGCATCATCTCGCTTGGGCAGGCGGCGTTTTTCGGCGTCGCCGGATATTTTTCCGGGCTGGTCGCGAAACACGGCATCATCGAAGAACCAGTCATTGCGCTGGTCTGCTCCGGCCTGGTGGCGGGGGCGCTCGGCTTTGTCACCAGTTTTTTGGTGCTGCGCGGCTCGGACCTGACCCGGCTGATGGTGACGCTCGGCGTCTCGCTGATGCTCGGCGAAATCGCCAATCGCTTTTCCAACATCACTGGTGGCGCCGACGGGCTGCAGGGCGTCACCATCGCGCCGATCCTCGGTCGGTTCCGGTTCGATCTCTACGGCCATAACGGCTACGTCTATTGCCTGATCGTACTGTTCGTCTGCTTCGTGCTCGCGCGCCGCATCGTCCATTCGCCGTTCGGCCTGTCGCTGCGCGCGGTGAAAGGCAACGTGCTGCGCGCCGCCACGATCGGCATTCCGGTCAAATGGCGGCTGGTTTCGATCTACACCGTGTCCGCCGGCTTCGCCGGCCTCGCCGGCGCGCTGCTGACCCAGACTACGGCGTTCTGCTCGCTCGACGTGTTTTCGCTGGAGCGCTCGGCCGACCTTCTGCTCGTTCTCATTATCGGCGGCACCGGTTATCTCTACGGCGGGCTGATCGGCGCGGTGATCTACAGGCTGTTGCAGGATTGGATCGCCGATCTGACGCCGCAATATTGGCAGTTCTGGATCGGTCTGGTTCTGGTCGTCATTGTGCTGGTTGGCCGCGAGCGCATGGCCGGCTGGATCGCCGCCGCCCGCGCCGTCGCCTACCGGGTCGGCGCGCGGCTCATGCCGCGCTCGGGGGCGCCGCTCCGGACGGCAGCTGACATGGATCGTTGACCGATGCCGATTCTGGAAACGATCGGGCTGGAAAAGCGCTTTGATGGCATCCTCGCCGCGCACGAAGTTAATCTCGCGGTGGAGAAGGGCGCGCGCCACGCCCTGATCGGACCGAACGGCGCCGGCAAGACTACGGTGATCAATCTGCTCACCGGCCTGCTCAGGCCGACGGCCGGCCGCATCGTCCTGGAGGGCCGCGACATTACCGACGTCGTTCCGCACAAGCGGGTGCGGCTCGGCATGGCGCGCACGTTCCAGATCAATCAATTGTTCCTCGATCTCACCCCGCTCGAATCGATCGGGCTCGTGGTCTCCGAACGGCTCGGCGCAGGCGCCGACTGGTGGCGGCTGGTCGGCACCAAGTCCGCCGTCACCGACGAGATCGTGGAAATCGCCGAACGCTTTCGGCTCGGCGACGTCCTGCACGAGCGCACCGCGATTCTGCCTTACGGCAAACAGCGGTTGCTCGAAATCGCGCTTGCCTTCGCCTGCCGGCCGCGCGTGCTGTTGCTCGACGAGCCGGCCGCCGGCGTGCCGGAAGCGGAGCGGCACGAGCTTTTGGCCACCATCGAAGCCTTGCCGGCGGCGGTCACCGTGCTGCTGATCGAGCACGACATGGACCTCGTCTTCTCGTTTGCCGACCGCATTTCGGTGCTGGTCAACGGCGCGTTGTTCGTCGACGGCGCACCCGAGGAGGTGGCGCGCGATCCGCGGGTCAAGGCGGTCTATCTCGGCGAGGAACTCGATGTCTGAGCTTCTCACCGTCGCGCAGTTGTCCGCCGGCTACGGCGAAGCCGTGGTGCTGTCGGACGTATCGCTGTCGCTGTCGGAAGGCCAGGCGCTGGCCTTGCTCGGCCGCAACGGCATGGGCAAAACGACGCTCATCAACTCGATCGTCGGCGTGACCCGGTACTTTGCCGGGACCATCGCGCTCGACGGCGCCGACATCACCAGACTGCGGCCGGATCAGCGCGCCCATCTCGGCATCGGCTGGGTGCCGCAGGAGCGCAATATCTTCAAGTCGCTCACCGTGCAGGAAAACCTGACCGCGGTGGCGCGGCCGGGTCCGTGGAGGGCGGACAAGGTCTATATGCTGTTTCCGCGGCTCAAGGAGCGTCGGCAAAATCTCGGCAATCAGCTGTCCGGCGGCGAGCAGCAGATGCTGGCGGTCGGCCGCGCGCTGGTGCTCAATCCGCGCGTCATGCTGCTCGACGAGCCGCTCGAAGGCCTGGCCCCGATCATCGTCGAGGAACTTTTGGCGGCGCTGCGCCGTATCATCCGCGAGGAAGGTACTTCGGCGATCGTGGTCGAGCAGAACGCCAAGAAAATCTTGAGCGTCACCGACCGCGCCGTCATCATCGAGCGCGGCGCGGTGGTGCATGCGGCCGACAGCGCCGCGCTCGCCGGCGACCACGCCGCGCTCGAAATTTATCTCGGCGTCACCGACAGCGGCCCGCGGCGCGGCCGGCGGGTGAAACGTTGACGGTGCGGCGCCGTCGCAAATCTGTCGCTTCAAATGCTGTGTCATGGGTTGGCGACTGCCTGGCGGCGCGGAGAGACGACGATGAGAGAACGGTGGCGCGCCTTCGGCATCGCTGTTGTCGCGGTCGCAAGCTTGTCAGCCGCGCATCGGCCGGCACAGTGCAAAATTCTGGCGCAATGGGTTGAGCTCGGCCCGGACGGTAGTTCGAGCGTGCGCGCGATCGCCGACGACGCGTGCCCGATGGTGACGTTCGACGGCACCGCGTTGCCGATGAGCATCCGCTCCGAGCCCGCGCAGAAATTCGCCGGCGTGAAGCCGGCGGAATTTGCAGTCCGCGGCTGCGAGTCGGCGGTGCCGGAAGGAGCGGTCGCGGCTCAGCTCGACGGCAAACCGCTGCCGCTGCCGCGATCCAATCCGCAGCGCATCGTCATGTTCGGCGATACCGGCTGCCGGCTTCAGACCGGCGCTCCGATCCAGGCGTGCAACGATCCAAATTCCTGGCCGTTTCCGAAGATTGCCGCCGCCGCCGCCGCGAGCCGCCCCGATCTGGTGATCCATCTCGGCGATTACGAATACCGCGAGGACGCCTGCCCGGCGGGAAATTCCGGCTGCGCCGGCAGTCCGTACGGCTACGGCTGGGATGCCTGGTACGCCGATTTTTTCCAGCCGGCGACGCCGGTGTTTTCGGCCGCGCCGTGGTTGATGGTGCGCGGCAACCACGAAGATTGCAGCCGCGCCGGTGAAGGCTGGTTCCGGTTTCTCGACCGGTCGCCGATGGAACAGGCGTGCCGCGACCTGACCGGTGTCTTCGTGGCGCGGCTCGGCGACTTCGGCGCGATCGTGGTGGACAGCGGCAAGGCCGGCGATCCGCAAGGAGATCCCGGCGAGCTTGCCGCCATACTGCGCCGCCAGTTCGTCGCCCTGCTCGATAAGGTTCCCGACTATGCCTGGCTGACCACGCATCGGCCGCTCAATGGCATGCAAGCGGCGCCGGGCGGCGGCGTCGTTGCGAACAACCAAGTGCTGCAGCTCGCGCTCGGCGCCGACATGCCGGCGAGCGTGCGCATGATCGTCTCCGGCCATGTCCATTTCTTCCAGGCCGTCGATTTCGGCGACGCCCGGCCGCCGCAGCTCGTGGTCGGCACCGGCGGCGACACGTTGTCGGTCATGCCGAAGGCGAGCGTCGCCGGCGCCGACGTCAACGGCCTCAAGGTGCGCGCCGCCGTCACCCATTCCGACTTTGCCTACATGGTCTGGGACCGCGCCGGAAATAATGCGTGGAACGGTACGCTGTTCGACATCGACGGCAAGCCGCTCGACCGCTGCCGTCTGGCCGACCGTTCGCTCACCTGCGGTTCATAGAGCATAATCACGAAAAGTGGAAACCGATTTTCGGAAAAAGATAATGCACAAGCGAAGAATCTAGACCATGATCCGATTCAATCGAATTGGATCATGGTGCAGGGCCGCGGCATCGGCGGGACGCTGAGGCAAAAAATGCGGCGATCCGTTTCGTCGCCGTCGTTTTCTTCGGTTTGATCGAATGAGAGAGCAATATGCTCGCAAGCCGTCACAAATGATGACGGTGTGACCTTGGTTTGCCGTCATGTGTCGGCGTAAGCTGGTGCCACTGACGGGACATTGGCAATGCAGCTTCGATACGTTACTGCCGACGTCTTTTCCGAGCGGCGTTTCGGCGGCAATCCGCTGGCCGTGCTGCCCGATGCGCGCGCGCTTGCAACCGAACAGATGCAGGCGATCGCCGCCGAATTCAATCTCGCCGAGACGACTTTCGTGTTGCCGCCGAAAGATCCTGCACACACCGCCGAAGTGCGGATTTTCACCCCGCGCGCCGAATTGCCGTTCGCCGGCCATCCCAATGTCGGCACCGCCTTCGTTCTGGCGGCCGAAGGCAAGTGCCACGGCCGCAGCGTCGGTGATCCGCTCGTGTTCGAGGAGAAGGCCGGGCTGGTACGCCTCGATCTCCTGCGCAACGGATTGTCGGTCGTCGGCGCGCGGCTCACCCCGCCGCAACCGCTGACGCGCGGCGACGATGTCGCGCCCGATATCGCGGCGGCGGCCTGCTCCCTTGCTGCCGCCGACATCGAGACCGCAAATCACGTGCCTTGCATCGTCTCTTGTGGCATTCCGCTTGCGTTCGCGGAATTGAAGTCGCGCGCGGCGCTGACGAAGGCGCGGCCGCGCGGCGACGTTTTCGCCGAACACCTGAAAATGGAACGCATCACCGGCGTGCTGCTTTACGTCCGCGACTTGAGCGGCGGCTTCGATTATCAGGTGCGCATGTTCGCGCCGCTATACGGCGTGCCCGAAGACCCGGCGACCGGCAGCGCCAATGTCGCGCTGGTGGGGCTGCTCGCCAGCCTGCGTCCCGAGCCGGATCTGTCGCTCAAGCTGCGCATCGCCCAAGGCGCCGACATGGGCCGCCCCAGTCTGCTCGAAGCCGCGGCCGAGAAGAGAAACGGCAAGATCGAAACACTTGCGATCGGCGGCCGCTGCGTGATTATGATGCGCGGCACGATCGAGCTCTAGAGCATGATCCCGAAAAGTGGAAACCGGTTTTCGGATAAGATCACGCTCAAACGGGAAATCTAGACCCCGATCCGATTCAATCGAATCGGATCAGTGTCTAGCAAATTCGGTCGATCGCCCCGGAGACCTCGATGAAGCTTTACGAATTCGGCCCGTCGCGCGCGCTGCGCGTGCGCTGGACGCTGCAGGAACTTGACGTTCCTTTCGAAGCCGTTGCGATCAATTTGCGTGATGGCGAGCAGCGTAGCGCGGAGTTTCTCAAGATCAATCCCGTGGGACGACTGCCGGTATTGATCGACGACGGCAAGGTCCTGACCGAGTCCGTCGCCATCGTGCTCTATCTCGCGGAGAAATATCCGGCGAAACGCCTGCTTCCGGCCAATCTCGCGGAGCGCGGGCAATTGTATCGGTGGCTCCTTTTCACCGCGACAGAACTCGAGCAGCCGTTGTGGCGGATGGTTCGCCATTCGATGCTGTATCCGGAGGACAAACGCTTGCCGGCGGAAATCGCGCTGGCGCGCGAGGACTTCGCGGCGGTGGCACAGGTTCTGGAAGCCCATATGCGCGGCCGCAAGTTCCTGGTCGGCGATACAGTGACGGTGGGCGATTTTGTGCTTGCCTACACGCTCGACTGGGCCAAGCTTGCTCGCTGCCTCAATGGGCTGCCGGAATTGGAGGCTTATCTTGAGCAAATGTACGCGCGGCCGAAAGCGCCCGAGCGCATGAAGGACGCCTTGGCGCGAACCGGACGCTGACTACTGCGCTGCCGCGGCGAGCTTGGCCTTGGCGATCACGTCAGGCGGCGTGGCATAGACCTCTTTGACGAGCTTCTCGACCTCCTCGCCCGGCACCGGATTGATTTCGAGCTGCGTCTTGTCGGCTTCAGCCAAAAAATCCTTGTCGGTCATCGTGGCCATGAAGGCGTCCCGCAGCGCCGCGATGCGGTCCGCCGGCACGTTCGGCGGCGCCAGGTAAGGCCGGCCCATGACCTGGCGGGCAAAAATCATTTTCAGGATCTGCCGCTGCTCGTCGGTCTTGGCGAACTCCATCACCAGCGGCACGTCAGGGAGGTCGGGATGCTTGTTCAGCGACAGCTGCACGAGCACGATCATGCGCTTGTCCTCGATCCATGCCTTGTGCGTCGAGATCACGCTCGACCATGACCAGCCGCAGCGGCCCTGCACTTCGCCGCGTTCCATCGCCAGTACCACGTCGTTGCCGCCGGGATAGCCCTGCACGATCTTGAAATGCGTGCCGAGCACGCCGTTGAGCACGCGCGGGAACTG
>Ga0187783_10003411_pt1 | contig 11699 bp, 2 predicted proteins | sample 1015_SJ02_MP02_2_FD_132471 | JGI IMG/M metagenome (GOLD analysis project Ga0187783, IMG submission 132471) | Tropical peat soil microbial communities from peatlands in Department of Meta, Colombia - 1015_SJ02_MP02_20_MG | ecosystem: Environmental > Terrestrial > Soil > Wetlands > Peat | place... | reverse complement strand
GCCTGCAGCCGTAGTCGCAGGCTGCGTGAGCGTGGTCGGAACGGGGTCGGCGACTGCCACCGCGCTTGTGTTGCTGGAGTTCTCGTAGATGTAAGTCGTGTCGCCGCTGTACCGGGCGGTGAAGGTGTAGTTCGCGATGGGCAACTCGATCGGATCAAATGTTGCCACGCCCGAGCCGTTCAGTGGCCCTGTAAGTTGATATTTCATCGGCAGCGACGGATAGGTGCAGTTGACGCAGTTCGTGAGAGGCACGTTACTTCCATACTGCACGGTCAGGGTGACCGTTCCCGTCGGCGTGGGATTGCCGGCGGCGTTGGGCGCAACAGTCACCGAAACAGGAACCCCCTCAATAGTGCCGGCAGTGCTCGCCGTCATGGTCGTCGTGGTCGCAGCCAGCGTTGGACCCGTGCCAGTGCCGTTCACTCCCACTGGCGCATTGCCCACATTGCCCTGAACCAGAACCTGGCCCGTGAGCGTGCCTCCGTCCCCGGGGGCAGGGCTGAAGGTGATGGTCGCGGTGCAGGTCGAGTCAACCGCAACTGAATTGCCCGAACAAGTGTCTGATGTCTCTGTGAAGTCGGACTCGGTGTAACCGGCCGCTGCGGAGGTCGGCTCGAAATAGCTGAGCGGGCTGTTGTAACCGGTCACCTTCAACGGCACGTTGCCAGAGTTTAGAAGTGTCACGGTCTGGGTCAACGAAGAACCCGCCGCCGGCGGGTCGGCTGTCACCGTTCCGAAATTGAGCGACGCGCTGGCGCCCGTCAGGTTCACATCGAGCAACGTTCCATCGGCCACGTAGACATTGCCGAAAGAATCGACAGCCACTGAAAACGGATCGGAGACTCCGCTCGCGACGGCAGTTTCGGCGGCGGTGTTGAGTGTCCCGCTCACGTCGGGCACGCGCACGGTTCCCCCTGGCGCGGCAACATAAGAAACATAGACGGAGCCGGAGGGATCAATTGCCAGACCGGTAACGTCGCCCGGGTCAGTGAGCACTTGCGTCTGGGTCCCGGCCGGAGTTACTTCATACACCGCCAGACCTTCAGCCACGTAGAGATTGTTTTGGGAATCGACCGCGATTGCACCCGGCGTGGTGAAGGCAGCGCCGGAAAGCGTGAGAATTTGCGAGTTCAGCATGGGTGGCAGTCCCGCATTCGAGCCCGCGCTCAAATCCTCAAGCTCGTAAACCTTCTGGTGGAAAAGATCGGACACATACAGGTCGCCCAGCCCGTCAGCGGCCAGAAGAACCTGGGAACCGAGGCCGTTTTGGAGCGTGACCTGGCTCCTGGCGACCGGCAAGCCAAGAGATTCCGGAACCTCGTAGATGTTGCCGCTATCCGCGATGAAGACGTCGCCCGCTCCGTCTACGGCCACTCCCGTCGGGGCTTTCAAATTCTGCCCCACAGAGGTCGCCGTGGCGCCCGCTCCGGAACCGGATGCGTACATCTCGACCTTGCCCAGCCCGGAGTCGGCCACGTAAAGATTGCCGGCCGCATCGATGGCGATCTGCTGAGGCGACACGAGGCCTCCGCCAATCGTGGTTTGCGCTCCAGGCAGGACCTGGACCGCGGCGTCGACTCCGATCCCGTTGAGAGGAATCGAGGCTATCAGGTTGGCATTGGCGTCGAGCATGATCAGGGTCGCAGAGACTGCCCCTGTTGACTGGGGCGAGAACGTCAAATTCACCGTGCAGGCCGTCAATGCTGCGTAGGGCAGAGGGTTGATGGGCAGTGATGTCGCCTCCGCTTGCGTTGCGCAGATTCCCGCGCTGCTGCTGGTTACAACCGAAAAATCGGGGTTGGTTTTGCCGGCTTCGAGCACCGCAATCGTGCCTGGAGTAATGCCCTTCGAATTATTGAAGCTGAAGACCACCGAGCCGGATTCCGGACTGGCTGCGCCGACTGCATATGAGCCGAATTCTGCTGCATTGAAGGCAACCTCACCCACGCCCGCAGCCACTTGCTGCGTCGGCTCATAGAAATTCCCGCTGCCCGAGAATGCCACTGTGCCCTGCGCGGGTATTGAAGTCAATATCAACGCAGAACTGCTCGAGGTGAAGCCAACAGGAAGCAGGTATACGCCGTCCTGCTTGTCGCTGATGTAGATATTGCCCAGACTATCGGAATCCACGCCGGTCACAGCAGGCAAGCTCGGATCGATTCGCGGAAGGTTCGCATCCGTCGCCAATCCCGTTTGCCCGGCAGGAATCTCGTAGGCGCCAGGAAGAGCTCCGGTGCCAACTTCAACAAAATAACTGTTGCCGGATGGATCCACGGCAATCGAAATCGCCGGTCCCTCCGTGCTCGAGATCACAGTCGCCGGCGTTCCCGCCACCGGAGCGCTCCACGCTCCGTTCACGGGCACGCTGATCAAGCTGTTTCCAGAAGATGAGCTTACCCCGACCAGCAGACTCGGTGTACTGGTGTTGTTGATGGCGATCGCGAAGGGATACGAACCTGCCCCCAGATTCAGAAACGTGGGCGCGCCTGATCCGCAGGCGCTTGCGGAAGTGACCACTGGATTCGCAGTCAGCCCGGTAAAACTGGCCAATTGGCTCCAATTCGCGTAGGGATACATCAATACGCAGGAGCCGCCCTCGATATACAGATTGTTGCTGGAATCGACCGCGATTCCAGGGGTGACAACCGCGGCGCCCTTGACACTGAACAGACCGCCAGAGGGAACGAGGGTGATGGCGCTTCCGCCGTTGGCAGGAAATTCGTAAAGCGCGCCATTCAAATCGTCTACCGCGAGTACGTCGCCATAGGTATCGACGGCAATGTTCGGAATGGCGCCTGGGGAGATCGCGCTCGAACCTGAACCGGCATTCAACCCGGTGGCGAAACTGGCAATCGTTGGCGTGGCCTGCGCGTGAGTTCTCGCGCCCAGATATCCGGCGAGCAATACCATCAACGCGTATTCGGAGAACCGGCGCAGCGAATCGAAGGGCTTGCTGAACATGTTACTTCTCCCTGGAAGACTCAAACCAATCTCGTTCGTTCCATGAAATTGCGGCATAAGAAAACCTGAATTCTGCAGCTTGCGGAGAGAACATCACAACTCTCTCCGCAATCTGCCTACTGGCCCGAAGTGATGGTCACGCCCAGAGTGAAGGGCAATGACTCCACCTGCCCCGTCGCCGGGTTCGTTACGATGATGCTCACGTTATAACCACCGCTCGGAGTCGTATAAGTCGGAATGGGCGGCGTGTGGGTGTAGCTGGAGTTAGTGCAACTGCTAAGACCCAGGACTGTTAAGGCAAGGAAAACCACGAGACATCCGGCATCGACCAGATAGCGTTTGAAGATTCTCCTCCTGCGCAACCCCAGCCCCAGCAATCCCAACCCGAACAAGCAGGCCAGAACCAGCGGCGAAGTGCGAGACTTGCCCCTATCCAAACTGCCAATGTTTACTGGAATGTTCGTGCTGATCGTAACCACTGTCGTTGTGGGTTGACATGTGTTGCCGGCTCCGCTGATAGGAGCGCATATATCGGGCTCCGGAACGCTGAATGTGCACTCAGCATCATTCGGCATCGTGGAGTTGTCGCAAGTGATGTTAGCCCCATTGGTGGCGGCAAACCCGGCCAGCGATGAAAGGGTGAGAGTGCTTGCCACAGGCGTTCCCGCAGCGGTCGAAATCGACGTCGGGGTGGCCGAGATCAACACACTCGGGATGATGACCTGGAAAGCGACAGGTGCAGAGGTCACTGAAGAGAAGTTCTGATCTCCGCTGTAGACCGCAGTGAGGTTATAAGAGCCAATCGGAAGTGTACCCGCGTTAAAGGTCGCATTTCCGTTCGCGTCCGGCGTCGCCATCGCCACGGCCGTGGTTCCGTTCATAAAAGTGACGGTGCCGGTCGGGGTGCCCAGAGGCGAAGAAACATTGGCTGTCATGTCGGTCGTGGTGTTGCTTCCGACGTAGTAAACGCCATTGGTGCTGTTCGGCACGACGCCCTGGGGCTCGCCCATGGTGATGTTGGGAGTGGCTGTTGCAACTGTGAACGTGACCGGGCTGCCACTGCTGTTGCTCTTTTGGAACAACTGAGCCAGGTTGCCGCCGTATGCGGCCGTGACGTTGTACGTGCCGCCGGGGATTCCGGTCAGCGTAACCGTCGCCGTGGTGCTGCTGCCGGGAGTCGTTCCAGTCGCCTGCGCCATTTGGACAATCGGAGGCTGAGTGCTGCCAGCAGCCGCGTTCGCCAATGTCAGCGTTACTGAGCCTGACGGAATGTTGTTGTAGTCGATGCCATTGCCAGGCTCCGGAGTCACCGTCACCGTTGCCGTCGTACTCCCTGGAAAGACCGAGCCGGGAGGATTCAAGCTGACGGTTGTCTGAGTGACTTCGAGACCAGCGAGGGCGGTGGCCTCGAGGCCCGCGGTGACTGTCCCGGCGGCAACATTACCCGCATTGGTCGGGACTGACATCGTGTCGCCGGAATAAGTGGTCGGGCTGGTATCTCCGGGTGGCGGCGCAGGCGGCGTAAATCCGGCCCCGATCGTACAGGAGGTGCCTGTCGTCACTGCAGTAGCCCCCGTGAAATCGCACGGCGTTCCTCCACTCGGAGCGGTGATCGAATAATCCGCGGCATCCGGTCCGCTGAATGTAGGAGTCGCGGTCGTGTTCAATGGCTCGTTTCCGAGATTGAAAACCGGAACGTCGTACTCGGCAAGAACCGTCGGAGTAAGACCCTGTCCAAAGTTCACAAATCCGTTCACGCTCAGTTCGAACAAATTGGGCGTGCCGCCGGTCATGTCGGTCACATACAAATTGCCTTGCTGATCGAGGGCCACTCCATTCGGCGCGGCAATGGAGGTGTCGAGCGGACCCGCGCTATTGACGCTGAAAGTGCCGCCGATCGACGGAATATGCAAAATCCCGCCGCTCTGTGTCACATCCACCGAGCCCGATGCATCCACCGCGAGGCCTGTCACCGGCGCGGATAACGAGCTGGTCAGCTCGGTCTCGACATCCCACGGCGTGACCTCATACAGATTCGTGCCGTCGGCCACGAATACATCGTTGGTGCCGCCGGGAACCAGCAGGCTTGTGCACGGAGAGCAAATTTGCACCGTTTGTAAACTTTCGGAGTCCACGGCCACTGCACTTGGCTTTGTGAAGCCCGAACCAACCGTAATAGTGGTCGTGAGCGAGCTGGGCAACGGCGATGCCGTGCTGGGGCTGGTGACCAAGTCCGTTGTGTCGGGGTTGGGAATCTTCACCACCCGCGCATTGTCGGGATCTGCGACGTAGACATTGCCCATGCCATCGGCGGCCAGATTGAGATTGCTGCCCAACCCTGTCGCAATCGTGGCCTGGGCTGAAGTGTCGAGAGCGCCGCTCACCCACGGAATTTCGTATACGTTGCCCGAGTCCGCAATGTACACGTCGCCTGACCCATCGACCGTGACTCCGGTGGGACTGACGAGGTTCTTGCCGATCGATGTGCCGGTTGCGCTGGTGGAATTCGCGGGGAAATAGAGCACCTTATGGAGCCCCGGATCGGCGACATAGGTGTCGCCCGCCGCATCGGAAGCCACTTGGGCGGGAGTATCTAATCCCGCTGCAACTGCGTTCTGCGCGGGAGTTTCAAGCAGAGATGCCTCGGGAGCCTCTCCGGTTCCGTTCAGATACGTCGTGCTGCCGGAAACGAGATTGCTATTCGAGTCGAGCATGACCAGCTGTCCGGAGATGGGGCCCGGCGCGCGCGCATCCAGCTCCACCCAGATCTGGCAAGTTGTGAGTGCCGTATAAGCGGTGCCTACCGTGCAGGGAACAGGCACTGTGCCCGACGATGGAGGCACCGGGTCCGTCGTCGAGTCGTTCTGAAAATCCGTTCCCGTTCCGGGCTGCGAAAAGTTGATGGCTCCCGGAGTAACGGGCTCGTTGAAGTTGACGAACATCATGCCCGCAGTAATTGGAGCGGCTCCGCTGGCGCAGAGACCTGTGGTCGACGACGGAGTTGACCCGTCAGCGCAGACCGGACCCAGCGGCCCTCCGGCGGTGCCAACCGGCTGCTCCCCGAGGTTGAGTGATCCCGGAGCCCACACCGCGATGGCATAAATGTGCGGATACGCGCCGGACCCATTGAAGGCCTGATCCTCATACGAGGGGACCCAGAGATAGCCTCGCGAATCGACAGAAAGAGGCTGGTTGCCGGCGATCGGAGCCAGAAAGGAGAGATTGTTGAAGTTGTAACACGTGTTGACGTTTGACGGAGTGATGTCAGTTGCCGTGCAGCTGTTGGGTATCTCCCAGAGGCCCGCCATGGTTTCGGCATAGCCGCTGTTGACCTCCGAATCCATAAAGAGATCGCCGAAGGCGTCCAGCGTCGCTCCAGAATATTTAACGGGATTGCTTGTGGAGTCGATTCTCTGGAACTGCGCTTCAGCGTCGCCGTCTCCCGATCCGGTGATCCCCGCATTCAACGCTGCCGCGGAGATGAAAAACAGTCCGATGACCTCAGCGCTGGCCTTCGCGTCGTGGCGCTCGACCAGAAAGACGTTGCCGCTGGGATCGACTTTGAAAGTTGCCGCGTCGTTCTTCATCCCGGTGACGAGAGCATTGGCATTTACGCTCGATTGGTCGGCGTTGCCCTGGTTATCGACGGGAACCGAATAAAGATCGTTGACGGACTCGGTCGTAAAATACAGCGTTCCACTGCCATCCATTTTGGGACTGTTCAGAAATTCCACGTCGTCGGAGCCGGTTTCGGTCACCAGGGCTGCGCCGGTACTGGGGTCGATGATGTTGCTGCCCCATCCGTCGCTGGTCGTAACGTCCCAGGAATTCGTAGCGGGGTTATAAGGAATGCGGAAAAACATGGCATTGGGGACGGAGCTGAGAGAATAGCGGATGCCAATATAGAGGGTTCCCTGGGCATCCATGCACATGCCCTCTGAAGAGAAACCGCCCGCGCCGCCGAGCACTCCGCCTGGCGCTACGAGGGTGGTCCATGACGTGGCGCCTTGCGAAAGCTGATACAGGGCATCGGTTCCCGCGTCGAGCGCGACGACGTTACCCTTGAAGAAGAGCATCTTGTAGATCTGGCCAAACGTCGTGCTTCCGGTGTTGTTTGTGGGAATTGTGACGATCGAGCCGGTCGTCACCGCCGGCGGCTGCGCGGCGGCGATTCCGCATATTGAAAGTGCCCCAACCAGTACCCCGGCACCGATGCGCACCAGCCGGCGAAAGCACGGACTGATCTTGCTTACCATGAAAAGCCTCCACCAAAACATCTCATTCGAAACTTCGATCAACGACCCCACCGCCTCCTCCTTGTTCCCTGGGAGCGTCGCACCCAGGCAGGCGGTTCATTCGTTTTCCGCTCCACCGGCCGGCTCCCGCCCGCCGCTGGAGATTCTTCCCGCGCGGCCCGACGTGCGGCGCCGCGCTCATCGTGCGATTCCTTAAAAGCTGAACTTTGCGCTCAACTCCATCAAGCGCGAACCATACTTGACGTTTGCGATACCGAACTCCTTGTATCCCAGCTCTGCCTCGGTAAGATCCTTGCCGGGAACCGCGCCCAGCAGGTTGCCCAAATTCAGGTTTGAACTGTCGTTGTTGTTAAACGAAACCAGAGGATGGTTGAGAAAGTTGAATGCCGAAGCCTTGAACTCGAGCATTTTGCTTTCCTTCACCGGGAAATCCTTGATCAACGTCAAATTGTTGTTTAAGAATGCAGGACCGTGAATGTAGGGGAGCCGATATTGGCCCTGTCCGCTGGGATTCGTAGAAAGAGCATCGATTCCCGTCGTGGCGCTGCCGGGCAGCGGCACCCCGAAGCAAGTCGCCTTCATAAACTGGTGCTTCTCGCTTCCTCCCGATGGATTGCAGCTATATGTCGGCATCAGCAAGTAATCGGGCGTGCCCATCCAGACAACCGGGTTCATGTTTGTTACGCAATAAGTGTGTCCATTCTTATCGGGCGAGACGTTATAGACATTTGCGCAGGTCTTATCGGCATCGCCGTCAAGATCAAGCTGCTGCGGCATGTACACTCTTGTCACTTGAAGCTGGCCGTACCCGAAACTGAAATTTTCTCCTTGCTCGGAAGGCAGGTCGGGGCCGCTCTGCACAGTAGAAATACCCGAAATCTGCCACCCGTTTGCGATCGTTGACAAGAAGGAATTGCCGCGCTTGTAGCGCTTCCCGAAACTCACCAGGTAATGGATGTTGAATACCTGGCTGCGATCGAATGGCGCGGGGTTATAGTCGTTGCGGAGATTGATCGGGTCGGCAAGGTTGTTGTTATAGGATGCGGCCGTCGCCAGATCTTTCGAGAAGGTATAGTTAGCGCCCCAGGTGATCATTCCTGCCGACCTGTTCCAGCTGACCTGCAGGCTGTTGTAGTTCGCATAATAGTCGTGCTTGAGCGCATAAACGTGCTGGTAAAACGGGTAGGTCCGGAAAAAGTCCTGCTCTGCGGTATCCAGATTGCCCAGGAAATTTCCCGTGTTCGGCTCGGTGATGACCGAAGCCGGCATGTCGGCGACGGAGAAAGTGGGTTGGAAATAGGCCCCAATTGGAAGCACGTTCAAATCGGAGGACTCGTTATATTGCGTGCTTGAGGCATTGAAGCTGGGCAAGTTCTCATTCTTGCTGCCTACGTATGCGACTTCAAGCAGCGAATTCTTGGGCATCCGCTGGTCGACGGTCAGATTGTACTGGTAGTAGATGGGCCGTACCTTGTCGGTGGTGGAAAGCGTGTAGACGTTGATATCGGGCGGATTGATGGGCGACTGGTCGTCGATCAGGTTGAAGCTGAGGACGCCGACGGATTCGCTCGTCTTGTAGCCCTGCGCCGTGGCGCCCGCCAGAGCGTACGGGGAGAACGGCTCCTGGTTGCGATAGACGCCCCAACCGCCGCGCAGCACCGTGTTGGAGTGCCCGAAAATATCCCAGGCTGCGCCAATCCGCGGGCTGAAATAAATCATCGGCGGCTCATTGACCGAGTTCGCTATGGCTGTGTTCTGTTTATGCCACGTGATCCCGGGCATCGCCAGGCTGCTGCAGTCGCGGCCCGAGCATTGGGTGGCATAGAGCGAGGGAGAGAAGGTGGCCAGACCGTTGCCATGGCGGTCGAACCATGGACCGAGATGCTCCACGCGGGCGCCCAGCATGAGCGTCAATCGATTCAGCTTCCAGGAATCGTTGGCGAACCCGGCGAGCGACGTGTACTGCATGTCGACGATCGGCGAGAAGTTGGTCTGCGTGAATGAATCCGCGTAACCCATGTACATCATGGCCACGGGATTAAAGCAGCTGCCAAGATACGCCGCGCCCGACAAACGGCTGGTGCCGCCCGGATCGGGGTTTTCGCAGCCAACATAGTCGGTGGCGGCGAAGGCCAGGGTACCGTTGTACTCCAGATAAGTCTGGGGATTGAATGTGTACTCACCTTGCGGGAACGCCGAGGCGTAGTCCGCATCGCCATTCAGGATGCCCCGCTCGACATAGGCGCCGAATGCGAAACTGTGCGCTCCCTTCACCCAGTCCACGGTGTCGGACAGCGTCGGCACGACTTTCTTCATCTTGACCTGGTTGTTGTAAAAGCCGCCCGGCATCAGCATGTTGGGGTAGCCCAGGGAGCTGTAGTCTTCAAGCGCCGGCACGGAATAATCGTAGTTATTCTTGTACTCGCCGAGATAGTTGAAGTTATCGCTGGCAGGGTTGTTGCAAGTCCCCGATGCTCGTTCCGAGGGATCCGTACAGTTGTACTGATTCATATGGAAACGGCTCACCGCGTTTGGATCGCCCATATTGGCAGGGTCGCTGATGAACGACATCGACCCACTGGCTTCATTCGTCACACTGTGCCCGAAGGTGTGGATGTAATGAAGCGAGAACACGTTCGATATGTCGCCCGAAGTCACCTGGCCGGGATACACCATGGAATTGTTGGGAGCATATCCCCAGGCAACCGGCTCATCCGTGATTTGCGCCTGACGGCCCCAGGTCGCGTAAAGCTTATTGGCGTCGCTTACGTTGAAATCGACACGGGCGTGCAGCTGAGAGCCGTTCTGGTTTTGGATCACTTCCTGGACGTAGTTGTAACCCTGCTCGTTGACAAAGGGATTGGCATTCGGCAGGGGCAGCCAATTGACGAGCGACACGCCGCTCGGATTGGCATAAGCCGTCACATTGCCGTTGGCGACGGGAGCGGCAGGGCTTCCATAGGGCAGGAAGTTGTCGGTGTAGCACATCGGAAGCACGGCATCGAGGTTCACTCCGCCGTCAGGGCGCGCGCCGCACAATTCGGCATTCAACGATGCCTCACTAAAGTCGCCCTGGCGTTCCGACATCGTGGGGACCCAGGATCCCAGAGTTTCATTCGAGTAATTCTGGTTGTAGTACTCGTAGCCTGCGAAGAAGAAAAGCTTGGTGTTGTGAGGACCGAAGTGCGTTCCCGGAATCCACAGAGGGCCGCCGAGCTGCCCGCCCGGAAAGAGATAGCGGCCTGGGGGCCGCGTCTGCTGAAGATAGTTGTTGTACCAGTCGTTGGCGTTAAACAACGTATCGCGGGCATAGGTGTAGGCCTCGCCGTGATATGCAGCGCTGCCTGCCTTGGTAGTAGCGTTCAGCACCGCAGGACCTTTGGCATACTCCGAGCTGAATGTGGACGTCGTGGCCTTGATCTCCTGAACCATGTCGGAGTTCACGGTCTGCACGGTTCCGGCATTGGTATCGATGTCTTGAATCGAGACACCGTCCATCACGGTCGCCAAACCTGCCGGGCCTGCTCCATTCGCCGAGAAGGCGCCGGTGATGCCGCTATTCAAACCCACGACGGCGGTGTTGACGGCTGCCTGATTGTTGACCCCAGGACTGACCATCGCGAATCCCGGCAGCATTTCAATCAGCTCGGTCGCATCGCGGCCCACGATGGCCAGCGTGTCCAAATCCTTGGCGGTAATCACGTCGCTGCGCTCGGGCGTGTCCAAGGGCTTGAGGGACTGCGTGGCAGTGGCTTCTACCGTGACCTGCTCAGCAGCCGCAGCCACCTGCATCTTGATGTCGGTAAAATTCACGCGGTCGCCGGGCCGCAGTGGAAAGGGCTGCGACTGCCACATCGCAAAGCCCTTCATTTCGGTTCGCAACTGATACCGCAGCCCTGCCGTCACTCCGGGAATTGCGAATTCTCCCAGGCCATTGCTTATGGTTTGGCGTTCTGACTTATTGTCCAGGTTGGTTACCGTCACCGTCGCGCCCGGGATCACCGCGCCTGAAGTATCCTGCACCACCCCCGAAACGCTGCCCGTGGTCTCCTGCGCCAAGCCGGGTAATGGACACAGCAGCAGTAGCGTGAAGAAGAGCACAAGCCCTGCGGACGCTGGCCTAAATCCACGAAAGAACCTCATCGTCACAACCCCCTTGGCTGCCTCGCAATTGCAAAACCTGGAGTGCCGCGGAACCCACAGACTTCCCCCCGGCATTCCGGACATTCATCTTTCCAATTCATGCTGAGCTAATCTCAGGTCGAAATTATTGTGCCCAACACGAGAAGAGTCAAGCGACTTTTTCAAGTCCTTTTGGTTCAGCTCGATTGCGGCGAGGACGCATCGCGCCCTCTATTAAATTGATTTATCGGGATGTGTCCTCCTGAGGCGGCATCGACATTGCAGCCCGGGTTTCAGGCTGCTCCGCTTCAGACCGCTCATGCAGTGACGCGAGAAGGAAAATAATTCATTTGATCCCTG
>Ga0187783_10003410_pt1 | contig 11701 bp, 10 predicted proteins | sample 1015_SJ02_MP02_2_FD_132471 | JGI IMG/M metagenome (GOLD analysis project Ga0187783, IMG submission 132471) | Tropical peat soil microbial communities from peatlands in Department of Meta, Colombia - 1015_SJ02_MP02_20_MG | ecosystem: Environmental > Terrestrial > Soil > Wetlands > Peat | place... | reverse complement strand
GGTGATGGAGCGGCTCGACGGTTTCGCGTGGGGAGACGCCGCGGTCATGCGGGAAGCGGGCATCGACACAGCGGCGGTGCTGCGGGCCGGCCTGATCGCATTTCTGGAGGGCGCGCTGCTGAAGGGGGTCTTTCACGGTGACCTCCATGGCGGAAACCTGTTCGTCCGACCCGACGGTCGCGTCGCGTTGCTCGATTTCGGGATCACCGGGCGCCTCGACGAACCGAAACGGCTCGCCTTCCTGCGCCTGGTCGTTGCCGCGTCGTCAAATGACGTTCCCACGCAGATCGAAGCAATGCGCGATCTTGGCGCACTCCCCATCGACGTCGACATCGATGGCGTCATAAGAGATCTCGGGCTCGACGGTCCGGTGGTCGACCCGACGACGATGACGGCCGAGGAGCTCACTGCCCAGGTCCGGGAACTCTCGAAGGCCCTTTTGGGTTACGGAGCCCGGATGCCGAAAGAGCTCATGTTGTTCGTCAAGGACATGCTATTCCTCGACGGTTCCATGGCGGTGATGGCGCCCGACATCGATATCTTCGAGGAAATCGTAACGATCGTGACTTACTTCCACGAACGCCACGGTGATCGGATCGCACGGGAGATAGGTCTCGAACCGAGTGCGGAGCCCGTCGTCGATCTCGACGGCATCCGCGCGTCGTTCGGGATCACGGAACCCGTCGATCGCCTGACGTACCGGGAGCTCCAGGAACGGCGCGAGATCATCAGGCGACGGTTTGAACATCGCGAGCGCCGCGCCAGGTTGCGCCGCAACAGGTGAGGCGCGCATCGTCACGGGACTACGTCGAATGCGTAAGTCGTCGTTACGACGGCTCCACCGTTCGAGGCTTCGAACATAACGCTCCGGGTGCCGGGACTGCTCGAAGGGCCGCTAATGATCTGCCCCGTCGCGGGAAGAACCCGCAATCCCTGGGGAAGTTTCCCCGACACGACGTGTACGGGCGGAGGAGGGACACCTGTCGTCGGGATCCTGAATCCTCTGTATTTTCCGAGCGAACGGCCACAAGCTTCGGCCTTGACCGAGCTATAGATCGTCCAGTCGGTTGGTCGCGTGTGGGGATTTACGAATGCCGCCTGCTGTGCTGGTGGCGGACCTTCCTCCGGAACGACTGCCCCGTATAGTTGCAGCACGTCCGCGTCGCCAAACTCCGATCGATTCGCCGCGCAGGTCGTTCCGGGAGCAAACGTCGCACCGTCGCCCCTCACCGTCGCCTGCGAGCTGTACTCGAAGTAGATCGTGACAGGGCCACCGGACGCCGTATTGAGCAAGCAGTCGTCGCTGAAATCTGTCCACCCCATCGAGCCGGTTGCGGAAAGCCTCGTTCCGCTCTCGCTTTGTGCGAATTCTCGCACCTCAAAAGGGAAAACATCGACTGAGTGAACCGTCGCGTTTTCGAGTTGCGCAAGAAGCTCCTGTTCCGACGACTCCTTGTTCATCGTCCGGATGGACCGCCGACCGCAGTTACGCGCCCGTGTCGCACCGGGAGTGGATCTTTGGAGAGGGTCAGCCATTCTTCGGCGCGGGTACCGGTCGTGAGATCGGGACATCGAATCCCTCGACCTGACACCGGGGATGAAGCTCACGTAGAGTCACGCGTCGTGCGCGCTTTGGTATGTAAGGAGCTCGGCCCCCTCGACGGTCTCAGTATCGAGGAGGTTCCTGATCCGCGGCCCGAGAAGGGCCAGGTCGTGATCTCTGTGCGGGCTGCGGGTGTGAACTATGTGGACGGACTCATCTGCCAGGGCCGCTACCAGATGAAGCCCCAGACTCCGTACGTACCTGGCGGTGAGATCGCCGGAGTGGTGGACGAGGTCGGAAAAGGAGTCACAGCTTTTTCCGTCGGCGACCGGGTCTTCGCCATGACAGGCTTCGGCGCTTTCGCCGAGCGCGTGCCCGTTCGTGACTCGTCAGTTTCTCGCGTCCCCGACGGTCTCGACTTCGGTCGAGCGGCCTCGTTCGTTCAGAGCTATTCCACCGCTTGGTACGCACTGATACACCGAGCCGCGTTGCGCAGAGACGAATGGCTCCTCGTGCTCGGTGCCGGGGGTGGCATCGGCTTGGCTGCAGTCGATGTCGGAGTAGGCGTCGGAGCAAAAGTCGTTGCTGCCGCTTCGAGCGACGAACGGCTGGCGCTCGCGAAGAGCCTCGGACCGCAAGGTCTCGTCAATTACGAAGAAGAAGACTTGAAAACCCGGGCTCGCGAATTATCCGACGGTGGCGTCGATGTGGTTCTTGACCCGGTCGGAGGAACTCACAGCGAGCCGGCGCTCAGGTCAACTCGCAGGTTAGGTCGATTCTGCGTGATCGGTTTCGCAGCAGGCGTGATCCCGAGCATTCCACTGAACCAGGTTCTCTTGAACAACAGAACCCTCGTAGGTGTCGACTGGGGAGCATGGGCGATGTCGGATCCGACCGCAAACCGAAGGCTTCTGGACGACGTGATCGCAGCTGTCGAGAACGGAACGCTCCATCCTGTTGCGCCAACTGAGCGTCCCTTCGACGACGCGCCTCAGGTCATGTCCGAGCTGCTCGATCGGAGGATCGTCGGAAAGGTCGTCCTCGTTCCTTGAAGCGTTCTGAGCGGGTGACGGCCAACCAGCTGCCAAACGACCCAGGTAGAGGTGTTCCGAGGGTCCTCCTCGTCGACAATGCCGTCGAAACGTCGGGTGGGGCGAAGATCGTCCTCGATCAGGTTGCGCGCGGAGTCGACCCGAGCCTCTTCCACCTGTCCGTCGCGTGCCTGTCCGACGCAAGGCGGCTGCAGGAGCTACAGGAATTCGGACTGAAGGCGGATCTCGTGCCGATGAGTCGGATGCGAGACGTAGGTAATCACTTGAGTCTGATGAAGAGACTGCGAGAGATAGTCCGTCGCGACGACGTGGACCTGATCCATGCAAATGAGAACTCGACGCTGCTACATGCGTCTGTACTGGGAAGACTGACTCGCAAGCCGGTCGTCTGGCATGTCTACGACCCGTTCGCCACACGGAGGCTGTCCCTGAAACTGTCTGCAGGTTCGTGGCGCGCCCTGCCGCCGAACGGTCTGATTTACGGGACGCAACGAGCCGCTGACCACTACGCGAGCTGGTTCGAGAAAGTGCCCTCGTCGGTCGTGCTTCCGGGGGTCGACGTGGATCGCTGTCGAAGCGGGTGTGGCGCGCGTGCACGCAAAGAACTTGGAATACCTGAACACGCCTTGGTGGTGTCGAGCTTCGGCAGGGTTCACCCGACCAAATGTCAGCGCAACTTTGTGGAGTGCGTGGCTCGCGCACAGGAGGAGCACCCGAACCTCCACGGGGTCATCTGCGGGTCCGCGGAGAGCCCCGGATATTGGCGTTCTCTCGAAGAGCTTCGTTCCCGACTCGGTCTGGACGACTCTCTGCACATGCCCGGGTTCGTGCCCGATCAGCTGAAGGACGACATCCTCGCGGCGTCCGATGCCGTGATCCATCTGGCCAAAACGGAGTCGTTCGGGTTGGCCGTGATCGAGGGTATGGCTGCAGGAAAGCCTGTGATCGCGGCAAGTGCCAGCGGGCCGTCCTCACTCATTGACGATGGTGTCAACGGTGTGCTCGTGGGAATCGGAGACGTCGACGGAGCTGCGTCTGCGCTGCGACGTCTTCTCGGCGATCCCTCAGAGCGTGCACGGATAGGTGAGAGAGCTTCGCGTAGCGCCGACGAACACAGCCTCGAGCGAATGGTTAACGGCGTCGAGCAACTGTGGACCGAAGTGCTCTGTCGATCCACTCGTTGAGCGCCTACCTGGCGTTGCGCTTTGTAGGTGGCGATGTTTCCACTAACGGCGGTGGGAAGTTCCCACCCGATTGGTCGACGGTGCTGTTCCACGAGACGAGGCCGCGCCGGTATCCGCCACCATTGGGGTTTGGCACGACCATGTTGTTTATGAACGAGGCCTGAGAATGATTGGTCACGCTGTATAGGCCTTCCGGCTTGATGTGGAGCGGATACGCCGGGTAGAAGGTCGAGTCCTCGACCGTCACCGGTGAGGGCCCGATAAGTGACACGCACGCCCGGTCGAGTGACCAACCGCAGTGAAGGACGTCGTGGAGGAAGGTCACCTGACCGCCGAACGGGTATGCACCTGTGTCGAACATTGTGATCGCAGCGTTCGAGCCCGAATTTCTCATCGTCCAGTTCTCGATCAAGATCGGGCCTTCCGCGGAGCCGCCAGAGTCGAAATAGATGGGGCCCCCAGTGGAAAGGCCGTCGATCGTGACGTTCCTCGCGTGCATGTTCGGTGATTCGCTCTCGAAGATGACCGGGCCGTAGGCACAGCGCTGCAAGTAGACGTTCTTGATCACGAGATGATTGGCCGATGCGATGTCGAGCCCGATCCGGCCGGCGTTGTCCAGCGTGAAGTTGTCGACCGTACCTGAAGGCTGGGAGACGACGCCTGCGGCGGAGTTGAGCTGCGGCACGAAGGTGAGGCCGTCACCGAAGACGTTCGATACATTCACGTTTTCGACGGACAGATTCTCTGTCCCCTCGAAGTAGAAGGCAGCTCCACCTGCCATCTTCCAGTCGAACCAAGTCCTCTTATGCGCGCCCGTGATGGTCGTGCCCTCGAACGTCACCCCGTTGCCCGCGCCAACGGTGAACACTGCATTGCCAGACTGGTTGAGTATGTGTCCGTTCGGCCCTCTGTAAGGAGCCGTCTCCCCGTCATGGAACGAACCCCCGATGATCGTCACGTTCTGCGGATGGCGAAGGTGTACCCCGTGATCGACTTCCCACGACTCTCCGGTCGCGTTCCAGGTGAAGCCGGTGGGATGAGCCTGTCCTTCCATGAGGAGCCAGTCCCCCAGGCAGAAGCTGGAATCGGTGGGGGCGGCTGGACAAGGCGGCTGTCCTGCGTCGGGTGTGTCGGTGACGAACGACTCGTTCGGCTCCTCTTTGGAGCCTCCTGCGCCGGTGTGGCCGGACTTATGAAGGTCGATCGATCCTGTATCACCCTGGCCGGGCACATCCGAGCCAGTGTTGAAGCCGTTCGGCGGCGAACTGAACGACGGCTGGTTCGTTCCACTCCCGGAACTCGGGGAGCCGACGGTGGTCGAGGAGGAACTGCTCGAAGGGGCGGATGACCCCACGCTCGTCGTGGTCGACGAGGTCGAGGAGGGCGACGACTTGTGGTGGTGCTTTCCGTACTTCGGCCGCGTCGTGCTCGTGGTCCCACCCGTCGACGTCGTGGTCGGATGTTCGCCGCCCCGTCCCCTGTTGGCGGCTCCTGCCTGGGCTGAGGGAATCGCAACTACCGCCAAGACGAAAAGGGGGCCGACGACGAGGGCCTGAGCCAGACGAACGCCGGCTGAACGAGATAGGGGGGTTCGATGACGCATGAACGGGGTATCGTCACGTTCAGTGGCGTTCCTTTACGAGTTTTGCTACTGAATGCGGTTTTGATCAGCAAATACCGCTCTGCGTGCTGGAGCAAGAGTCGAGGCCGCCTCAACCAGGGGTTTCGCGACGCCGAGACAACTGCTCACAGCGCCTCAAAGGGCGCCGAAGGCCTCAAAGCGCCTGAAAAGGGCCCCGAAGTGCCTCGAAGCGCCTCAAAGTGCAGCGTCTACGCCCCGTCTGAGCTCCGAGACGAACGATGCGGCCCCTTCGGGGCCGCATCCCTCGAGCAGCCGACGAACCAACGCCGATCCGACCACCACGCCGTCGGCTTCCGAACACGCCTCCGCCGCCTGAGATGGTGTCGAAATGCCCACACCGATGCACACCGGCAGGTCGGTCAAGGCATGGAGCCGTGCCGCCACCGGGCGCGCCGAATGAGCCAGTTCCGAACGTTCCCCCGTCACGCCCATAACGCCGACCGCATAGACGAAGCCTCGCGACCGCTCGCAGATCGACCGAGCACGATCGTCGGGCGTGGACGGCGCGACCAGCAATACCGTGTCCACACCGGCCCTGTCAGCCTCTTCGCACCATGTCGTGCACTCCTCGAGTGGAAGGTCGGGCACGATGGCCCCACCGACCCCTGCGTCCGCCAGCGATCTCGCGAAACGTCGTTCTCCTGCTCGGAAGACGATGTTGTAGTAAGTCATCACCGCAACCGGCACGGGAACGTCTGCTCGTTCCAAGCTCCGGATGACCGACCCGGGCGTGGTGCCTCTCTGGAGCGCACTCAGCCCCGCTGCCTGGATGGTCGGACCGTCCATGACCGGATCCGAGAACGGGATGCCAACCTCGATCGCGTCGGCTCCGGCGTCCGCGATGGCCTGGAGGACCTCGATCCAGTCGTCGCCGGCTCCAGCCATGACGTAGGGCACGAGAAGTTTGTGCCCCGAGGCTCGCCGTTCGAGGAGATGCGACTCGAGCGAGCCGGGGCCGCTCCCCGACGCTCGAGAAGGCGAAGTCGATCGGAGCGGAGAAGTATTCGCAGCCGTCAACGCAACAGCTCGCGCGCCTGGGCCACGTCCTTGTCACCCCGACCGGACAAGGTCACGAGAACGGTTTCGCCGCGCGGAATGGTCCGGCCCGCTTCCCGCACCACCCACGCAATGGCGTGCGCCGACTCGAACGCGCAGAGGATGCCTTCCTTTCTGGCGAGAAGCTCGAAAGCCGACAGGACCTCTTCGTCGGTCGCCTTGACGTATTCGGCCCGGCCTTCCGCCGCCAGCCGAGCGTGCTCCGGGCCGATCCCGGGGTAGTCGAGGCCGGCCGAGATCGAGTGGGCTTCGAGGACCTCGCCGTCTTCGTCTTGCATCAGATACGACTTCATGCCGTGGAGAACCCCGGGGATACCGTGACCGATTGCCGAGCCACCGGCGGCTTCGACACCGACCAATCGAGCCTCACCGTCGACGAAACCCGCGAATGTGCCTGCGGCGTTGGATCCTCCGCCGACGCAGGCCACCACCCACTCCGGGTCCGATCCCCCAGAGATCGCTCGGCATTGCTCTCTCGCCTCGTCCCCGACCACTCGTTGAAGCTCGCGCACCATCCAAGGGTAAGGATGCGGCCCCATGACCGAACCCACGCAGTAGTGCGTGTGCTCAACCGTCGCCACCCAGTCCCGAAGTGCTTCGTTGACCGCGTCCTTCAGCGTTCTGCTGCCTGAGCCCACCGGGAGCACCTGGGCTCCGAGCAGCTCCATCCGGAACACGTTGAGTGCCTGCCTGCTCATGTCGAGCTCGCCCATGTACACGACGCACTCCATTCCAAAGAGGGCCGCCGCCGTGGCGGTGGCGACCCCGTGCTGCCCGGCCCCGGTTTCCGCGATCAGACGGCTCTTGCCCATGCGTCGGGCGAGCAGTGATTGACCCACGACGTTGTTCAGCTTGTGCGACCCGGTGTGAGCCAAGTCCTCACGTTTGAGTAGCAGGCGAATGCCGAGCTGCTCCGAAAGACGGTGGCATTCGGTCACGGGCGTCGGCCGGCCTCCGTAGCTGCGCAGGATCTCGTCGAGCTCTTCGCGAAACGCCGGATCTCTCCACGCACTGCGAAACGCAACCTCTAGCTCCGCGCACGCCGGCACCAGAGGTTCTGGGACGAAGCGACCTCCGAACTCGCCGAACATTCCTTTGTGACCTGGATCGGCCATTTGCACGTGTGTCACAGGGCTTGCCAGTCGAACAGATCTCCATCCGCTGTCGACTCGGACCGTGGGCACCCGCCGAGGCTGTCCTCTCCGACGCTCTCGTCTGCGGGCTCCTCGCCCGACCGCTCGGCCAAAGTGGCCTCGGCCCGACGCACCGCACCGATGAAGGCGCTGATCTTCGCCGGGTCCTTCCGGCCCGGCGATGACTCGACACCGGAGCTCGCATCGACTCCGAAGGGGCGAAGATGAATGATCGCGTCTTCCACGTTCCCGGCGTGCAATCCTCCCGAGACGATGAGTCTGCCAGGATCGACGACGCCTTCGGCGAGACGCCAGTCGAAAACCTCGCCCGATCCAGGCGACGGAGCATCGACGAGAACCGCTGACGCGCCGTATTCCGAGAAGCGGGCGACTTTCGCGTGGCCAGCGGGAAAGGCCTTGATGGTCATAGAGACGCGCTCAGCGACCCACCTCGAGTCTTGCATCGACTCTTGTCCGTGCAGCTGAGCCGCGTGTAATCCAATACCGTTCACGATCTCCACCACGCGCTGAGGCATCTCGTCGCGAAAGACCCCGACCGTTACGACCTCTCGTGGAAGGCGTTCTACGATCCGCGCCACGGCACGAGGAGACACCTGCCGTGGAGAGGGCGCGAACACGAACCCGATCGCATCGGCTCCCAGCGCCACGCCGAGCATCGCGTCGGCTTCTGTGGTGATCCCGCAGACCTTTACGAACACCTGGGTACCGACATTTCCTCGTTCGAGCGTTCTTTCGACCGTTCGTTCAACCGTTCGTTCGACCGCTCGTTCGACAGCGACCGGTCACCGGTGACCGTGGGACCACGTCGCGGGCTTACTGTGTGACCAGCGAGTCGAGCGACGGCTGCCTGCCTGTCCTCACTGCGAACCAGCGTCTCTCCCACGAGGACGGCGTCGTAGCCCGCGTCGGCCAAGCGCGAAGCATCACCTGCGCCTCCGATCCCTGATTCGGCGACCGCCACGACCTCGGGCGGGATCCGATCGGCGAGCCGACTCGCGCGCTCGTTATCGACCTCGAAAGTAGTGAGATCGCGTTGATTGACCCCGACGACCGCTGCGCCCGCTTCCAAGGCGCGCACCAGCTCCTCCTCGTCATGGACTTCCACGAGCGCGGCCATAGCCAGGTCGGTGGTCAACTCTACGAAGCGAGCGAGCTCTGCATCGGTCAGAGCTGAAACGATCAGCAGCACGGCGTCCGCCCCCATGATCCTCGCTTCGACGACGTCGGCTTCACAGACTGTGAAGTCCTTGCGCAGGACCGGGACACTGCAGGCGGACCGGGCCGACTCGAGATCGTCGGGTGACCCTGAGAAAAAGGCACCGTCAGTGAGAACGGATATGCACGCCGCGCCACCGGCTTCGTACTCTCTCGCCACTTCGGCGGGATCCAGGCCTATCGCGAGGTCCCCTTTGGACGGCGAACGACGTTTTATCTCAGCGATCACCGCCAACGTCGATCCCCCGCGCAGTACTGCTGTGAAGGGCCTCGGCCTCGGCAACCCAAGAGCTTCTTCGCGAAGTCGCTCGAGATCGCTTCCCGCAGGGGCCGACTCAGCAGCCTTGCGATGCGCCTCCATGATCGCGTCGAGATAAGTGGGGGCCGACACAGCCGCCAAGCCTACCGAGCGGTAAGGCGCATCACGTGATACCGGAGCGCCGGGCGACGGCTGGCCCGATGGTCGACGAGGATGGCGCTCCGAGGACCGCAAAAGCCTAAGAGGCTGTCAAGACATTCAGTCGGCTCTTTTACGGCGACGCGCGCGTGTAGCCAACTCGGGTTTCGCTTCGCACTCGGCGAGCGCTTCGATAACCGAATCGGCGGTCTTTTCCAGCACCCTGTCTCCAAGCACCACCAGCTCGGGAGCGACCGGAGGCTCGTAGGGATCGTCCAGGCCCGTGAATGCCGGTATCTCGCCCTCCGTTGCTTGCGCATAGAGGCCCTTCGGGTCGCGCTTCACACACACGGCCAGAGAAGTCGCCACGTAAACCTCGACAAAGGGAATCCCACGCTGCTCGTGCAGTTCGCGCGCCTTGTCGCGGGCGGCCAAGTAGGGGCTTATGAGAGCTACCAACGCGACCGTGCCCGCGTCCGCAAAGAGGTAGGCGACTTCGGCTACACGCCGGATGTTCTCCTCCCTCGCTTCACGGGTGAAGTCGAGATCTGCGTTGAGGCCCGTTCTGAGGTTGTCGCCGTCGAGCCTGTATGCCGGGCGGCCCGACGAGATCAGACGTTGCTCCACGGCAGAGGCCAACGTGGACTTGCCCGAGCCAGAGAGTCCGGTGAACCAGATGGTTGCTCCGCGTGAACCGAGAGACTGCCATCTGTCGGCCCGGCTCACATGGCCTTTGTGCCACGTCACGTTGGGCGAGGTCATGAGCGTCCCTGAAGGCCCGAAGTCTCAGTCCGGGCCCAGAATCATCCCGGCCCCCGCAGTGACGTTTGTGTCCTCGGCGGCGAGGACGAACGAACCCGTGTACCGGTTCCTGCGATAACTGTCGTAGAAGAGCGGTTGCGTGACCCTGACCGTGACGCGGCCGACGTCGTTGAGGCCCAGAAGCTCGGCCGATTCGTCACGATGTAGCGTGTTCACGTCCAAGCGGTAGTGCACGTCGCGGACGACCGCGCGCACCCAGCGGGTTGTGTGTTTCAAGGCGAGGAAGTCCCCGTTCTTGAGCGGACGCTCAGTCATCCACGCAACCATCGCGTCTATGTCCTGTCCAACGGTCGGGCGGTTCTGGGGCCTGCACAACATGTCGCCGCGCGACACGTCGAGGTCCTCGGCGAGCCGGACGATGACAGACATGGGCGGAAACGCTTCTGCGACAGGCCCGTCGAAGGTGTCGATGTCAGTGATCGTCGTCGTGAGTCCCGAAGGGAGGACCATGACCTCGTCGCCCGGACGCAGCACACCCCCGGCGACACGACCCGCGTAAGCACGGTAATCGGGGAGCATGGAAGCCGTCGGTCTCACGACCCATTGGACAGGAAGTCTGGGGTCGATCAGATTTCGATCAGAGGAGATGTAGACCTCTTCCAGGTGGTGCAGGAGCGACGCTCCCTCGTACCAGGGCATGTTGGCGGAACGCTGGACCACATTGTCCCCGTGGAGTGCCGAAATCGGGATGAAGGTGAGGTCGGACACCTCGAGTCGGCTGGCGAACGCCTTGAACTCTTCGCGGATCCCGTCGAACACCTGTTGGTCGTAGTCGACCAGGTCCATCTTGTTCACGCAGAGGAGAACGTGTGGAACACGCAACAGTGACGCCAGAAAGGCATGACGACGTGTCTGTTCAACGATGCCCTTGCGCGCGTCCACCAACACAAGCGTGAGGTCCGCCGTGGAATTTCCCGTCACCATGTTTCGCGTGTACTGAACATGACCAGGAGTGTCGGCGATTATGAACTTTCTCGTGGGTGTCGCGAAGTAGCGGTACGCCACATCGATCGTGATTCCCTGCTCGCGCTCAGCGCGAAGCCCGTCGGTAAGCAGAGCCAGGTCTGTGTACTCGTCGCCTCGATGACGACTCACGCGCTCGACAGCCTCGAGCTGGTCCTCGAAAATCGCTTTGGAGTCGTACAACAGCCGGCCGATCAGGGTGCTCTTCCCGTCGTCGACAGAACCTGCGGTAGCGAAACGCAGCAGGTCCATTCTCAGAAGTACCCTTCCCGCTTCCGATCCTCCATGGACGCTTCGCTCACCCGGTCGTCCGCGCGAGTCGCTCCCCGTTCGGTGAGACGCGACGCAGCTATCTCGTCGATGATCTCTGCAAGCGTGCTAGCAGCCGATTCGACTGCTCCTGTACAGCTCATGTCGCCGACCGTCCTGTAGCGGACCGTAGCTTCGAACACCTCTTCGGACACTGTCGGCGTCACGAAGTTGCTCACTGCGAGCAGCATCCCGTCGCGACGCAACACGACACGGCGGTGGGCGAAGTAGATGGAAGGAATCTCCAGGCCCTCCCTCGAGATGTACTGCCAGATGTCCAGCTCGGTCCAGTCCGACAACGGGAACACTCGGATGTGCTCACCCTGACGGTGCCTGCCGTTGTACAAACCCCACAGCTCGGGTC
>Ga0187783_10003409_pt1 | contig 11701 bp, 7 predicted proteins | sample 1015_SJ02_MP02_2_FD_132471 | JGI IMG/M metagenome (GOLD analysis project Ga0187783, IMG submission 132471) | Tropical peat soil microbial communities from peatlands in Department of Meta, Colombia - 1015_SJ02_MP02_20_MG | ecosystem: Environmental > Terrestrial > Soil > Wetlands > Peat | place... | reverse complement strand
TTCGGGCGCGCCCCTGTACGCCGATGGATTGGTGTCGATCGGCTTGAATGCGGATTACGGGTATCGAGGCCGGATTGTAGCCGTCGACGCGAAGACCGGGCGAGAAGCGTGGCGCTTTTCTGTCGTGCCCGCACCCAGCGAGCCGGGGTTCGAGACATGGCCAAAGAACAACAACGCGTGGCAGCACGGTGGGGGTGCGGTCTGGCTAGTGGGGGCGAGCGCCCCGGACCTTGGGCTGGTGTTCTACGCGACCGGAAATGCCGTCCCGCAGTATGCCGGTGAAAACCGTGCTGGGGACAATCTATACACGTGCTCGCTCGTTGCGCTCGACAGCAAGACCGGAAAGCTTCGCTGGCATTATCAGGTGCTTCGGCACGACATCTGGGAAGCCGACATCGCCGAAGCGCCGTTGTTATTTAGCACTGAAGTAAACGGACAATCTCGCAAGGCGATTGCAGCCATGCGCACCGACGGATATCTCTTCATACTGGATCGCCTCACCGGAAAGCCTCTGGGCCGCATTGAGGAACGGCGTGTGCCGCAAGACGCATTTCAGAAAACCGCCGCGACGCAACCGTATCCCGTGGGCGCCGATCACCTGCTACCGGACTGCGACTACTGGAAAACACAGCCAATTCCGCGCGGCTTCGAGCTGGGTTGTTTCTTCACGCCCGCATCGACCGACAAGCCGAACCTTTTGGCCCCAGTCTATGGCATGCGCGCCACGCCTATGGCGTTTGACCCGCAGACACAGTTTTTCTATGTGACCGGTATTGCTGGTCTGCAGTGGCTACGCCGCGGCGAGAATCCAGGGTTCTTCAGTCTCACGATTAGCGGGCGCGCTCCCGGGGTGAACAAACTGAGCTTCGGTGTTCTCGTTGCGCTCGATAGCCGCACGAACAAGATTGTCTGGAAGAAGGAATTTCACGGGCAACGACCGAGCGGTGCTCTGGCCACCGCCGGCGGCCTGGTATTTCAGATGCCCGGTGACGGCAACCTCCAAGCCTACGATGCCGCGAACGGATCACTGCTGTGGCAGTTTCAGACGGGCGATCTTGGTGGGAGCCCGCCGATGACGTTTGAAAGCGGAGGCGAGCAGTACATCGCGACGATCGTCGGCGGTGCCGTGTGGGCCTTCCAACTAGGAGGAACGCTCCCCCAACGTCCCGCTCCGCCAACCGCTCCGCAAGACGATTTCACGGGACCGATTGAAAACACCGCCAACATCGAGACCACTACGCTCGCGCGCGACATGGGTCTTACCGGCACGCACTATATCATCGACGAATATGAGTTCAATCCGTACCGCGTGCGAGTCAAGGCTGGCACGCAAGTCAGCTGGAGAAATAACGGCCAGATGATACACACTGTGGTTGCACAAGACGGGTCGTGGACGACGGGTCCGTTGAACCCTCTCGACATCGGCGCTGTGACTTTCGACAAGCCGGGGACGTACGTCTACATTTGCAAAGAGCACCCATGGGTCTACGGTCAAATCATCGTTGAACCCGCTGCTCAGGACGACGGGCACTTTTCCGACCCTGCCCCACAACGGGAACAAAACCAATGAACCGCAAAACAGCACCGGCGCATGCCGATCTGGGCGTGCACGGAGAGGTCCCCGCGGCCATGGCTGTGGCAGGACCGCCAGCGCTTGTCCTTAGCAGTTTCGATCTCACGCCTTTGGGCTATACGACTGACGAATTTTTCGTTTCCGGCACGGCATCGTCCTACACGCTTTCCGGTGCGCCAACTGCAGACGGGCGTTGGAATGTCGTACCCGCAGAGACCGCACCGTATGCTACCCGCATCGTTGTTGTGCGGCCGACTGATCCCCAGAAATTCAACGGTACGGTCGTCGTCGAGTGGCTGAACGTCAGCGCCGGAGCCGACGGCGCGCCCGACTGGAATGCGGCCCACCGCGAAATAATCCGTAACGGCTATGCCTATGTGGGCGTTTCGGCTCAGAGGGTCGGGGTAGAGGGTGGTCACAGCCTGGTTGCGATGGGTACTCCTTTAAAGAAGGCCGACCCGGTTCGATATGGCTCCCTCAGTCATCCGGGCGATTCCTTTGCCTATGATATCTTCTCCCAAGTAGGCAGCCTCCTCCGGGCACCCCACGCCAACAAGGTTCTGGGCCCACTCATGCCCACGTGCGTCATCGCGGTGGGAGAATCCCAGTCTGCATCCTTCCTAACGACCTATGTGAATGCTGTTGATCCACTTGCCAAGCTCTACGATGGATTTCTGATCCACTCGCGCTTCGGTACGAATGAGCAGTTGGCCGTCGGGAATTTGGCGGACGCCTACCGCTGGTCTGGCCAGCGCGACAAAGCTATGACAAAGCTATCGCTCTAGCCTACAGCAGCCCGGGCACTCCGACGGCGAGCAATGGGGCCAGACAGGGGGACATTCCTGTGCCCGTAGATTATGACCGCTCCGGGAAGACGAGCATCGCCGTGTGGCGTCCATCGAACGGGACGTGATACACCATTCCGTCTTCGACACCGATGAGCGTCACAATCACGCCGTGGCGGACCAGTGGGGATGTCCCGATCCAGCAAGCGATAGGACCGTGAGGTAACAAGGTGTGCTCACCGTACGGGGCCGAGTTTTGTGCCCGGCGTCATTTCTTGCCCGGCGCGGCATTTTGTTGAAAATTTTTGGGATCGGAAAAGCGAAAGGGCTTAACTGATCACAGCGTGGTCTCTGTTGCTGATAGTTGCTCTTCATTTCTCAGAAGGCGCTTCAATTTTTCTGTTGCTGACCATGCATGCGACAGATCTCGGTCGTACTGAAGTTTCAACGCCTCGATATCGCCCCCGCAATGAGGGCACACAACAGAATTCGGCATAACATACTGCCAACAGCCGCAGCATAGCAACAAGGTCGGAGGGACTCGCCCTTCACCTTGAGGGATCTGCCCTTCAATTTGAACTACGCTACTAGAGAATCGCTGCAACTTAGGAGGATGGCAAATCGGAATTCCGACATCACGACCGTCTGTCGACTCGGTTACCAGCTGAAATAATCCATGATCAAACGGTTTGCCATCTGCATCCTTCACCTTGACGAGTCGCTCTCGCAGGCCACATTTTGCCAGCTGAAGCGCGCGGTAGTGGCAGTAGGGATTGTTTCCTGGACGGCCGAATAACACATGGCTGGTCCATGTACAGCCGGCTCGGCAGACATCAGCGTAGTAGCACGTTTTGCAATAGCCCCACAAGTCTGACAACGTTCTCTCGCGAGTGAAATGCAATGCTTCGGAGAGATTCCACATCTGCTCGATGGACAAATCACGAACATTGCCGCCAGCATACGACCGCGTTGGGAGGGAGGGGCAGCCCTTGATTGTCCCATCCGCTTCGATGCCGATACTGGTCTGTCCGGCAACACAACCCTGCCAATGTCCTTTGGAATCATCCGCAATCCGCCACTCATGCTCGTATGGGCCGAAATACCCGATATTGTTGCCTGGCTGCATCAACAGGTCGTGATCCAGGGCTTCTTCGCGCACTGCTGCCAATAGGGGCATTAACTCAAGAAGCTCGTATGGTTGCAAAAGCAATTCGGGCCTGTCTGATGCTGCACCCATTGCTACAGTTAGTTGAACCTGCCAATTCTTTGCGCCAGCTTCTGCGATTCGGCTCATCAACTCCCGAAGTTCAGGCATAAGCCCAGCAGTGATCTGAGTATTGACGCTACTCGGGACACTGCAGTTCCTCAAGTAGCCCAGGACTGCCATGGCTTGTGAGTAAGATCCAGGAACACCTCTTAAGTGATCGTGGCGATTCTCCAAACCGTCAATGGATACTCCCATTGAAACGAGTCCCGCTCCGGCGGCCCGCCTAATCTTGTCCTCCGTCAGGCCACGACCACCCGTTTGAATGCTGCAATCCATGCCTTGATCGCGAATCGCCTTGATAAGGTCGAGCCAGTCTCTCCGAAGGTAAGTTTCACCGCCAATCAGGACAACATGCCTTACTTCGAGGCGAGCCAACTGCGAGATTACTTCTAAGCACTCTTGGGTTGAGAGCTCACGTGCTCTCGCTGAACCGGCTCGTGATCCACAATGAAGGCACTTAAGGTTGCAAGCGAGGGTTGTTTCCCACACGACAAGCACAGGTCGATTCTTCCTGAAGTCATCATCAGTTACGTACCGTCTTGGAAGAACAGACATGTTACGTTCTTGGTCATCAGGTCTTTATCTTCTCGATGGCCCTCTCTAGCTCCTTAATAGCTTTTTTGAGATCGCCTTGCTCTCTATAGACCTTTTTTGCGTGCTTGAGTACGGCGACCATCGTCCTTTTGTCGCCGGTTTTAATTGCGTTATGTATCGCCGCTCCATAGAGTATCACCATAATTGTCTTCTCCTTGACGAGTTCTATAGCGGAGTTTGCGGGCATTCTAATCCAAAAAGCCAGCAAAGCAATCAGAAAAAAAAATAGTACGATGGTAACTAACGTTCGGAGACACAGAGAAGCAAAAACAAAGCAATCTGTTAGCCGCAGCCGCCTGCGTGCTCAATTTCTTTCTTGGCACCAGATGGCTTCTCGTTTGGATGACGCTCGTATCGATCAAGTCCTTGGAATCCAGGAAAGAATGGTGGAGCGTGGGCTTAACATGTGCAAACTAGCTGGTAGATATGCGAGCGAGCGATATGAATACGGGGGTACTTCATACAGTGTGATTAGGGATGCATTAAAAGGTCTAGATCCCTGCCAAGATGACGTATTCTACGACCTGGGTGCTGGGTATGGCAGAGTGCTCTTCTATGGTGCGCTGACTTATAGCGCTCGATTTCGCGGAATTGAGCTCGTGCCACAAAGGGTTACCGAGGCTAACAGGATCAAGCGGCGTCTCTCTCTAAAAAGGTTGGACTTTCGCCAAGGTAATGCTCAAACCGTCGATTTCAGCGACGGTAACCTGTTCTTTTTTGCCAATCCTTTCTTTTCCGACGTACTTCGCGTTGTAGGAGCTCGCTTGCGAAAGATCGCAAGCGTCCATTCAATTAAGATCGCTTCAGTAGGGGATTCAAATATCTACTTCGCAAAGCAACGATGGCTCGCCGAGAGGAACCTACTTCCGATTCGTGCTTCCCATGGCCCGTTCGACGACCTGCGATTTTTCGTGTCGACGTCCTAGTCGTTTTCGTGCCGTCAACAATACCTCTGCCTAGCAGTTCTTAATAACCAGACACAGATCTCCGTTGAGCTCCAGCCGTCGGCAGCGGCGAACACAATGCTGTCCAGTGTTACCCAACTACGGAGGCATGAGGTTACCGGGGGAATCCTCGCGAACTCCGCAAAAAAGTTCGGACGAGGATGAGCAAGTCGTATCGCGCCCTCCTCCTCCACCGACCTTCCCGCGTCATTTCTCCAGAAGGGACGTCCAGTTCAGCACGACGATGAACCGACTGGGCGGTGCCGCCCCGCTCGCAGAGGCAGAAACTGCAAAAATGAACTTGGTGCCATCCTGACTGGCGTCCCAATAGGCCGCGGTATCAGGCTGCAGGGCCCCGTTCGGTTTGAACAGAGGCTTGGGTATCCCAGATTGAAACGCCGTGGCGGTGCCACCTACCTCCACAGACATCACCGTGCCATCCGGGGCCACATAGAACAACTCGTTGCCGTTGCCGTTCCACCGCGGGCTGAAACCTCCTTGCGTTGATACCTGCCATTTGCCTCCTCCAGGCGGAGTGCCTGTGGGCGAGTTAGGATCAAAAGGCCGCACGTAGACCTCGTATCTGCCGGATTCAGCGGATGAATACGCAACCCAACTAGGGCGTCCCTGGATCCCGGGAGAAAATCGCTCTTCGATTCCCACTCCTTTTTGAACGAAAACAAAGGGCTTCCCAGTCGCGTGCCCATTTTCATCAACAGGCAACACCCAAACAGTCGAATCCGAGATTGATGTTCCTCCAAATAGCAGAAAGCGCCCGTCGGCCGACCAACTAAGCGGACGAACCCCAAACTCCGACTTGAACAGCAGTTCTTCGTCGCCGCCTCCGTTGGAGGGTTTCTGATACAAAGCGGAGTTGTTGGTGCGATTGGAGCCAAATGCGATACGTGTGCCGTCCGGGGACCAGACCGGATAGAAGTCAAACCCCGAGTCAAACGTAAGCCGTTTGCTGATACCGTGCACCAGATCAATCATCCAGAGATTCTCGCTGCCGGATTCGAGGCTGCTGCGAGCTGCGACTACGCGCCTCCCGTCGGGCGAGAGCGCCACCTCTTCGTATGCTCCAGGTTCCCCACCTGTTCCGACAATCTTGCCCTGGCGGTCGAATAAAGTGAGTTTCCTAGTCGTTCCTGCGGGAGGACCGGAAAGATACACCAGGGTGCCGTTGAGTGAGGCCGAAAAGTTCCAGGCAGAGACTTGCTCGGCGATAGGGACCGGTTCGCCTACCAGGTCCAGCTTCAGGAGATCGAAGGGCTGAGCCACCAGCGTGTGTGTCGCACTATCGCGCACAAATAATAGGTATCCGCGATCACGGGCATTCTGCGAAGGGGTGTAACGCACATTGTTGAAAACGCCGGTTAGCAGCCTCTTCGAACTCTGCTGCCGGGGCTCAGTGCCTAATGATCCGAGATAAATATCACCTCTCACGCCGTTGCCGCTCGTATAGAGGAAATGCTTCCCATCCGGCAAAAGCACTGGGCCATAGACATATGGGTCCCCAACGTGCTCCACACCCCCTAGAGGAGAAGATCCGCCGCCCACCGCGGGAACTTCCCATAAACCCGGCTTGCGGTTGGGGTCGCCGAAAACAATCCTGCCATCCAAGGTCCAGAAGCCGCCATAAACCTCTGTGCCGGAATCGCACAAAACCTGGGCTGGCCCACCTTCCGTGTCAATCTTCTTGAGCTTGCCGTCTACTGTGCCAAACGTGATAAAACGGCTGTCGGGGGACCAGAAGGGAACCCCGTACGCGCCATCCGTACCATCTAGTGCATGCGCGTCGAGCGAATCCATCCGGCGAAGCCAAAGGCGGTTCGGACCTCCCCAACTACGTAAGACCAAGCGCATGCCGTCCGGGGACAGTGCGCCCACCGAGTCCACGCTCGGGTCGGGCGCTACAATTTCCAGGCGGACCGGTGCTGCGCGAGCGGGCGGCTTTTCGCGAGAGTATAAGAAGGCGAAGCCAGCAAGGGCGATGCTTAGGCACAACGCCACAGCCCACGGCAGGATGAGTTGCCACCGTGATATCCCAGCTTGCGCCGAGCTTGCGACCGCCATTTCCGGCGAACGCGCGAGAACTTCATCGAGTAAGATGCGTGCCTCGCCGATGTCGCGCAACCGCTGCTTGGGGTCCTTCTGCAGACATCGCTGCAACAACACGCGAACCCGGATCGGTGTGGCTGCGGGAAGTAGCCTCCAATCCGTTTCTTCCTTGATGACGGACGCCAGCGTGTCCGTCACCGATTCGCCGTGAAACGCCACCTTTCCTGTCAGCATTTCGTAGAGAACGCACCCGAACGCCCAGATGTCGGCGCGTCGATCTACTGACTTGCCCTTGGCCTGCTCCGGTGACATGTACGCTGCTGTCCCAAGCAGGACTCCTGCCTGGGTCGCCATCCGGCTGATGGTCGGGGAAGTGGAAAGGTCAATCGACGACGGGTCACCTTCGAGTGCCTTGGCCAAGCCGAAATCCAGCACCTTCACAGCGTCATCGTTCGTCACTTTCACATTCGCCGGTTTCAGATCGCGGTGGATGATTCCGCGCTCATGTGCGTATTCCAGAGCATCCGCGATCTGCCTGGCGATGCGGACCGCCTCTTCTCCGGGAATCGGCCCGGCGCGAATGCGGTCGGCCAACGTCGGCCCTTCCACCAATTCCATGACCAACCCCCGTGTATCGCCAGAGTCTTCCACTCCGTAGACGGAAGCGATATTGGGATGATTGAGCGAAGCGAGGACCTTAGCTTCGCGCTGAAACCGTGCTATACGCCCAGCGTCCCGCGCAAATCGATCTGACACAATCTTGAGCGCCACGTCACGCCCAAGTTTGGTATCACGGGCACGGTACACTTCGCCCATCCCGCCCGCACCAATAGCGGAGAGGATTTCATAGGGGCCCAAGTGGGTGCCGGACTGAATGGCCATGGTCCCTGCCAACTAGAGTTGGGACAGTATATACGAGCTATGTTACGTACAAGATGATTTATCCCCCGGGGGCGTGAGAGGGTTGATTCAGTGCGCGGAAGTAACTTCAAATTGGACGGTGTTCACATTTAGACCAGGATTGCCCGTTATCCGCTAAGAATCACGAAGTCTGTCGCCCCCACGTGAGAGTGCTAAGATCTCCGAGGGCCCTTTGGTGACGATGTAGAAAGAGGAACGGGCGAGTTTTGCGAGACTTCCGGTGGCCGAAGAGCCTCTAGGAAATATCTAGTATATTACACCCTATGGTGTAATAGTCCAAGCATGAAGCAACTGACTGCCCTACTGAAGCCACTGAGGCCAGCGGCTCCGGGGCGGCCGCAAGATGCTCGATGAAAGCGAGCGGGAGGCCATTGCCGAACGCTACCCGAGAGCGAGATATCACGCTTCAGGTGGCGATCTCCAGTCTGATTCATCCCTTCGCGGAGCCGGTGTGGAGGCTCACTCCCCCGGCTATGGTAAGACAGCGGCTGCCCGACGTGTAATCCCCATGACTCCCCGCGTCCGCGTCGTTCTGGAATCGCGAAGGGACGCGCAGCGGCCATAGAGCCGTCAAGTGTTAGGAAGCAGCACGCCGGCGCGTTCAAGTCCATCGCCACCGAAGCGGCTAAGAGAAACGAGAAGCCGGTCCGTCCGTTCGTGCTTTACTCGTTCAGGCACACGTTTCTGACGCGCCTCGGGCAATCAGCGTGCGACGTGTGGACGCTGGCGCGGATCGCCGGGCAGAGCTCCATTGGGATCTCAGCTCGATATGTCCATCCGTCTGAGGATGCCATTCTGGACGCCATTTCACGGCTGGGTGGTCAAAGAATTGGTCAAAGTGGAAATGCGATTCTCGCAAGCTCGGAAGCAAGGCTTCTAAGGCAATGATAGAATGGCACTAAGCGACGCGCCCGTAGCTCAGTTGGATAGAGCGTCTGCCTTCTAAGCAGAGGGTCGGGGGTTCGAGTCCCTCCGGGCGCGCCATATTTTCAATGAGTTGCAAGCAGCCCTCGAGAGCCGACTAGCGCACTGTAGCAGAAACTGTATCGGGTAGCCGTCGTTTCGGTTACCTGGCGACCGGTGTGTGCCAAGCGAAATTCCTCGGGAAGCGCCCATTTCATCTCGAGCACCACCGCATCACCCTCAGCTTTTCCCCCTCTTAGCTTTCTGGCTAGTCGTTCCGCTTGCTGACGGCGGGGGAGGTCCATCTTGCGTCTAGGACTCATTCGTCAAGCCCGTCGTACCTTGTAACAAGCGTTGCTCTATACACCTAAGAGGTGTATTGTAGCAAGTATGAAGCTGATCCGCACGAATATCTGGCTGCGCCAAGATCACCAGAAAAAACTGAAAGCGATTTCGGGCAAGACAGGTCAGGCGGTCAGCGAGCTCATTCGTACAGCGATCGAGGAGTATCTAAAGAAGAAGAAGTAAGCGGGACGCGCCGGTGTTAGAGCACCGACACGCCCCTAAATCACATAGGAGGAACGACTCCCATGCAATCTGCACAGACGTTACCCCACGTAGTTCCCGTTTCGCAATCTGCTGCAGCGATCGAGAAACTGGCCGACATCATTGAGAAGCCCATGAGGGCCGCTCTGTACGCCCGCGTTTCGACCTCGAATCACGGCCAGGATGTCACCATGCAGACCCGTGAGCTGAAAGAATATTGCGAGCGTCGCGGCTGGGAAATCGCAGGCGAGTTCATTGATCACGCAAGCGGAGCGAAGGAGTCGCGGCCGGCGCTCAATCGGCTTATGAATGCTGCCGCCCACCGGAGGTTCGACGTGCTGCTTTGCTGGAAGCTGGATCGTGTTGGCCGTTCCCTCCGGCACCTGGTCAATTTGCTGGCTGACCTTGAAGCACTGGGCATTTCGTTTGTGAGCCTGCGGGATAATCTCGACCTGACTACGCCGTCTGGGCGCCTCATGTTCCATGTGATCGCAGCCATGGCCCAATTCGAGCGATCGCTGATTCAGGAACGTGTGAAAGCTGGCCTCCGCAACGCGCGCGCCAAGGGTAAGCGGCTTGGAAGGCCCCCGAAGGACCTCGACACAGAAGCAATAGCCGCCCTTCGGCATCAGGGACTCGGCTGGCGCGCCATTGCCCAACAGCTAGGCGTTGGGGTCGGGACTCTGTATCGCGTCGCCCCAGGGTGTTCCAAAATTCGGCAAAAGGTTTTTGGAACGCGGTAGGAAGCTCTCTAAGCGAGTACTCTCCTATATACTACGCACATTCTTTTGGCATAAACATTGCGAGGTCATTATGAAACGCTTTGTTTTTCTGACTCTACTCGTGCCGTTGTTCAGTGCGCCGTTGAAGGCTCAGACGAAGTCGCTATTGATCGAGGACATGACCTGGACCGAGGTGCGTGACGCGATAGCTTCTGGTAAGACCACTGCGATCTATTATGCCGGGAGCATAGAGCAAAACGGACCCGGCATGGCACTGGGAAAGCATGTGTTCATTGCTCGCTATCTCGGTCCCAAAATCGCGGAGCAGCTCGGTAATGCCCTAGTCTATCCGGTCATGCCGTTTGCCCCAACAGGCGATTGGGGCGTCACTCAGCAAGGGGTGATCGATCCTGCCAAGAAGAGTAACCACATGCGATACAGCGGTAGCGTCACCGTATCCGAAGAAACATTCGGTGCAGTCGCTCATGATGTTGCGCTGAGTGCCATCTCAGCTGGTTTCAAAGATGTGGTACTTATGGGCGACCACGGCGGCGGCCAGTCCACGCTGGCAAAAGTGGCTGAAGCGCTGAACAAAGAATGGGGGCCAAAGGGAGTTCACGTGTATTACATTCCAGACCTGTACTACAGAGAAAAAGAACTCATGAAAGACTACTTACAGAAGCAAGGCTTGCCTGTTGATTCCCACGCGGGCACCGATGACACGTCTGAGGTTCTCTACATAGATAAAATGCTGAACGGAGACTCTCCAAAGTGGATTCGCCCCGGCAAACTTGTGAACTCGAAGGGAAATGACGCCACTGGTGTCAACGGAGATCAGACAAAGGCCACGCTTGAAATGGGCAAGATGTTCACCGACGCCAAGATTTCCTTCGCAGTTGCCCAAATCAGACAACTGATTACTGCAGGCCAATAAGTAGAGGCAATTGAGAAGTTGAGCCGCCGAGCGACGCAGTAGGTATCTCCGAAAAATAGCAATCCGTAAATGTTCTTCGCTTATACTCTGTGGATTCCAACTAGCAGGTCCGGGGACCTATGCCCATTCAGTCCGGCACCCACTTGGGCCCCTACGAAATCCTCTCCGCTATCGGTGCGGGCGGAATGGGCGAAGTCTACCGTGCACACGATCCTAAGCTCGGACGCGATGTAGCCATAAAGGTCCTGCCAGAAGCGTTCGCACGTGACGCCGAACGTATGGCGCGGTTCCAGCGTGAAGCCAAGGTTCTGGCCTCTCTTGATCATCCCAACATCGCTTCAATCTACGGTCTGGAAGATTCTGGCGGCACCCGTGCGCTGGTAATGCAGTTGGTGGAAGGGCCGACCCTCGCTGACCGAATCAAGGCTGGTCCGATTCCCGTCGATGAAAC
>Ga0187783_10003408_pt1 | contig 11702 bp, 13 predicted proteins | sample 1015_SJ02_MP02_2_FD_132471 | JGI IMG/M metagenome (GOLD analysis project Ga0187783, IMG submission 132471) | Tropical peat soil microbial communities from peatlands in Department of Meta, Colombia - 1015_SJ02_MP02_20_MG | ecosystem: Environmental > Terrestrial > Soil > Wetlands > Peat | place... | reverse complement strand
GCTTCGATGCTGCCGGCGCCGGTTTCGGCTCGAGCCGAAGGTATGCCGCCCAGCTCGATCGTGCCCCCACCGGTTTCGGCGCGCACCGGCCCTTGGGCAGAGGCCAGGCGGAGACTGCCGCCGCCGCTTGAAATTTCCGCCCCTCCGCCGATGTCCCCCAGTTCAATGTTGCCGCCGCCGGTTGTGGCCTTTACATTCCCATGGCAGCGCTCCACTTCGATCGTGCCCCCGCCCGTTTCTAGCTCCGCACCCTGGCCGCCCTCTACGACCTTCACACTGCCGCCCCCGGTTTCGGCAACGATCTTTCCCTTCGCCGAGTTCACCTTGATCGGTCCACCCCCCGTGTGCAGGCTGACATCGGAGGCGACGTTCCCTACTTCGATACCGCCCCCACCCGTCTCCGCGCTGATCGCGCCCCCAATATCATCCAGATGAATATTGCCTCCGCCACTCTCGGCCTCCACTCGTCCGGTAATCCCGCTGGTCGAAACACTGCCGCCATCGGTTTCGACCTTGACCTCGTCCATTTCTCGGGGGACGCGAATCACTAATTCTCCGGAAAATCGATGGGTCTTGCCGCCTTGCCATTCCCCCACAATTCGAGCTGTGTCACCCCGGACTGTGGCGCTGATCTTGTAATTTTCGAACTCGCGCCGCGCCACCTGTTCGGAGCCGCCATAAGAGAGGTTGCGAATGGTGTAGTCGATCGATTGCTGCGCACCGCCGGTGACTCTTACCGATCCAACGTCCACCCTCACTTTGAGGTTTTTGACGGCGGCCAGGGAACCTGTAACCTCTCGCGCCCAGTTTCCGCCATCTTCGTAGATCCGCGTTTGCTGAGCCGGGGCCGACGGCAGGACGAGGACAACCACCGTAAGAGCTTTAGCGAGAAGTTTCAATCTCCCACCTTTTGCTTGCCACCTTCCTCCTCCCCCTCGATTACGATTGGGCAGCTTAGCGAGGCTCATCGCGCTTAGTCAAATTCGGGCAGCTGGGCCAGCACGCTGCGAGCCTGCAACTTGATGTACGCATTCTCGTCGTGCTCCGCCAGGTTCACCAGTACTGCTCGCACACTGCTGTCGCCACGAACCGGCCCGAGCAGACGCAGGGCTTCGGCTCGCACTCCCAAATTGGAGTCGTCCATCAGAGCCTCGAGCAGGGCATCGCGAACCCTTGAATCATTCTTCACATAAGGCCCCAGACCGTCGAGCGCTTTGAGCCGCACTCCGGGATTGGAGTCGTAGCGCAGGGCATAGATCAAGGCTTCGCGAACGTGATCGGCGTTCGGCTGCTGCGTCAACAGATCGACCGAATCCATCCGCACACCGGAGTTGTAGTTATTGCGGGCGGCGAACAAGAGCAGCTGCTGAATGCGCTGATCGTTCAGGGAACCTTGGGCTTGCTGGGTGGAAACCGTGTCGTATTGGATGCTGACGGTGTTCGAGCCGGGGTTTTGGGAGATGGAACGGATGGCGGTAATCGAAGATTCGGTCGGGGCGGGGGTGGCACGCGGAACTAAGGACTCCAGGTTCCCGGAGTTCGACATGAGCTTGTAACTGGTTCCGATCCCGCCGGCAAATCCCAGAATGACAAGTGCCGCCGCTAAGGCAGGAGCAAACTGAACCTGCCGGAGCCATGCCCCGGGGTCGAACACCAGCCGGCGCCAGAAACCGCCCGGTTTGACGTTTTCGAGCGTCTCCCCGAGTCGCATGCGGGAGGCGGCCAATAAGTTGGGCGAAGGTTCCTCAACCGGCAACTCCGACAGAACCGCATGGAACTTACGCGTTGTCTTGAGCTCGGCGGTGCAGTCGGAACAACGAGCCAAGTGTTGCTCGAGCTCGTAGCGCGCATCGTCCGGCAGCTCGTTGTAGACGTACAACACGACATTTTCTTTCACCCATTCACATTTCATATCCCCACTCCTCGCCGGGCAACTCTCGGCCCGAGCCATTCGCTCGAGCCCAGCCCGTCCTCCCCCAAACCGATCACCGCATATCCGCGAGCGCACTCCGCAACTTCTGGTTGGCGCGGAACAACGTATTCTTGGCGGTTTCCTCGGTGGTATGGAGTACTTCGCCTACGGTTCGCAATTTCAATCCGTGATAATGCTTTAGCTCAAAAACCATTCGCTCGCGGGGGGTGAGCTTCTCGAGCGCTCGGCTGATGCGCCGGGCCAGTTCGCGGCGCATGAGATCCCGCTCCGGATTTGCCTCGGCCCGGCCATCGGCCACCTGCTCGAGCACATCATATGCCTCGCCATCGGGATCGGTAGCTACCGGCGCCTCTTCTTTCCGCACCTGCTTTTTGCGCAGGTGATCCAGGCACAGATTGGTCACGATGCGATAAATCCAGGTATAGAAGGAGCACTCAAAACGAAAATTGCCTACGCTCTTGTACGCCTTCAGGAAAGCATCCTGGTAAATATCCTGGGCCTCGTGCTCCGATCCTGTGAGATGAACCGCCAGCCGGAGCACCGCCTGGTCGTACTGGCGCACGAGTTCCTCGAAGGCGGCGCGATTGCCACGCTGCGCTTCCCGCACCAAAAGCGTGTCGTCGATACGGCCTAGACTGTGCCCAGCCATAAGGCCCCGAGAGGGGAAATCCTGGGTTCCGCTCGCTTCTTCGTCCCGTCGTGCTCCCTGAGGGGAATCCTTGCCAACCGCAAATGTTAGAGACCACGCATCGGCCGGCATATCGTTTCTGGGTCCTCGACTGCCCCGGGCGCCATTGCCGTTTTCCCGGTGGCATAGCTATGGACGTGTCAGGATGAGAACCGTGAGCAAAACGCGGGCGCTTTTGCGCCCAGCCTCGCCTCAATGAATCCGTATAAGAAGATGGAAGCAACGAGGTTATCAAACCGCCGCCGGGCAGACCACAAGTGGATCATCGTCCAATGCCGCCTGGGGAGGGAAAACTCCGGGACTACTCAACTGTTTCCTTCTCAATCAGTACTTTCAGATGCGTGGTTACGTCCTTGTGCAGCCGGATCGGAACGGTGAACTCACCCAGCGTACGCAGTGGCTCATGCAGCTGGACCTTGCGCCGATCAACCGAGAAACCCCTCTTCTCGAGCCCTTCGGCGATGTCACCGGAGGTAACCGACCCAAACAACTGGTCGTGCTCACCGGCCCGACGAGTGAAGGTCACCGACAGGCTGTCAAACTGTTTCGCCAACTCTTCGGCCTGGGATTTCTCCTTCGCCGAACGCCGGATCGCCGCCGCCTTCATCTGCTCGATCACGGCTTTGTTGCCGGAAGTAGCTTCAATGGCCAACTTTCGCGGCAATAGAAAATTCCGTCCATAGCCCTCGGCGACCTTGACCACGTCCCCCCGTGAGCCCAACTTGGCTACATCTTCCTTCAGAATGACTTCCATGAGATCGCTCCCTGAGTTTTGCCGCCGGATTCTAACCCTTCGTCTGGGCGGATCGCGCTGGTCTTACTCACGCGCGGCCGGCAAACGGCAGCAGCGCGATATTACGCGCTTGTTTGATTGCCGTTGACAATCGCCGTTGATGGGGCGTGCACACGCCGGTCAGGCGCCGAGGAACAATCTTCCCGCTCTCGGCGACGAATTGTTGCAACAAGCGGACGTCCTTGTAGTTGATCGCTTCAATCTTCTCCACGCAAAACTTGCATACTTTCTTGCGGCGGAAAAACTTGCGGGCTCCGCCTTCGCGGCCACCGGGGCCAGCGGGCGAGCTGCGACTGGGGCGTCGCTCACCCCGTTCCACTCGCTCCGCCCGTTCCGCTCGCTCTGGACTTGCAACCGCTTCGCTGCTCAATGTTGCTGTCGCTCTCGTTTCCTCAGCCATGATGTCTTCTCAAATCTCCTTTCCTGCCGTTCTTCCTGACGGCAGACCCGGTGGGGCTCCCCTCCAGTCAGCGAGAGCCACCGACGAGCTGCTATGCCGTCGCCGCCGGCGCCTCTCCTGGGGTCTCAGCGGCCGGTGGAGGAGAGGAAGTTTTGCGCCGCGCGGCCCGAATTGCCTTGATCTTGTCGAGGCGCTTCTGTTCCTCATCGATGCGCACCGTCAGAAACTTAATCACCGGTTCGCTGACTCGCAATCGGCGCTCCAATTCATGCATCAAGCCGCCGCTGCCTTCCGCCGTCAGGAGAACGTAGATGCCATCCTGGAACTTGCGGACGGTGTAGGCGAGACGCCGTTTGCCCATGCGCTCCACACTCTTGACCCGTCCCCCAAACGAAGTGACGGCCGACTCCAGCGTGGAAATCAGCTTGTCCTGATCCTCCTCCGGCATATCAGGGCGGACGATGAACATCAGCTCATAGGTGCGATTCATTCCTCTTCTCCATCGGTCGTTAGTTCTCGGCGTTCGGCTCCTTGCGATTAAAGCGATTCATGGCTGCCGCCGGACCTTCCTTCAAAATCGCCTCGACGGCCTCCGCAGCCTGCTCGAGCATCGCATCGATCACTGGGCGCCGGGCCCTAGGGAACGGGGATAGCAAGTACCGGATACCGTCTTCTACCTTCCTCTCGGGTCCGACTCCCATGCGGATTCGCAAGAAATCCTGGGTTCCAAGCGCCTCGATCAGAGACTCAATCCCGTGGTGTCCGGCCGCGCTGCGGTTGCGTTGGACTCGCACCGTCCCCCAGGGGAAGTCCAGCTCATCCTGGAGAACGATCAGGTCCGATTCCGCAACGATGTCATACTCCGCAACCAACTCGCGCACCGACTCCCCGCTCCGGTTCATGAAGGTTTCCGGCTTCGCGAGCAAAACTGCCTCCGCACCAATCGTCGTCCTGGCTGTCAGGGCCCGGCATTGCCGGTTTCTGATTTCGACTCCGCATTGCTTTGCGATGCGGTCGAGGGCCAGGAAACCCAGATTATGCGGCGTCGACTCGTACTGGATCCCCGGATTGCCGAGGCCCACGATCAGCTTCACGCGCTTGGCTCTTCGCGGCTAACTCAGGCTTCGGCTGATTCGAACCCATCCTCTGCCATCCTACCGTCGGTCTCGCTTGAGCAATCGCTCGAGCCAAGGACCGAGCGCCGCTACTTCTTCTCTTTCTCCTTCTTCTCGGCCTTTTCGGTCTTCTCCGCGGCTGCTGCTTCGGCGCCTTCCTCCGGCACTTCCTGCTTGCCCTTCTTGATGACCTCGGGCTCCGCGGGCGCAGCTGCGGCTTCGGCCGCTACCGCCTCCGGCGTCGGCGCCGCTTCCTCCTTCACCGAAATAATGTGTGCCACTGGCTGATTCGGATCGCTCAAGAACCTCACCTTCTCGGGTTGCGGCAGGTCCGAAATACGCATGACCTTGCCGAAGACCAGATGGCTCACGTCGACTTCGATGGCAGTCGGAATATCACCCGGCAGACATTCCACCTCGACCTCGCGGGCAACCTGCTCCAAGATGCCGCCTTGCTGCTTCACTCCTTCAGCTTCGCCCTTCAATAGGATGGGGACATGAACCTGAAGCCTCTGGTCCATGGCGATGCGTTTCAGATCAATGTGCAGCAACGCCCCCTTGATGGGCTCGTATTGCCAGTCGATAATCATTGCCTTGGTGCGTTCGCCGTCCAGTGTCAGATCAAAGATTGTGTTGTAGCCCGCTTCGGAATGCAGGATGCGCGAAACCTGCCGCGGATCGACACTCACCGACCGGGCTTCCTTGCCGGCACCGTACAGAACCGCGGGAATCTTTCCGTCGCGGCGAATGCGACGAGCATCGTTCTTGTTGCCGCCTACTCGCGGCTGGGCTTGTAAAACGTTCGTCTCCGTCTCCGTTGCTGTTGCCATAGACTCGCTTCCTAGCTGAACAATCTGCTGACCGAGGTTTCTTCGTGAATGGACTGAATCGCCCGTCCGATCAACCCGGCAATGGTCAAAACTTTGATTTTCGGCTCCCGTCTGGCGTCTTCGTTCAAGGGGATGGTATTCGTGACCACAACCTCGCGGATGCAGGACTTGGACAGATTTTCAACCGCCCGCCCGGAGAGCACGGCGTGCGAGGCGCAAGCATAAACCGCAGTGGCGCCGTTATCCATCAGGGCATCGGCGGTCTTGACCAGCGTGCCGGCAGTATCAATCAGGTCATCAATGACCAGGCAGGTGCGGCCGCGAACATCGCCGATGACATGCATGACATCCGCCACATTCATGTCGACGCGGCGCTTATCCACGATGGCCAAAGCCGAATCCATCTTCTTGGCAAAAAACCGAGCGCGCTCCACGCCTCCGGCGTCAGGGGAAACCACCGTGAGGTTGGGCAAGTTGGCACGCCTGAAATAATCGACCAGCACGGGCGATGCGAACAGGTGGTCGACGGGGATATTGAAGAAGCCCTGCAACTGCGGGGCGTGCAGATCGACAATCAGCGCGCGATCGGCTCCGGCGGTGGTCAGCAGATCTGCCACCAGCTTGGAGGAAATCGGTACCCGTGGCTTGTCCTTGCGGTCTTGGCGAGCGTAGCCGTAGTAGGGAATCACCGCGGTGATGCGCCGAGCCGAGGCGCGTTTGAGTGCGTCGATCATCAGCAACAGCTCCATGAGGTGCGAATCCACCGGCTGACAGGTCGGCTGCACGACAAACACATCCGCGCCCCGCACGTTCTCTTGGATCTGGACATAAGCCTCGCCGTCGCTGAAGCGGGTGACCGACGCTTGGCCGCGAGTCAGCCCCAAAAAGACACACACTTCATCGGCCAGCGCCTCGTTGGCCGTGCCGCAAAAGATTTTGAACTTGTCATCCATGCGCGCGCGCTGCGGCCGTCGCTCCGGTTTCTCTTCCGTGCCCATCGGAGCTTTCTTTTCTGGCTTTTCCGTCGTTGTCACTACACTGGCCATGATTTTAGCTCTAGCCTTTAGCTTTTGGTTTTGGGCACAAACCTCGGTAGGTTTGGCTCCCGCCGCCCGCTCAACGGGCTCCCCAGGTTGGTTTGCCTGGCTGGGCCGCTAGGATTCGAACCTAGACAAAGTGCTCCAAAGGCACTTGACCTACCATTAGTCGACGGCCCAGTAACCTAGCTTCCGCTGCTTGGTTTCGAGGAGAAGTCTACGCCCAGTACAGAATACTCGAAAACTAGAAGCTCGAAACCAGAAACTTCTTCCAGTACTTCGTCCGCCGCAAGGTGGTGGTGACCACCGCCGCCGTTCCCGCCTTGCGCAGTCTCGCTGCGCCCGTCTCCGCCGCGGTACCGCTTCGAAACAGTCCATAGACGGCGGAACCAGAGCCCGAGAGCGAGGCGTAAAAGGCGCCCGCACGCTCGAGCACACGCTTGACCTCTCTTAATTCGGGATACTGGGGAAAGACGACCCGTTCGAAGTCGTTTTCGATCCCGGTATGGACGAGGTCGAGAAGCTGGATCTCGGCCCGGCCCCTGCCGTCAGCAGGAACACCGGAGAAACTCTTGCCGGAGCGGTGTTTGCTCTGGACGGTCAACCACATCGAAAGCATGCGGCTGAACTCCTCGATTCTATCGGACGCGGTACCAGTCGTCAATTTGGCTGCCGCCGAGGAAGATCTCCGCCGCGCAAGAGAGCCAACGCGAGCGGCCTTGCTTCCTCTGGGATCGGTGTCGTCTGGCGGGCCAACCTGGGCGGCAAGAATATCCCAATCTCGAAAGGCCTGGGGCGTCGAAACCGCTACCTCTGGAGTTGCCACCACCAAGGGTAGAGCGGGTAACTCCGGCAGAGGATAGACTTCTTCGCCGTGACTGGTACCGAGCACCGTCCCGCCAATGACAAACAGCGGCAAATCGGAACCAACCTCGGCGGCGATGCGGAGCCTCTCGCAGGCGGGCAATTGCTTGCCGAGAACACGTTCGAGGGCCAGCATGGCAGCCACGGCGTTGGCCGACGCGGCGCCCAGCCCGCCTGCCACCGGCAGGTGTTTGTCGATCTCAATTCGCACCCGGCCACGCACCTTGAGCGCGACCAGGGCGCGTTCGACCGTCCGGTAGCAGGTATTCGATTGGTCTTGCGGCACGCGAGGATCCGGGCAGCGAATCTCGATGCCACGGCCGGGTTCAACCGCGACTCGAATCCGATCCTCGAGCGCAATGGTTTGGTAGACGGTGCGCAGCTCGTGAAAGCCATCCGGGTGAAGCGCACCAATGCGCAGCCCCAGGTTGATCTTGGCAAAGGAACGAACTGTCACGGGCATGGAGCAATGATTGTACGGTTTCACTCGCAGATTTGCGATTTGCCGATGGCTTTGGTGGTTGCTCTTACGCCGGTTTTGAGACTGGGAGGATTGCTGTCATCCTCCGTGGGGCTTGGTTTTGCGATTTCACCACCCGGGAGATCTCCCTTGGACCACTCGCGGACCTTCCTAGCCCCTCCGCTTGTGATAAATGGCGAACTCGTAACCGGGGTTGGGGGGGAACAGTTCCGCCACTTTTCTCAGTCGCTCAGCCAGTTGCGCCGGCGCGAGGAGCGGGTAGTCGCGTTCACGCAGATCATAGTAGTCCACGTCGATGAAGAGCGACAGAAGGTAGATGGAAATTGCATCCGAAAAGGTCGCAGCCAGGTACTCGTTCTTATGCTTCTGTGTGTCCGGGCCGCGGCCCGTGGCCAGCTTTCGCGACTCCCAGGCGTCGAGGGAAGTTTCGCCGCGTGCATTGGCTTCCATTTGCTTTAACACGAGATCGCTGAATGCCTGCGAGACACCCGCCCGCTCCACGATGGCGTGCCCCACGTTGATGTAGAACTCGAAGGCCACGGAGAACTTATCATCCATCAGCCGAGTCGAAATGAAAACGCACTGCGAGTCGCCCATGTCCAGATTGCGATGGCAGACGGCGTTGTCGCTCAGGGTGACGTCATAGCGGTCGGCAATGACCGTTTCCTCTCCCTGATTGACGGTGAGCGGGACAAAGTAATAGGCCTTGCGCTCTAAAGCGGCTGCCGCTGAATCAGGCACGGCGGCCACCATACGTTCCAAATCGGAGGGGGAAACCGTAAGCTCTCCGGCAATCGCATAGCAGACGCCATTCGGAGCTTGCGAGACCGGGGTTCGTCGGACTACCTCCGCCGGAGGCCGGGTAATTGGCGGTGCAACTTGCGACATGAGATGTATTCTATCTTAACCTTTCCAAGCTGGATTTGATTCCATTCAGCTCTTCGAACTCCCTGCCTCCACAGTATTTGTGCCACGGCGCCAACCGAGGGGCCGCCGGCTGGCAATTCTCCCAGTCCTTGATCGCTCGATCGAAGCTGGTAGCCGACCGCGTATCGGCGGGTGTTACCCGGGCTGGGAGAGCGCTAGAATTTAGAGGATGCCTGCCGCCTCCAAGGCACACCCGCTCCCGCGCTGGTATCTGGTTCCAGTTCGAATTCTGATCCTGACCTTCCTCTGCGCGCTGCTTGCCTTCGCCTTGAGTCTATTGCTCGGCATCATCGGCATTGTTATTCGCAGCCGCATCGGGGGCGTCCACCCTAACCTCACCTCCGCCTATCGCCATGTCGCGCTACCGGTGGCCGGGGTAATGTCCGGGGTCGTTCTGATCACAGTTACCGTCGTTGAGATCCGACGCTATCGCCAGGTGAAGGCACTGCGGCAGATTGAGCAGGCCAGCCGGTAGTCAGACCGGAGGGGCGCACACCAACCGTGGTGAAGCCGTCGAGCGAAGGCATAGAATCATTTCTATGCGACCGCGCATTGCCATTCCGGTTCCACATTCCGATGAGGAGTACGTCGAGCGGTCCTTACCGCAGTACCAAAAGGCAATCGAACTGGCAGGCGGAGAACCGGTCCGTATTCCTCTCGAGCAGGCACCGGCTGAGACGAGGAAGTGGATTGAGCTCTGCCATGCCGTGCTCCTGCCCGGAAGCAAAGCCGATGTGGAACCATCCAAATACGGTCTTCCCCGTCATCCTAAAACCGCACCCGCTGACGCCAGGCGCGACCACATTGATGAGCTGTTGTTGCAGGATGCCTTCCAGCGGCGAAAGCCCGTACTCGGTATCTGTTACGGTCTGCAGATTCTGAACGTGTATCGCCGCGGGACTCTGATCCAGCATATTGAGTCCCCGGTGAATCATGCAGTGGGCCGGAAGGTAGCGTTGGCCCACACCGTCGAGGTCGAGCCACAATCGAAGCTGCAGGAAATTATCACCGCAGAGGTTGAATTCCCTCCCCGGGACCAATCGGGGTCGGTCACACCCGTACCCGGGAGTGCGGAGGGAATGAATCGGGGTCGCCAGGTGGAGAAGACCTCAGGCGATTTGTCTCCACGAGATGGCAAGCTCATCATCCCGGTCAATTCCAGTCATCATCAGTCGGCCGATCGGGTTGGTGAGGGTCTGCGCATTGTGGCGCGCTGCCCGGACGACGGCATCATCGAAGCAGTGGAAGGGATTTCGCCAGATCACTTTGTGCTCGCCGTGCAGTGGCACCCGGAGCGATCGGTGGAGGAAGACGGTCGTTCGCGAGCGCTGTTTCGGGCCTTGGTCTCGGCGGCCAAGGAGAGGCAGGCCGAGCTTGAGGGAAGTTCGGTCTAAGGAAAGCCTCGAACCTCGTCCGCATCCTTATCCAGGCAGGGAACTGGATCCCGATACCGAAGAAATCGTCTGAACCGACCCACCGCTGAAGCTGGCGAGGGTTGCAACCATCAGGGGCGAGAGGACTTCTGAGCCGCGGCCACGCGAGGCAGTCCTTGCAGGTCCTTGGTGATCGTCAGATTTTTCCAATCCGTGAGCAATCCGGGCAGTTCGGCAGCAATCGTCCCGCTGATCTCAAGTACCAGCCAGCCGTCACGCTTGAGTCGGGCCTGTGCCTGGGGAAGCAGGCGCTCAATGACCTCGAGGCCGGTGGGGCCGGCAAAAACTGCTGCCCGGGGCTCATACCTGCGGACCTCGAGCTGTACCCGGTCTTCCTCGGATTCTCCGACATAGGGAGGGTTCGAGACCACAAGATCGAAGACCTCGGAGGACAATCCGTCGAACAAATTGCTTTCATGAAAATGGATTCGGTCTTCGAGTTGGTGGCGGGCGGCATTGGCGCGAGCGATTTCCAAGGCCGAGAGAGAAATGTCGGTGGCATGGATTTCTGCCTCAGGCAACTCCTTGGCAAGTGCCAGCGCAATCGAACCCGAACCAGTACCCACATCTACGATCCGTCGGAAACCCGACCCCGTGCTGTGATGGAGCTCTAAGACCCTCTCAATCACATGTTCGGTTTCCGGTCGAGGAATAAGCACAGCGGGGGAGACGATCAGGTCGAGACCCCAGAATTCTTGATGTCCGGTGATGTATTGCGCGGGGATGCCTTGGGAGCGCTGGCGGACGGCTTCCTGATATCGAGCCTGCTCCTCCGGGCTGAGTTCTCTTTCGGGATGAGCATATAGATATGCCCGGTCGCAGCCCAGGGTGAACATCAAGAGCAGTTCTGCGTTCATCCGCGGGGACCCAACCCGGGCTGCGGTGAGTTGCTGGCTGGCCGATCGCAAGACGCTCCTCAGCACGACAGCTAGATTCTAATCGCGCCAGCACCCGGCAATGGGCCAGCCGGGAGCGGGACCGGGAACGAAGGGTACAATGACCCTTCCTCATGTACTTGCTTTACAGCATGCTGCTGGCCGCGGGGCTGATTCTGACGCTTCCGTATTGGCTGGTGCAGATGTCCCGCCACGGGAAGTACCGGGCGGGTTTGAGGGAGCGGCTGGGCAGAATTCCCTCCCGCCTGACGGTGAATCAAGGCGCGCCTACGATTTGGGTCCATGCGGTTTCGGTCGGCGAGGTG
>Ga0187783_10003407_pt1 | contig 11703 bp, 9 predicted proteins | sample 1015_SJ02_MP02_2_FD_132471 | JGI IMG/M metagenome (GOLD analysis project Ga0187783, IMG submission 132471) | Tropical peat soil microbial communities from peatlands in Department of Meta, Colombia - 1015_SJ02_MP02_20_MG | ecosystem: Environmental > Terrestrial > Soil > Wetlands > Peat | place... | reverse complement strand
GCAAACGGCGTCCGAGTTTCAGCGCTTTGGTGAAACGGCGACGACAGGAGACGCCGTGTCGTTGGCGCTGGTTCGCGAGCTCGGACCGGCCATTACGGCGCTGCTGGTTGCAGGGCGCAACGCCTCGGGAATCGCCTCGGAAATTGGATCGATGGTCGTCACCGAGCAGGTAGACGCCATGCGTGCCTTGGGCACGGATCCGACCCGTAAACTGGTCACCCCGCGCGTCGTGGCTATGATTTTGGTGATGCCTCTGTTGGTGGCTGTGGCCGACTTCGTGGGATTGGTCGGCGGCTTCATCGTCGCCTACTTCACGCTGCGGCTGGGCGCCGTGCAGTTCTGGACCCGCGCCGTAAACATTCTCGATTTCGGAGACCTGGTTCAAGGAACGGTAAAACCGTTGATCTTCGGCTTCATCATTTCTACGATTGCCTGTTACAAAGGGCTGCGCGTGACGGGCGGAACCGAGGGGGTGGGCAGGGCCACTACTTCGGCCGTGGTGGTCTCGTCGGTGTGGATGCTGATCGTCGATCTTTTCCTGGCGAAGATCCTGATCTATCTGTTCCAAAAGTGACCGAAACGTGCGCTCGGCCTCGTCCTGGTTTGCATTTATAATCCCAGCATGACGTTTCTGGCCCGCCCGGCGCCGCAGCGAAAAATGGCGACGATCGTTCCGGGTGAACCGCTCATCGCCTTCCAGGACATCCACCTCGGTTTCGATCAGGGAGAAGTGCTGAGCGGAATCTCTTTTGAAGTCTCCCCCACGGAAACGAAGATCCTGCTGGGAGAGAGTGGCTCGGGCAAGACGTTGCTTATGAAAATGGCCGCGGGCCTGCTACGTCCGGACGCGGGCCGTGTCTGGGTGATGGGGCACGATCTGGGGACGATGTCGGAAACCGATCTTCTCGATTTCCGGCGACACATTGGGTTTGTGTTTCAGGAAGGCGCGCTGTTTGATTCGCTTACCGTTGCCGAAAACGTGGCGTTTCGCCTCCGAGAAGAAAACATCGACGAAGCAGAAATCGACACGCGCGTACACGAGGTCCTGCGCTTCGTCGAAATGGAGCCAGCGATCAACAAGTATCCTGGCGAGTTGTCGGGCGGCATGCGTCGGCGCGTTTCGATTGCGCGCGCCCTGGTGGACCGACCCCCGCTCGTGTTCTACGATTCGCCGACGGCCGGCCTCGATCCGGTGACGTCGCAAACCATCATCACCCTGATTTTGCGGGGACGGGACTTGCAGGGCGTGACCTCGATGCTTGCCACCCATCGCGTCCAGGATGCCTTTGGTCTGGCCCGGTTTCGCTTCGATAACAAAACCGGCCGCGTCCGACCAGTCGACGCGACCGCTCGCTCCCCGGAGCTCACTGCGAGCAACGGCAACCAGAGCGCCACGCCGACCAACGTCGTGGTTCTCCGCGAGGGACGCATCTATTTTGAGGGCACGACCGAACAGCTTCTTCATTCCCCCGATGACTACCTGAAGACGTTTTTGGCATCCGCGGAGTAACACTCTCGACGACGGAGGAGGAAAGGCGATGGCGCAACGCAAGCAACTGACGTGGACGGAGCTACGAGTGGGGTTGTTTGTGCTGGCAGCTCTCTTCATCTTGGGCATTACGACGTTCTATGTGACCGGCGTCGGGTTTCTCGGGCCGAAATACCGTTTGTATGTACATTTTCCCGAGGTGTCGGAATTGAAGACGGGCGCACCGGTCGATCTCGATGGCATCGAAGTCGGCAACGTCCAGTCCGTCACGCTGAATCGCGGTGCAACGGACCGCGCGCACAGCGTACGGCTGTCTCTGCGAATTGACAAACGGTACCAGAATGAGATCCGGACAGATTCGGTTGCCACCCTGGTCACACAGGGATTGCTCGGAGACCGCTACGTGACCATCACGCGAGGCGTCAGCGGGTCGATGATTCCAGCGAACGGAGAAGTCCAGAGCGCAAAACCAAAGGCCATCGAGGAAGTGGTTGCGCAGAGCTCCGATCTTCTGCAAAGTCTCAACGATCTCACCGGTCACGTTAAGCAAGTCGTCGATCAGATTCAGAACGGCCGTGGCACACTGGGCAAACTCATGAACGATCCCTCGATGTACAACAACCTCAACGAAACCGCTCAGAAGCTGAATGCCGTCATGACCGCGGTCCAGCAGGGACAGGGAACAGCGGGCAAGCTCCTCACCTCCGATGAGCTCTATCAGAAGGTGGACGCGACCATGGGCGATGTCCAGGATATGACCACAGCCCTTCGCCAGCAAAAGGGCTCGCTCGGCAAGCTGATCTACGACCCAAGCGCGTACGACGACATCAAAGGCGTTGCAGAAAAGAGCAATGCGTTGCTCGGCGACGTGCGCCAGGGCAAAGGCACTCTGGGGAAGCTCACGACCGACGACACTCTATTTAACAATCTCCGGGACGCTTCGGCCAATGTCCGCGACGCCACCGCCAAGCTGAATTCCAATCAAGGCACCATGGGGAAATTCTTTAACGATCCCGAGCTGTACGACAACTTGACGGGTCTCACCGGCGATATGCGTCTGCTGATCAATGATTTCCGTCAGAACCCGAAGAAATTCCTCCACATCAAGGTGGGGGTCTTTTAGAGTGGGTCTGAAGGCTTACACGACAGAGGGTGCTACGAGGTTTGGCCGGCAGAAAACTCGAGGGCCATCTCGCGGATGCGTCGGAGATCGAGTTTGCCGGTGCCCAAGTGGGGAAGCTGCTCGACAAAAAAGAACTGGTTGGGGCGCGGAATCCAAAGATTCGGCAGCCCGGAGCGTGACAGATTTTCCAGCACCGGCTTGAGTTCGTCCGTTTCGAGCGTGTGAAGCACGACGAGCCGCTCGCCTTTTTTGGCATCTGGCACGGCCGTCACAACAAATTTTTGTTCGTTTGCGCCCGCCAGCTCTTGTAGCTGCTGTTCGACGTGGATGTGCGGCACCATCTCACCGCCGATCTTGCTAAATCGGCCCAGCCGATCGGTGATCGTGAGAAAACCGTCCTCGTCCTCGGCAGCAATGTCGCCCGTGACGTACCAGCCGTCTCGCAAGACCTCCCTCGTTGCTTCGGGCTTTCCTAAATAGCCCTGCATCACGTTGGGCCCTTGGACCATTAGCAAACCGGCCCGGCCCGGCGGAACCGGCTCGCTCGTTTCCGGATCCACAACGCACACGCGAATGCCCGGAAGCGGATGCCCGATGGAACCGCGCTTGGCTCCCACCTGGTAGAATCCCGGCGCGCGGAAATCTTTCGTATTCACCGCCACCACCGGCGAGCATTCCGTTGTGCCATAGCCTTCCAAAGGACGGATGCCAAACCGTTCCTCAAATCGAAGCGCGAGGCGTTCTGGCAATTTCTCCGCGCCGACGAGCACACATTCGAGGCTGCCAAAGTCTTCCGGTGAGCACCGCCGCAGATAAGCTTCGAGAAATGTTGGCGTGGCCAGCAGAAACGTGACGCGATAGTCGCGCACCAATTCTCCGATGGCGGTCAGATCGAGCGGGCTTGGATGGTAGATGACGCTGACACCGAGAACCAGCGGCAGCCAGAGCGTTACGGTAAGACCAAAGGAGTGAAAAAACGGCAGGACGCCGAGCAAGGAGTCCTTGCGGCCGAACTGGAAGGTCTGGCCCATCTGTTCGATGTTCGAGACGATGTTGTAGTGTGTCAACATCACGCCCTTCGGATCGCCCGTACTGCCGCTTGAGAAAACAACCGTCGCGAGGTCGTCCAGATGGCGTGTCTTCCCATCGCTTAAAATCGCCTCCAGCTGCGCGCCCGGCAGAAACCACAGCAGAAGGGCCACGATCCGTTCGCCCAGACTGTTTCGGGCGGCAACCTCTTCGAGCAGCACAACCTTGCCCGGCAGTTTCAGGGGAATTTTTTCCAGAAGCAGCTTTGTCGTCAGAATGGTTTCGATATTGCACTGAGCGACACACGAAGCGAGCGCCTCATTCGACAGGGTGTAGTTCAAATTCACGGGGACTTTTCCCGACAGTGCGGCAGCGAGATTGACGAGCGCGCCCGGGACCGAAGCAGGCAAAAGAATGCCCACCATCTGCTGGCCGGCCCAGGTGCGACGCAGGCGGCGCGCTAAAAAGATCGCGCTTAGCAGCACGTAGCCACAGGCCAGGCGTGGACGCCGCTTGTCTGCCATAGCGAAGCGAAAGGGGTGGCGATGAGCCCCGCGGATGAAGGAGCGATGAAGCGTGCGCTGGTGGTTTCTGCGATGCCGAAAGGCTTCGCTCGCCAGTTGCTCGACGGCCCGGCGCACCTCGACGGGCGAGGTTGTCGGCGGAAGCGGCTTGCCGAAGCTGACAGTCACCGGGTACGGAATCGTCCGCGGCAGTTTCCAGAGAAAGCGGCCACGTTCGAAGCTGAAAATGCTGCCCCAGACCCCCTCGAGATTGACCGGGACGATCGGTGCATCGACCCCTTTGAGGATGTGTTCCATGCCGCGGCGGAACGGGAGCAAGTGGCCGATACGCGTGATTTGACCTTCGGCGAAGATGCACACGACTTCTCCGTTTTTGATCGCGTTCGTCGCTTCGCGTAGAGAGTGAATCATTTCGCGCGGTCGCTGATCGGAGGAGATCGGAATCGCGCGCATGATTTTCGCGAACGGTTTTACATAGGGAAGCTCGTAGATGCCTTTGAACATCAGAAAGCGAACGGACCGATCCGTCGATGCGACCAACAAAAGTGCATCGACGAACGACATGTGATTCGAGACGAACAGCGCACCGCCGGATTCGGGAATGTTTTCGCGACCCTCGACGCGAATTCGGTACAGGGACGAGGTTGCCGCCCATAGCAGGAACCGCAGAAGCGAATCCGGGAGCAGCCAAATCGAAAAAACCGTGGTGACGAGCGTCAGAATCGCACCATCGAGGAAGATTCCTGCGGCGGTTTGATGAAGCCAGTTCGTAAACACGTAGTAGGCCAGGGACGCAAGGGCAATGCCGATGAACGAGACCAGGTTCGCCGCGGCAATGACACCGCCTTTTTGCTCCGGCCTGGGGCGGTGTTGAATCAAGGCGCCCAGCGGCACGGCAAACAGTCCGCCGAAAAATCCGAGCAACGCGAGATCGAAGACGCGAAGGTGCGCCCACGTCGCAGCAAGCGACAGGACCTCGGCGGGAAACCGGGGAAGCTCTCTCGCCAGGGTTTCGAGGCGTCCAACCAGGAACTCAGCGGGGGCCCGAAAGTAAAGCAGCCCGCCAAACAGCGTCATGCCGACGGCACCCAGCGGAATCAGCCCATATTCTATTTTTCCTCTGGATAGATAGCCCGCCGCCACACTTCCCAAACCGATTCCGACCGCGATCGCGGCTTGCAAGTAGGTGATATGTGCCTCGTCGATGCGAAGCACGTCGTGACCGTAAATGATGACTGCCAGCTGCAAGAGCGCCGCGAGGAAGAAGAGATACGTGTAACCAAAAACGGCCCAGCCGAGGACGCGGTCGGCCACAATCGTTCGCATCTGCGCAAAGAAATCTCCCAAAGGATTCCAGCGAAACCTCTTTTCCGGGTTGGCGGCGGGCACCCGCGAGATTCCCAGGCTCGCGAACAGTCCGACGAGTGAGCAGGCCAGCAGGAGGAATCCGGCAACGACTTCGCGTCCGCGGTAGCGCTCGGCGAGCTCGCCTGCCGCAATCGTTCCTCCGATTCCGGCAAGAAATGTCCCGAACTCGATGATGCCATTGCCCCAGGAGAGCTTCGGTTCCGGCAACAGCTCGGGCAGCAAGCCATACTTGGAGGGTCCGAACAGGGCGCCTTCGGTGCTGATCAGAAATACGCCGGCACATTGCATGGGCAGGTTGCGCAGCGCCAAACTCAGGATAAAGAACAACATCACGCCCAGTTCGAGAATTTTCATGCCGATGGTTACGTTGCGCTTGCTGTAACGGTCGGCGAAATAGCCACCCGTCATGGAGAAGAGAATGAACGGAATCGCAAACAGCAAGCCGACGATGGGCACCAGGCGATCGCGCTCAGGTTGCGGCAGATTCATCCCGATCACGATGTAGGTGACTAAGAACTTCAGCCCGTTGTCGTTGAAGCCCACTTGAAACTGGGTGAGGATCAGGCTCCAGAAGCCACGCTGCCAGTCAGCAGGCGGCTGGGATCTGGCCAGAGAGTGGGAGGTCTCCTTCATGGACCCTCGTGTTTTTTCTAATCTTAAAACGTGTGCGGAAAGTCAAGCGAAGTATTCCGAGAGAAGTTTTGCGCTTTGACCGGAAGAACACTCCCTAGGCGAGGACGCGGAGGGAGGGCTTGGCCGTGGCGGTAGAAGGCGCGGCAAGGGGGACTTCACGCTTGGGATATTGGGTGGCCACGTAGTCGTTGACCAGTGCCTGAAACGCTCGGGACAGCTCGTCGTAGGTGCCTTCCAGCGTGGTGAATTTCTGGCCGTCAATGTAGACCGGGCAGCGGGGGGCTTCGCCGGTCCCTGGCAAACTGATGCCGATGTTGGCCGCTTTCGATTCTCCGGGACCGTTGACGATGCAGCCCATGACCGCAAGCTTTAGTTCCTCGACGCCTTCGTACTCCCGTTTCCATTCCGGCATCTTTTCGCGGACATATCGCTCGATACTTTCGGCGAGCTCCTGAAACGTAGAGCTGGTCGTGCGGCCGCAGCCAGGGCAGGCCGTGACGCTGGGGGCAAACGTACGCAGGCCGAGCGACTGCAACAGTTCACAGGCTGCATACACTTCCTCGCGGCGATCGCCGCCCGGACGAGGCGTCAGCGAGACCCGTATCGTATCGCCGATACCCTCCCCGAGCAGAATGCCCATGGACGCGGAGGACCAGACCAGGCCTTTTGCGCCCATGCCCGCCTCGGTGAGGCCGAGATGCAGGGGCTGCTCGGTTTTCCGGGCGAGGTCTCGGTAGATTTCCAGGAGATCGCGGGGGCGCGAAACCTTGCAGGAGATGATGATCTGGTCCTTCCGAAGGCCGGTTTCGAGCGCGAGCTCGGTCGATTCCAAGGCCGAAAGAACCATGCACTCGTTGATGATTTCCTCGGAGGTTTTTCCGAGATCGCGATCCGTGTTCTCCTGCATTTTCCGCATGACCAGCTCTTGGTTGAGCGAGCCGCCATTCACTCCGATCCGAACAGGCTTGCCATTGTCGCGCGCGACCTTACAAATCGTGGCGAACTGCTCATCGCGGCGCTGACCGTGGCCGACGTTTCCGGGATTGATGCGGTATTTGTCAAGAGCCTGAGCGCAATCGGGGTATTTTGTGAGCAGAACGTGACCGTTGTAATGAAAATCGCCGATCACGGGGACGTCGGAACCCGCATCGAGCAAACGCTTCTTGATTTCAGAGACGGCCGCGGCCGCTTCCGGCACGTTTACGGTCACGCGGACCAGCTCCGAGCCCGCCTGCGCGAGCTCAAGACACTGCCGCGCGGTCGAGGCGACGTCGGCCGTGTCCGTATTGGTCATCGATTGCACGACGACCGGCGCACCACCTCCGACCAGTACTTTGCCCACCTTCACGCCGACCGTTTTGTGACGATTTTGCATGAACTCCGCCGCTTCAAGCATTGTATCTCACCCGCAACAGACAGGGAACCGAGGGTGAGAAATCGAAAGGCGGAAAATACCGGATCGTTTCGTGGCCCATCGCGGGCGGCGACGAAAATCGATTACCGATCAGGCTTCCGCGCGATGACCGGAGTGCGGCGAGGGCTTGCCGTTGCGCGAAGGTGGCACGATCGTGGCCATCTTGCGAATCATGGCCAACACCAGCCGCTTATCGTCGTCAGAAAGGCTGGTCGAATAGCGTTTGATTTCGGCTAAGAAACGGATCTCTTCATCCGATAGCTCGCCGAGGATCTTGCGCGTCTCGCGATCTTGCGGTGTGTCCGTGCCGGGGAAAAAATCGGCCAGATTGATTTCCATAGCTTCGGCGATTTTCGCAAGCGTCTCGAGCGAGGGGACAGTATGGCCGTTCTCGACTCGCGAGAGATAGCAGCGCAAAAGGCCGGTGCGCCGCTCGATGTCACCCTGCGAGAGGCCGCGGTCGCTGCGGTAGGAGCGAATCACTTCTCCGATATTCACCTTCGGTTTTTCTTTGGGCATGGCTCCATCTTCCGACAGGGTATCATTTGTACAACAGGCGGTATCTTACGAGTCACCCTCGGGCGGATGCAAGAAAATCCGAAGGTTATGTTTCCTGGCGGGAAACTTGGATTCCGATTTAGCTCGAAGGGCCGGCCAACGGGAGCGGTGCGGAGACGTCCTGTTGAAGCCTGAATTCGAGCAAGGTTTCACTGGGAACGCGAACCTGCGGGCCGTGGGTCATGACCTGTACCGCGGCTCCGGTCCCCGCGCCGGCCACCGCGCCAATCGCGGCGCCCCTTCCGCCACCCGCAATCGCCCCGATGATCGTGCCGATGACTGCTGCGCCGCCAATCCGTTGGGCACTCTGGGTCCCACGGCCCTTGCCCGCTACATCATAGTCGGTCGAGTCGAGCGGAACGATCCGGCCGCCCACACGGATTCCCGTCAGCTCGAGCGTCAATTCGGCGCCGCCCGAAACGCTGCCCGCCGCTTTGGCTTGAATGAGCTTCCCGTAGGCGTCTGCTCCCTTCGGCGCAACTACCGTGTCGCCGACAACCAGGGCGCTTTCTAAGCTGGCGCGAAATGTGTCACCAATCCTGTTTTGCGAGGAATCAACTCCGTCAATCATGCGAACGAAGACTGTCGTACCAGCGGGCACGATAATGGACTGGCCCGATTTCGGCGCAGATGGGCTAAGACTCGGGGGGTTTGGTTGGGGGTCCGATGAGGGAGCGGTACTCGCTGCCGGCGGCTGAGGCGCGACGTTAGGTGCGTCAGCCGGCTCGCTGAAGCCGATATTGAGAACATCCTCCGTCGCGAATACCTGTTCTTGGCCATTCACTTGGAACCGGATGTTTTTCGTTGAGCCACCGAGGAACTTGCCCTGAACGATTTGGCCAGTTCTCAATTCAAGAGTGTCAGCCATCGCTGTTTGGCTGAGCGGCAGCGCGAGCAGCCCCGCCGCCACAAGGTTGAGGACCGACGACTTCCCTTTCGCGATGCACATTCTCACGACACCTCTCTCGGGCCCAAGACTCGCACGATCTGGTTGGATGCCGCTCAGCGGGCAAGCGGTTTCCCAAGCCGCCAGCGGTAAAGCAGAGAATCTCTTGTACGAGGAACTAGTGAACCGATTGCGGCGTGGGCGTGGGATCGGACGGACCCGGAAGCTTGCCGGCGCGCTTATTCGAGTAAAGAGCCTCGTCGGCGCGCTTCAGTAATTCTTCAGCCGTTTCTCCCGGCCGGTAATCGGTCCAACCGCGAGAGAAGCGGCAAGGGATTTTGTCCCCTTCATACTCGACTTCAAGACCCTCGATGCGTTTGAGGACGTGCACCACCTCTTCGGTGCGGCATTCCGGCAGAAGTGCCATGAATTCATCACCTCCGAGGCGCACCGCCAAATCGGAGCCGCGAATCGCTCTCTGCAGGCGCTCGGCGAATTGTTTCAGAACGATGTCGCCGGCGGCGTGTCCGAGCCTATCGTTGGTTTGCTTTAGTCCGTCAAGGTCGATCAAGAGGATGGTAAGAGGGCGTTGGTAGCGCACGGCGCGGCTGATTTCTTCGGTCAATCGCTGCTCGCCGGAGCGGCGGTTGTAGAGCCCGGTGAGCGGATCGAGTGCGGCGAGTTTATACACCTCGTTGGTCAAATCTTGAACCCTTTCAAGGGACTGGAGCTGATCGGCTAATTGGTTTCGCATGCGCATGATGGTGTGTTGTTGATGAACGAGGTAGACACTAAAGATCAGAACGATCCCCACCAAGGAGCGCACCGCCTGATTCAGATAAAAGGAATAGCTTCCCTGTTCCCTGCTGAGAAGGGCCGGAAATGCAAACGACGCCACAGCAATCGTCAGCAGGATGAGCACGAGCACGGTCGACGACCACAGCCACCACTGCCGCCGGTCAAGCCTCCGCAGGTCTTCGTGGAACGGCTGCGGAGGAACCCCTGTGCCACCCTGGGAGGATTTGGTATCAACCATGATCTGTCGACCCACCCCGACTACACCCTTAGTACCGCGAACTTGTTGAAATCTCCATACGTATGTTCCGCAAGGTTTCCATCTCGTCAGCTACGGCGCCAACGACCCAAGTTGACGGGTTCTCTCGAGGGACATAACTCTATAGTTACTGCTGCGAGCATGCTCGGTGACGTGAGCGTTCCGAGTTTGCAGAGGCAGGGGCAGGACTTGGTTTTAGCTTCCCACCAGCACGAACCCATTTTTCCAGAACTGCTTAGGAGAGAACGATGAAAGTGTATGGTTGGCTACTGGCGTTGGCCATCAGCGCTCTCGCTGCCGCTGCCCCATTCAGTTCCGCCACTGCGCTGATTCACCGTGCCGCCACAGACGGGCCGGTGCCCGCTCCCGGCTTGACCACCCCGGATGGACCCGTTCCCGCACCGCGTCTGGCTACCACAGATGGGCCGGTGCCCGCTCCCGGCTTGACCACCCCGGATGGACCCGTTCCCGCACCGCGTCTGGCTACCACAGACGGCCCAGTACCTGCGCCCCGCGCGGTTTAAACCTGCCGGCAGCGCCTTCTGGTTGCGCCTTTGAGCTTTACGCAGCCTGAGGGCGCAAACGTCGCCTGCGCTCTCGGGCTTCGTGTTATGATTTTCGCCGATCACCGATAGGGCGGACGAGATGTCGCGCTGGCTGATAATGGGTTCGGGTCTCCTGCTGGCGTTCTCACTACTGGGTCGAGGTCTGCAAATACGCCTGGTCCAGCGCTATTATTTCTTTTACACATATATCGCATCTGTTATATTTTTCACGGCTTTTATGATGTTCGCCAATTGGACTGCGGAACCGCTGTATGATCGATGGTATTGGCCTTTGCAGTTGGCAACGTTGGTCACTGGTTACGGAATCCTCTTGGAGATCCTAAACCACGTCCTGGCGCCCTATCCGGGTGCTGAAAGGTTCGCGCGTTTCTGTGGCGTAGGGGCATTTGGCGCGATCCTCAGTTTCGCCTTGCTTGCGCCTTTGGTTGTGCCTCATTGGTCGCGGGGAACCATCATCGAATTCGAACGGGATTTGCGTTCCGTGCAGGCCATGTTCATCTGCGGCCTGTTGGCTGTGATCTTCTACTACGGCATCGGCATGGGGCGGAACATGAAGGGTATGGTCATGGGCTACGGTTTGTACATCTTGACGAGCCTGTTGAGTCTAGCCGTTCGCTCCTATGCGGGCACGCAAGTCGACCAGATTTGGCATGTGATCCAGCCTTTTTCATTCAATATTTCCCTTGTTATCTGGTTAGTAGCACTCTGGTCCTATTGCCCAGATCCGGCCCCGGATCATAGGATTCTTTTGGAAGAGGACTACGGGGCGCTGGTTGCGAGAACCAAGGGTGTGATGGGCGCGATTCGCGCATATATTGGAAAGGCGGCGCGCGCATGATTTCGCTGATTTTCTTTCTCTCGGTCGGGCTGCTGCTGTTTTCGTCCCTGTTTTTTCTGGCTCGCCGCAATACGCGGCCAGAAGGGAGCTCCAGCGCCCTGGTCGAAGCGCGGCAGGCGCTGAGAACTCTGCAGGCTGGTCTGCTGCCCCTGGAGTTGGTCAACAGGGTCTTTGCAGAACAGGACTGGGAGTACGTTCGTTCGGAAACCCCGAGGTTTATC
>Ga0187783_10003406_pt1 | contig 11703 bp, 15 predicted proteins | sample 1015_SJ02_MP02_2_FD_132471 | JGI IMG/M metagenome (GOLD analysis project Ga0187783, IMG submission 132471) | Tropical peat soil microbial communities from peatlands in Department of Meta, Colombia - 1015_SJ02_MP02_20_MG | ecosystem: Environmental > Terrestrial > Soil > Wetlands > Peat | place... | reverse complement strand
CCTGGTCTTCCCTTTCCCCATGGACTATCCCACCCCGGTTCCCCTGTCTTTTGGCTCTTCCAGAGGGCAAAGTCAACAACGTTCTTCTTGCGCGGATCAGGATCGATACGGTGCATGACCAGTTGTTCGACATTCTGATGTGATAATTCACCATAGTCTGAAAATTTTGAAACGTCAAAGTAAACGTCTCCTTCAACTTGGTATGCGAATCCTCTCTCAATTAGAGTCGAAATTTGCGTAATGATCTCAGGAATGTGCTCAGATGCTTTAGCGTAGAGGTTTACACTAGTAATGCCAATGGCCTTCATATCTTCGAGGAAGACTTGAGTGAGTTCACTAGCAAGAAGAAGTGGATCGCGGTTTACACTCTTTGCTTTGTTAATGATCTTGTCGTCGATATCCGTTATGTTCATCAAAAAAAACAAACTGAAACCTTTAGCTCTTAGGTAACGAGCGATGATGTCATACGCTAGGTACGTCCTTGCGTGTCCGATGTGGCTGTAGTCATAAACAGTTGGTCCGCAAACAAACATGTTAATCCGATTTCCATGTATCGGTTCAAATTCTTCTAGCGTACGTGACATGGTATTGTAGACTTTCAATGGCAATAGCTCCTGGTCGCGGGGAGATCGAAAAATCAGACTTGCGGGACGTTTTGATAAACGTCGACGCTCATCGTCAACACCGCCAATCGCAATCCGTTCCTCATCTAATTAGTTTATGCCTCGTTGAGGCTGTGTAAAAGTCCGAAGAGAAATCTCGACAACGCCAGAGAGAAACCGGCACCCTTACACATATATTGATCGAGCAGCCCCCAGTTTGCGAAATGGATGAAATCTAGAATGGCGCAAGCGGTTCTTAAATCAGATAAACGCGATGAGCTGATTGTACAGCCTGAAGTCAACATTGGCACTTTAGGTCATGTTGACAACGGAAAAAGCACACTTGTTCAGGCACTTACCGGAGTATGGACCGCGCGACATTCGGAAGAGCTCAGACGGGGCATCACGATCAGAATCGGTTACGCTGACACGGTCATCTACAAGTGTCCAAAGTGTCGACCGCCAAATAACTACACGATAAAGCCTATTTGCCCTAACTGTGGGAGTGAAGCAAAATTTGAACGTGCCATAAGCTTTGTCGACTCTCCTGGACACCACAGCCTGATGGTTACGATGCTATCCGGATCGGCGCTAATGGACGGCGCGTTATTTGTTCTGGCAAGCAACGCCAAAACGCCGCAAGCACAGGATCGCGAGCATCTATTGGCAGTAGGCAGTGTGGGAATAAGAAACCTCGTGATTGTGCAGAACAAGATCGACGTTGTAACCAAAGAGAGAGCGCTTGAAAACTATAAGGAAATTGAATCGTTCGTAAAAGGTACGATTGCTGAGGGAGCGCCGGTTGTGCCGATATCTGCACAACACGGAACGAACATCGACATACTTCTTCGGGAAATCGAGAGACGAATTCCAACGCCGAAACGTGATCTTGCAGCTCCTCCGAGGATGTATGTGCTCCGATCATTCGAGGTTAACAAACCTGGAACTGACGTCGAAGACTTGTTGGGAGGAGTACTGGGGGGATCAATAGTGCAAGGGGTCTTTCGCATTGGGGACGAAGTGGAGATTAAACCGGGAATCGCAGTTCAGGAAGGAGCACGTACCAAATACGAGCAGCTCGTAACTACCGTACGAAGCCTTAGTGTGAGTAGGGGGCAAGTTGAAGAAGCGAAGAGCGGCGGCCTAGTGGGGATTGGAACCGACCTTGATCCGTCTATCACGAAATCTGATTCCCTCGTCGGCAGCGTTGTAGGCAAAGTGGGGACTCTGCCGCCAACTCTGACAAAGGTAACGTTAGACGTTAATTTATTCGATAAGGTCGTGGGGACCGAACTAACTGTCGCGGTCGAGAAGATCAAAACGAACGAAGCGCTAGTGCTAAACGTGGGAACAACAGTGACCTCAGGCATCGTCACTTCTGCGAGAGAAAACATTGCAGACGTCGCACTGAAGAAACCTGTATGCGCCGAAACTCAATCAAAGGTCGCGATCAGTCGACGAATAGCAGATAGTTGGCGTCTTATAGGATTCGGATCATTGAAGGCGTAGTTGCTAATGCCCGTTAAGGTCATTCTTGACTCTAACTTTCTGATGATACCGTTCCAATTCCACGTAGACGTATTTCAAGAAATTGAATTTCTTCTCCAAAAGAAAATCGATTTCATAGTGCCGTCGTTAGTAAAATTCGAGCTAACCTCCATCAGCGCGAGAGGAGGTGAAGGGGCACCCGAAGCTTCACTTGCTCTACAGTTAGCGTCAAGATGCCGAGTTGTCGAGGTAGCCTTAGACTCCGGAGAAACGACAGATGATGCCATCGTTAAAGCTGCAAAGAAGCTTGGAGCGGTAGTCGCTACAAGCGATGCTGAGTTGAAAAAGAGGCTAAGAGATATTAACGTCCCGGTCGTGTACCTGCGCGACAAATCAAAACTAGAAGTTGAAGGAATAGAACCTGCATATTTCTAGTAAAAATCACAAGAGGCTCAAGAATGTTCAGATTAGTAACCGTAGAAGACATCGTTAGGATCCCTCCGCAAAGTTTCGGCCACCCAATCGATAAGGCTGCCAAAGAACAGATCAAATTGAAGTACGAGAACGTTGTCGACGAAGAACTAGGATACGTAATTCTTGTTGTTGATGTTGAAGTAGATCCGGTAGGCAAAATTCTCCCAGGAGATGGCTCGACCTACCACAAGGTGAATTTCAAACTTCTGTCCTTCTACCCAGAGATGCACGAAGTCGTTGAAGGCGAAGTGGTTGAAGTGACCGACTTTGGAGCCTTCGTGCGCATAGGCCCGGAGGACGCATTGCTTCATGTATCACAAATCATGGATGATTACATCTCTTTTGACGAAAAACATGGAGTGCTAGTAGGTAAAGAATCCCAAAGGAAACTCGGCAAAGGAGACATGGTTCGAGGACGAATTATTGCTGTGAGCTTCCCAAGAGGTGGAACTGGTGGGAAAATAGGCATAACAATGCGTCAACCGTTCCTCGGAAAGTTAGACTGGATCGAAACCGACATAAAACGAACCAAAGTCGTCCGCGAGGAGAAAGCAACTTGAGTGAGAAGGCATGCAAAAACTGTAGATTCGTTAGCAGCGGCCCGGTGTGCCCTAACTGTAAATCAAACAATCTTAGTGAGGATTGGAGCGGGCTCGTCATAATAATGGATCCGACCAATTCTGAAGTCGCAAAGAAGATGGGTATCAAAAACGCTGGACGATATGCTCTAAGAGTGCGTTGACCTTCTAAGCATACGTGCAACTCTCAATTGCGAACACTCCGAATAACGGATCCAGTAAGACGCCGGCTCAAAAACCCAGTAGGAATATTGGTTGAAGGAAAAACAGACATCTGTAACGATGCGCTACGTAGAGCAGTTGAAAAAGTAAAGCCGTTACCCACCATTTTCGTTGGTGATACGATAACGAAAAACGCGGAAGCTTCGGGAATCGTCGCCGACGTAATTATCGTAGATTTCTTAGAAAAGAGGCTTGAATCTCTCTACAGAATTTCTCCGGGGGAACGAAATATCCTCCGCCTTAAGAATGCTCCAGGAACGATAGACGGGAAGGCTTGGGATCTTGTTTTCTCTGCAATTCAAGATCGAAACAGCCTTGTGGCCGTCGAAGGGGAAGAAGATCTTCTAGCCCTGGTGGCCATTGCTGTGGCTCCAGTAGGATCACTGGTGGCTTACGGTCAACCGGATAGAGGGATCGTCATAACACTGGTTTCGGATGCGGAGAAGAGTCTAATTGAGCAAATAATTCGAGAACTTTGTACTACTTGACCGGTTTTACGAAATCAGTGAAGCTGCACGAGCCGCAAGTCCATCTTTCTACCGGAATCTTATGAAACGCCATTATGTTAGCGCAACGTGGGCATTTTCTATTCTTCAGCTTTGCTACTCGTTTCTGTTCGTCGATATCATATAACCCGCTCAGGCGTGCCTTATTTTCTTTCTTTGCGCTCACTTGTTTTCAGTCTCCTTCGGTTTTGATTTCGGAGTTTCCTTACTGCCTTTCGACAATTCCTTAGCTTCCGTCGGTTCCTTCACTTGTGCTTTCGGAGGCGATGCAGGTGCCTCTTTTGGTTTCGCTTCCTTCTTAGGGGTCTCCTTAGGCTTTTCCTCTTTCTTCTTAGCCTTCTGCTCCCTCACTTTCTTTCTCTCCTCACTCGGTAGGTTTCTTACGCGAACGTATTCCGGAACGATAAGTTTGGCTGTCGCTTGATCATCATAAACCTGGATAAGGCATTCAGACTCCTGATTTCCTGTCCGAGTGTGGATATCGACCACATAGACGACTTCTGACTCAACACCATATTTTGATGCCACCGCGTCCCTGAGAGCCGAGCGAGATGGTGACCCTTCGTTCTCATGATAGGCATCCGCATAGACTTCCTTTCGTTTTAGCAGAGGATTGTATTCGTCTTTCTTAATTTTAAGTTCCAAATTCGGTCTACTTCACTTACTTTGGTTTTGTGATTTTGATTCTTTGGTTTTCTTCGAAGTCTTAGTTTCCTTTGTTTTGTCATCCTTAATTTTGGATGGTTTTTCTTGGCCTTCAGTCTTAACTTCCTTCTCCCTTTGTCCGTCTTGGTTCAAAGTAAAGTTTACTTGATATATGTCGTCAGAAATGCTGCGGCCACGCACGAGTTTCCTTCGTCGTTCTCCACGTCGAGTCGGTTTGAAACCTGGTCCAGATGAGATGACGATATATTTCTTGGCACTGCCGTGAACGTCAGCTCTCATTGGGATGCCGTTCTTGTCGCAACCCCCGGAGATTAGAAGTCTGCCTTGTGCGATTCCTAGTGCAGTACCGTCAATCAGTTCGCCCAGCGATCGCCCAATTAGTGCTTGCGCTCGGGCACCTTCGACTTCGCTTACTGATGATTTGCCAGTATCCGGGTCGGAAACTATCAGCTTAAATTTCGCCATCTCATCGACCTTGTCATTGTGAGGCGGAACGTTACTAGCCCTCGTATGCCTTTTATTAAGATTTTTAGGGCTTGTCTGTCAAAAGGGGATACGACTTCTGAAATGGTTCTTCAATTCTGAAATGCTCATGAACCCTAGCTCTCGCCTTTGACTACCGCCTGTTTCCAGCCAGATGTGCTTGGGTTTTTTTCCTTCGATTTCCAGGAGGAAATCTTCAACGAGAAGGTGCATTATTGTGGCAGGCCATTCTCCTTCATACATTTTATCGACCAAGATGCGTCTTTGAGCCGGTGTGAGCGCTCCTTGGATCTTGAAATAGTTCAATTTCCCGTCAGACGATTGTGTTACCCCCAGAACTGTCCCGTCCCTAAGTTCGACGAGTAGCATCGAGTATTGATGGATTTCGCCTAGGATCTGGAGCACATCGTTGGCGGTAATCATTGAACTCATTGTCCACTACGTGCGACAAACTCTTCGAATATCGCACAGTATTTATCAAGTTTCATGACCTCTGAAGGCCGCCAACGATTCAGAATTTTAATTGCGACAGATTTCCGCGGCAAATGGGTAGAAATGTTCATAAAAGGCCCGACTTTGCTTACGCTAGCCAATTGGCAAATGTGCGGTGAAGCGAATGCCAAAATCATTCTACGTTAAGTTCGAAGTACCGAAGGAAATCGCTGACAAAGCCTATCAGCTCGTCCAAGTAGCGAGAGACTCCGGAAAAGTTAGAAAGGGAACCAACGAGTCTACGAAAGCCGTTGAGCGAGCTGTCGCAAAGCTTGTGCTGATAGCGGAGGACGTAGATCCGCCTCAAGTCGTTGCTCATCTACCTATACTATGCGAGGAGAGAAAGATTTCCTATCTTTTCGTCCCAAGCAAGCTAGAACTCGGCCGCGCGGCAGGTATCGATGTCGGGTGCGGTGCGGTATCGGTTCTGGAGGGTGGCGAAGCGGCTAAGACCCTGAAGGAATTGGTCGATACGACTGAGCAACTCCGTAAGGGTGGAGCCAAGACGGAGCAATGAGTGCACCGAAGGAACGAACAGACGAAGCAATTACCCCTGCTGAAGTCACCCAAATTATTGGGAGAACCGGAGTTACAGGTGAAGTGATACAAGTACGAGTGAGGATTCTCGAAGGTCGAGACAAGGGACGTGTGATAACTCGCAACGTTAAGGGTCCGATTCGAGCTGGAGATGTACTCATGCTGCGCGAGACCGAGCGGGAAGCTAAGAAGATCAGGTAGGAGCGTCGTTTGCCAAGGACATACACCTGTTCTTTCTGTGGAAAAGACTTTCCGCAGGCGACAGGAATAATGTTCGTAAAAAACGACGGATCAATACTCTATTTCTGCTCCACAAAGTGTAGGAAGAGCATGATGGTCTACGGTAGAGACCCGCGTAAGCTCAAATGGACGATATATTATGGTAAGAAAGAACGAGGCAAGTAGTGAGTATTGTCAGCTGAACGAACTCTTGTCTTCCTAAAGCCTGAAAGCGTGATGCGCGGATTAATAGGAGAGATAATCACCAGATTCGAAAGAAAAGGGTTACTTCTTGTTGGCGCAAAACTCATTCAGATGTCAGTCGACCAGGCACAAATGTTATATCTAGCGCACTCCGAGAAACCGTTTTTTCAGGAGCTGGTGTCTCACGTGACGTCCTCTCCGATCTTCGTTATGGCGTGGCAGGGACCATGCGCAGTGGCTATCGCTAGAAATTTAATTGGGGCCACAAATCCTACAAACGCCGCTCCTGGCACGGTTCGAGGAGATTTTGCGCTCAATGTGACGCCTAATGCCATCCATGGGTCCGACTCCGCGGAAAGTGCGATACGAGAACTGGCGATTTTTTTTACCGAAAGAGAACTCCTAAATTACAGCAAGCCCACGGAGCAGCAGTTCCTGCTGAAATAGGTTAGAATCCCCATACAGGATTCTCGCGTCTCTTTATCTCTATGAGCTCTTTAATCGATTCATGGTCACTTTCTGTTAATTCCCCGGGAAACTTCGTCATGATGATCTTAAGATGGCGTTCCGGAACGTCTGTATATAGGATATCGCCTTCGTCAATATTCCTGCCAACGACCCCGTCCTCAATTGAGACGGCGACTTGCATGCCGGGTTTGGCTTCAAGGATATCCGTGCCCTTATCCTGAATCTTCAGCGCATTTCCTAAGCGCTTTCCTGACTTGGTGATGAGTGAAGATTTGGCTTTGATTCGTCCGGAAAGAATCTCAAGGCCAACTATGGCAGGGTTGCTTCTTCTGAAGACGAAGCCTTGCATGATCCTGGCCTTACATGGACGTACTAACAAGTCTAATTCCGCTTTTACGCCGGAACTGCGTTGTTCATCGCTCCACCTCAAATAATCCTCAAGAAGATGATATATCACGTCGGACTTGAAGATCGGTATGCCTTGAGCCGTGGCCTCTTCCTCGGCATCCGGTAGAATTCTGACGTTGAACGCGAGGATAACTGCCAGTAATCTATCCTCCTGGCGGAAAGCTTCCACTTCTACGATATCGCGCTTCGAAACGTCACCAATGTCAGCAAGTCGAATTTGAATTCCGTGTCGGGATAATGACTCAGTAACAGCTTCAAGGGAACCTAAGGTGTCCGTTTTCAGTACGACGCCCGATGTCTCGGTCTTAACCCGAAGCTTCTCTACCTCCGCTTCAACTATGCGAACATATTCCTGGGTATGCTTGCCTTTAGGAACTGCATAGAGCGGTGATCCTGCTAACGCATTCTCTAATTTTGGAGCAGCTAACTTAACCCCCGAAGCAGCGGTGATGCGTTTAACGCTAGTGAAACGGTCCCGAGGATCTCGAATTTCATCTAACGGTTTAGGAACGAGAATTGCGCGAACTTCAGTAACAATCGGCGCGTCGCGTCCACCTAATACTATAGTGTCATCAACTTTCAGAGCGCCGTCAAATATAATCGAGTTAACGGTTGTTCCAAGTCCCGGCTCCTCCTTGACCTCAAGAACTGTTCCTCTGGCAGGTCCTGATGTTATCTCGAGTTCATTGAAGAGATAAGCCTGCGTCAACCCTGTTAGGGTTGCCAGCAACTCTGGAATTCCCTCACCGGTTCTGGCGCTAAGCGGGACTATCGCCACAGTTTCTTTGAAATCTGAAATTCTATCGAATCTTTCAGCTCGAAATCCGAGTCGAGATAGAGTTCCCAAAATTGTGTAAACGCGATTATCCAACTCCGTCTGAATTTCAGGAGATTGCGTTTTGAGCGATTCACTAAAAGTTAGGTTTGGTTGAGATTTCCACCCACGGATTGCGTCAATTTTGTTCGCTGCAATTACGAATGGCGTTTTTTTCGTTTTCAAGATGTTGATGGACTCAACGGTTTGGGGTTCGACTCCTTTGGTGACGTCGATCACGAGGATTGCAATGTCTGCTGCTGACCCTCCACGTCTGCGTAGATTGGAAAACGTTTCATGTCCTGGAGTATCGATAAGGAGAAGACCCGGTACTTTGAGTTCGAAATGGAATTGCTTTAAAAGCGGTTTTGTAATCTCTTCGACAGCTTCGCGTGGTAGGAGACTTGCCCCAATAAGCTGTGTTATTTGGCCAGGTTCGCGTTTTGCGACCGTCGTTCCGCGCAGCTTATCTAGTAGAGTAGTCTTGCCGTGGTCGACGTGACCAAGCACTACTACAATCGGCTGTCGGAGGGTCAATGTATTCACGGAACATGTGGTAACGCAGATCCTACACTTAATGGCGCAACATTTTAACGTTCTATTAGAAAATCAATGGAACTAGTTTCCGTCGTGTCCTTTGCACATATCCCCGGTATGCTGGGTCCTTTCGTAAAACGCGTTCTTCAGCTTGCAGTCTTAGCATTGTGAAGGTAATAGCAATGAATAAGACGGTTAGATTGTAATATGAAAGATTGTCGACTACAAATCCTGTTTCGGCGAGCACATAACCAAAGTACATGGGATGGCGAATAATGCGGTAGAATCCCATTGTTTTGATCCCTCTGTTTTCCGGAGCAATGCCGAAACTTCGGTTCAGCGATAGAAATGCTCCGAGTACAAACAATCCACCTGCTACTTCGAGGGATATCCCGATTGGGGAACTCGCATAATCCGCGACAGGTCTAAACAGTAGAGGGGACCCCATTCCCACGAGTGCGTAGATGTAGTCTCTAGGTTTAGACGACAGAACCGACGCGTTTTTCCTCACTATGAGTAGGGTCAGAGCTATTAGCTGATAGATGAAAAAGAAAATCGTTTGGGGTGGTGGTTGTTGATGCGCGTTAAAGAATCGGATATAGATATACGTGAAATACAACGCTAAGGCGACGAAGCATGTATCTGTGACTAATGCTAACGGGCGTCCTCGCATCTTCTACACTTCGTGCAGAGCTGGGTTGTCTATGGCTTGATCTCCATTTGATGCTAATTACCAGCCTGCGAATTTCGCAACCTTTTCGTCAGAAACCTTTCCGTTTTCCACTTCGGATAACGTCGTTTCTAGTGTTTGCAGGCCTTGCTCCGCTTCTTCCTCTGATAAAATGAGTGGTGGAGTGATTTCGATGACGTTTGAGCTCAGTCCGACATAACCTAAAATGAGGCCGTTCTCCCAAGCGCGATAACAGACTTTAGCCGTTTCCTGTGTCGCAGGTTCCTTAGTCTTCGCGTTTTTCACCAGCTCGAGTCCGAGGATGAGTCCTTTCCCTCGAACATTACCCACCAATGGGTGTCGCTGTGCGAATTCGTTTAGTCGCTTCTTCATGTAAGCGCCAGTTTTCGCAGCTTTTTCACACAACCGTTCTTTTTGGATTATGTCTATAGTCGCTAGTGCTGCGGCACAGCAAATTGGATTACCTGCTGTGGTGAAGAGATGACTTGCCGGAGCGATGTCCAGCATCTCCTTCGGTGCGATGACGGCGCTCAGTGGGAATCCCGACGCGATAGACTTTCCGAGCGTGATAATTTCCGGTACTACTCTTGTGTGTTCGATCGCGAACATTCGCCCCGTCCTTCCGAAGCCGACCTTGATCTCATCATCGACAAGAAGGATACCGTGCCTATCGCAGATTCGTCGGATTCTGTCGGCCCATTCGTTAGGCGGAACAATGTCTCCACCATCACTCTGGACCGGTTCGATAATGATCGCGCCAACGTCATTCGGTCTTGTCGATTTGAATATTGCATTCTCAATTGCATCCACACATTGGATGTTGCAGGACGGATAATTCAGTCCTAAGTGGCAGCGATAACAATACGCGTAGTGTGCTCGTGTGGCATTGCTTATATTCATAAAATTGGAGGTTGATTTGTGTCCTGACAGGGCTATGGAGCCGGCGGTCATTCCGTGCATCGCTCCCAGGAATGATATCACCTTCGTTCGAGCTGTGTAGACTGGTAATAATTTGAATACACAATCATTTGCATCAGAGCCGGATAGCCCTAGCACTACTTTCCTTTCCTGTTTGCCTGGCGTGATTTTGATTAGTTTTTCAGCAAGATCTATGGATATTTCATTGGGAAAGGAGGTCGTAGAAACGTGTGTTGCACGTCTTACCTCCTCAGTGACCGCTTCGACGATCTTTGGATGACAGTACCCAGTGTTAGCGACAGCCCACCCTGCTAGAAAATCAAGGTACTCTTTTCCGTTAATGTCCCACAGTCTGACTCCCGCGCCGTGATCTACGACCATAGGATAGAATCTGATTTTCATGATTGAGCCTAGCGAGGCAGCATCACGTTCGATAATGCGATCTATCGCGGATTGCAAAGGATTAGCCTTCTAACAGCAGAGGAAGGTAAGTCATTATAAAGATCGAAGTGGAACATCATCTTGGGTCGCTGAAGATGAAATTGCTAGGATTTGACCTTCCTATCGGGCCCTCAGGACATGCGAAGTGCCCAATTTGTCGAATGAAAGAGTACGACACAATAGCACGCCTGAAACAGCATTTGCTGTGGAGACATAGCAAGGTCATCAACCTCGTTGCAAACATCTCTGGCGCCTCAAAGCAGGCATGAAGGCCAAACATGTAGTTTCATCGGTATCCTACTGTGACAAAATCTACTTCTTCGTAACGTGAGTGTAGCGATCACAAAATGGCAGATGAGTATGAGTGGCAACATACTGGATAGATCATTTTGTGCGCCGTTAGATTTGGTTCTTGAATGCCTGTGTCATTCGGACTGACTCGCCTTAACGATATTACGAACGACATGCCCTTGTGGTATGCAACTTTACACGTGTTCCAGGGAAAATTGTCTCGTAATGATTAGTACTGAGGCGTCACATGAAGGTACTGCCGCCGTACGTGGTAGCCTTCACATGGGCATCCCTAGAATACTTGTCATAGGTGATTATGAGAGCATCCGTGAAACTACGTCGTGTATTCTAAGAGGTTATGGCTACCTAATGGATAGCGTCGAGACAGGCAAGCAAGCTATCAAAAAAATGAGAATCGAGCTACTCCAATGTAGCTTTGATCGATATTCGTCTGCCTGACATGGAAGGGACGGAACCTTTCAGTCTGAAGAAATTGAATCCGAAGAAGATTGTGAACATCGTTACGGGGTACCTTCCTGTCGAGAATGCTGTGAAAGCAGTGGATGGTGGGGCTGACGATTACGTTATCAAACCCGTCAATCACGAAGAAATGCTTGCCAAAATGTCGATACCTTTACGCAAACAGGAGGAAGATGGTGAATAT
>Ga0187783_10003405_pt1 | contig 11704 bp, 9 predicted proteins | sample 1015_SJ02_MP02_2_FD_132471 | JGI IMG/M metagenome (GOLD analysis project Ga0187783, IMG submission 132471) | Tropical peat soil microbial communities from peatlands in Department of Meta, Colombia - 1015_SJ02_MP02_20_MG | ecosystem: Environmental > Terrestrial > Soil > Wetlands > Peat | place... | reverse complement strand
TAGCTTCTGTCGGGATGACATGGCAACCGGAACTGGACGAGCTGGCCAGGCGGCAGCGGCTCGCCGAGCAGATGGGTGGCCCCGCCAAGATCGGCCGGCAGCATGACGCCGGCCGCCTGACCGTGCGGGAGCGGATCGCGGCCCTGCTCGACGACCGCTCGTTCCGGGAGGTCGGTGCCCTCGCCGGGACGGCCGCCTACGACGATGCCGGTCAGCTCGCGAGCTTTACGGCCGCCAACTTCGTCACCGGCACCGGCCGGATCGACGGCCGGAAGGTGATCGTCGGCGGCGACGACTTCACCATCCGCGGCGGGGCGGCCGACGCGGCCATCGCCGGCAAGCAGATCTACGCCGAGCGGCTTGCCGCCGAGCTGCGGCTGCCGCTCATCCGGCTGGTCGAGGGCACCGGTGGCGGCGGCAGCGTCAAGTCTCTAGATCAGCACGGCCACACCTACGTGCCGGTGAACCCGGGCTGGGACTACGTCGTGGACAACCTGTCGGTGGTGCCGGTGGTTGCGGCCGGGCTCGGCCCGGTGGCGGGCCTCGGCGCCGCCCGGCTGTGTGCGGCTCACCTGTCGATCCTGGTAGCCGGCACTGCCCAGCTGTTTGTGGCCGGTCCGCCGGTGGTGAAGAGCGGGCTGGGCGAGGATGTCGACAAGGAGGCGCTGGGCGGGGCGCACGTTCATGCGAGGAACGGGGCCGTTGACCTGATCGCCGCTTCCGAGCTCGAGGCGTTCGGGCTGATCCGGCGCTTCCTCTCCTATCTCCCGCCGAGTGCGTACGCGCTGCCGCCGGTCTGCGGGCCGGCCGAGCGGGCCGACTCGCCGGACCGACGGGACGCCATGCTGCTGTCGGCCGTGCCGCGAGACCGGCGCAAGCCCTACCGGATTCGCGCGATCATGGCCGCCGTGTTCGACGCCGACTCGGTGCTGGAGACGCAGCGCTACGGCGGCGCCATGGTCACGGCGCTGGCGCGGCTCGACGGTCACCCGGTCGGGGTGGTTGCCGGTGACCCGTACGTGGCCGGCGGTTGCATGACCGCGGAGGGCGCGGACGCGGTGATCCGGCTCGCCGACCTGTGCTCGACCTTTCACCTGCCGATCGTGACCCTCACGGACCAGCCTGGCCTGCTGATCGGCACCAGGGCCGAGCAGCGGGCGACCATCCGGCACGGGGTCCGTGCCATCAGTGCCGTGTACCAGGCCAGCGTGCCGGCTGCGGAGATCATCGTGCGGCGGGTATTCGGCGTCGGCGGCGCCGGGCTGGTGAACCGGCACCGGCTGGTCCGCCGCTGGGCCTGGCCGTCCGCCGACTGGGGCTCGCTGCCGGTCGAGGGCGGGATCGAGGCGGCGTACCGGGCCGACCTGGAGGCGGCCGGGGACCCGGCCGCGCTGCTCGCCGACATCAGGACGAGGCTGGACGCGGTGCGCAGCCCGTTCCGCACCGCCGAGCGCTTCGGTGTGGAGGACATCATCGACCCGCGCGAGTCGCGGCCGCTGCTGTGTGACTGGGTCCGCGACGCGTACGCGGTGCTGCCCGTGCAGCCGGGGCGGCCTTCGTTCGGCACCCGCCCCTGACCACCCCGTTCCCCTCCTGGTCGTCACCGTTGTGCCGGGGCCGCGGGATGATGGCTGGATGACGACGATGTCGCTGGACTTCTCGGCTATTCCAGCGGGCGCGCACCGCGCCGAGGTCGAGCGGTTGTGCGACGCCATGACAGCGGCCGACCGGGTCGGCCGGTACTCCCGGCTGACCGTCGAGCGGCCGTGGTCGGCGCACAATCCCGTGCTCGAGGGCGAGTTCGCCGCCCCGGCCGCGATCCGCTGGTATCTGGAGCGCGAACTCGGCCGGCTGGCCGCGGCCGGCGCCACGATCTCGGTCGGGCCCGGCCGGGTGGCCCTCGACCTGCACGACCCCGCGCTCAGCGCGGCTCTCGACGAGGCTAGCTCGGACCCGCGGCGGAAAAAGCTGTTCCTGTTCTCCCCGGAGCGGATGGCGCTGTCGATCGACCGGTTGCGGCACTACACCGGCACCCCGGCCGAGTCGTTCCAGCGGTATGTGCTGCTGACCAACTACGCGTGGCACGTGGCGGAGTTCCGGGCCGCGCTGCCGAATTGCATCGGACCGGATACGCCCGACCGGCAGATGCCCGCGTGGCACTACCCGCTGCCAGAGCGGGCCGGGCTGACCATGGTCAACATCGGCGTGGGACCGTCGAACGCCAAGACGCTGACCGATCACCTCGCGGTGCTGCGGCCCGACCTGGTGCTGATGATCGGGCACTGCGGCGGGCTGCGGAATCATCAGGAGATCGGCGACCTCGTGCTCGCCACCGCATACATGCGGGACGATCGCGTACTCGACGACATCCTGCCGCTTGGCGTTCCGGTCGTGTCGAACCACACGCTCAACACGATGCTGCTCGACGAGGTCACCGCGCGCGAGCTGCGCTGCCGGATGGGCATCGTGTTCACCACCGCCAACCGCGACTGGGAGCTGAACCTGGGCCTGGTCGGCGAGCGACTGCGGCTGTCACGGGCGATCGCGGTCGACATGGAATCGGCGACCGTCGCCGCGAACGGGTTCCGGTACCGGATACCGACCGCAACCCTGCTGGCGGTCAGCGACAAGCCCCTGCACGCGAGTCCCAAGCTCAGCACCGAGGCGCAGGACTTCTACGCGGCCTCGCGGCGCCAGCACGTCGAGATCGCCATCGCCGTCGTGGCGAAGGTGCGCAAGCTGTATCCGGCCGGACTGCCGACGGCCGACATCCGCTCTGCGGACGAGCCGCTGCTCGGCCTCACCGAGCCCGACCCGCCCTCGCCGCCGTCCGCGCTCGGACCCGCGGTCGTGGACGCCGACTGAGCCAGACCGGTCCGGCCAGCCAGGTAGTGTCGCCGCCGTGCCGACTCCCGACTTCGTCACCAGGCTTCGCGCTCACATCGGCCACGACATGCTGTGGCTGTCGACCGCCGCCGGTGTCGTCTTCGACGCCGGCGGCCGCGTGCTGCTCCAACGCCGCAGCGACACTGGCGGCTGGGCGCTTCCCGGCGGCATCATCGACCCGGGCGAAGAGCCCGCCGACGCTGCGGCCAGGGAGATCTTTGAGGAAACCGGTGTCATTGCCGTCCCCGAGCGCCTCGTCGCGGTCACCGTGCCGCCGCCGATCACCTACCGCAACGGCGATCAGGTTCAGTACCTGGACCTGGTATTCCGGTGCCGGGCCACCGGCGGCAAGGCCAGGGTCAACGACGCGGAGTCCGTGGCGGTCGGCTGGTTCGAGCTGGACGCGCTGCCGAGCCTGAGCGGCCGATTCGTGGGCCTGCTGGAGCAGGCCACGTCCGATGAGGCGGCGGCGTTCACCTTCTCCGGCGTCGCCCGCGTGCCGGGAACGTAACGTCCGGCCCCGTCACGCTGGCCGTGTTACATGAGCCGGCTACGGTCCCGGCGACGATGCAAGACGAACGCCCCCGCCGCGACCGCGAGGACGCACAGGCCGGCGATCAAGGCCGCCTCCCCGGTCGAGCCCATGCCGCTCGTATCGGACGCGAGCGCACCTGCTGGGTGGTTAGGGCTCTGCTGTGCGCTGCTGGCAGAGCCCGAGGTGTATCCCTGCTGTCCGGTTGAGGAACTGGCATTGGGCGAGCTGGTCTCGTACGACGTGCCCGACGAGGACAGGGTGACGATCGTTGACTGGATGTACGTGTAGCGGCCCGTCCCGCCGACCTGGGTGTAGCACCCGACCGCGAACTCGAGCGTGCCGCCGTTCTTGACATGGGCGAAATGAAGTAGCGCGGCCATGCTGCCGTCGAGCGTCCCGCCGAACGCCTTCGTGAGGCCGTAGGCCGTTGACGAGATGAGGCTGATGAACCTCCCGTGGGGGGTGAGCATCGAGATCACCGCCGACCCCCGGTAGCCTGCCGGGCAGCCGTCAGTGGTCGACCAGGTAGGCGTCAGAGCGGCCGCACCGCTTCCCGGCCTGAGAATCAGGTTGCCCGGCTGCGAGCCGACGTCGGCCAGCGCGGGCCCATCGGTCACAACCGCCACCCCGGCCATCGTCCCGATCACCGCGAGGAGCACGACCGCCCGACGGATTGTCCGGGCAGTTCGCCATCTGGCTGTGACGGCGCGCAGAGCTCCCGAGATGAGCTGAGTTACTGGCATGGCCACAAACCATACTTCGCAGAACCCAAATCCTGAACATACGCACGGTGAGAAGTAAGCGAACGAGCCAGGCGCCGGCCGCGTGCAACCCGGCCGCGGAGGCGGCTGGGTGTGCCGCCGTTGCGCGAGGTTGATCGAGCCTCAGCTCGTCGACACCAGGCTGGTATAGACGACGACGTTGGACAGGTAGTGCCCCGTCTGGGTGTCGAATGCGCCACCGCAGGTGACGAGCTGCAGCGCGCTGTAACCATGCGGACCGTAGACCGCCACGGTCGGGAAATTCGCCTTCAGATACATGGCCACCTGCCGGACTACGAAGTGCGTGATCACGCCGTCCGCCAGCGTTACGTTGACGCGGTCCCCCGGCTGCAAGGTCCGCAGCCGGAAGAACACCGCAGGGCCTTGGTAGGAGTCGACGTGGCCGAGGATGACCGACGAACCCAGTTGACCGGGAGACGGGCCGTACTCGTACCAGCCGGGCTCCTGGAAGTCCGTGGGGACCTGGACCGTGTGATTCGAATTAAGCCCGAGTTCGGTCAGCGGCACGCTGAGGCCAATCGCCGGAATGCTCAGGGTGAGCGGCACCGAGCGGGCCGCAGTCCTGGCGCCAGGCGCAGGTCCGGGCTGGCCGGCCGTGTCGAGCGGACCAGGCAGCGAACGTTGCTGGCCGCGAAGACCAAGAGCGAAGGTCACCGCGGCGGCAAGCAGCAAGACGATTGCTACCAGCCACCAGCGGGCTGGCCGACGCCGAGCTGCTGGCGACGTCGGCCAGCTCACCAAGTCCCGCCCGGTTCGTCCTCGTCGTGCAGCTCGGCCGCGAGCGGCTCGCGGCGGCGCCGGATGGCCACGCCCGTTGCCACCGCGGACCCAACCAGCGCCGTGGCGCCGAGGCCTATCAGTAGCGGGCTAGGACCTGAACTCGATGCTCCCCCGGCGCCCGTCTGCGGAGCACCCGAAGGAAGGCTGGTACTGGTCGCCGGCGCGGTCGGTGTGTTTGTCGGAGACGCGGTCGTACTCGGGGAGGTGGTCGGGCTCGAGGACGTGCTCGCGCTCGGGGTCGGGGACGTGGTCGGCGACGTGGTCGGGGTCGGGGACGTCGTCGGGCTCGGGGACGTCGTCGGGGACGTTGTCGGGCTCGGGGACCCCGAGGGTCCGGACGAGCTCAGCGTCGCCGACGTCGCGCCCGACGCCACCGACAGGAAGATCGACATCTCGTTCTTTACCGAACCGGTAGCTCCTTCGCCGCTGTAGCAGCCCACGACCCACTCCGCCGTGCCCGGCGCCGTGGCGCTGATATCGATCGGCGAGAACGCCAGCAGCGCGCCCACGCTGCCCTCCAGCGTCCCGCTGAACGGCGAGGTCACCGTGTTGTTCACGCTCGAGATCTCGCTGCCCTCAACCTCGCCCGGAGCGGTGTACTCCGTGATCGCCGCCGACCCCTGAAAGCCGGTCGGGCACGCCGTCGTGGTCGCCCACGTCGGAATCGTCGACAGCGGGACACTGGTCACAACCGATCCGGAGACAAGCAGTTCCAGGTCACCCGGCTGCGAGCCCACGCCCGCCAGCGCGACTCCTGCGGTGAGAACCGCCGCCCCGGCGGTCATGCCGATCAGCCCGAGGAGCAGGACCGCACGTCGCGTCGTCCCGGCAGTTCGCCATCTGGTTATCGCGGAGCGCCGAGCGGTCGAGGTGATCTGGGCTAGTGGCATGGCGGAAAACGATACTGCGCAGACCTAACCGCTGAACATACTCCAGGTGAGAAGTAGGAAAACGGCTGGCGCGCACGCGAGCACACTGGTGGAAGGCCCGAAGTGGTACCTCGGCCCCGAGACGGTGCACTCCAGGTGTTCACCTGCGCTTTCCTATCGAGTCGTCCATGACCATCGTCCGCGTGATTCAGTACTCCATAGTCAGGTGGTTAGGTACCTAGCTGACCTGGCGATGAGGCCTGCGCGCGGTCTCGTGAGACCAAGTGACAAGGAGGGCGGCTGCTTGGCGCAAAGCGGTGTGCCATCCATATCCCGAGGCCACGCAGTGGCGGTGCCGCGCAAGCTCACATCTCGACTCAGCGCGTCCGACCTCGTGTTCCGCGGTGTGGCAAGAGCTGGCGGCCTCACAGTGCTGCTGCTGCTGGGCCTGGTGGGCACGTTTCTCTTCTTCCGCGCGTCGCAGGCGTTGCACAAGGCCGGCTGGTCGTTCATCACGACGCAGCAGTGGAACCCGAACGGCGGCGGGTTCGGCATCGCCGCCATGATGATCGGCACGATCCTCATCGCACTCGTAGCCGCCGCCGTAGCGATACCGCTGTCGCTGGCTACTGCCCTGTATATCTCCGAGTACGCGCCGCGGAGCATCCAGCGCGGGTTGATCAGCGTGGTCGACCTCATGGCTGCCGTGCCGAGCGTGGTATTCGGTCTGTGGGGGGCCTTCCTCGTGCAGTGGCACATTACGTCGCTGGCCCGCTGGATCAGCGACTGGTTCGGCTGGATCCCGCTCTTCAAAGTCAGCGGCGTGACAACGCACTCCGCGCAGCCAACCGCGACAACCTACAGTGCGTCTACGTTCATCGCCGGCGTCGTCGTCGCGCTGATGATCACGCCCATCGCCTCCTCGATCATGCGCGAGGCGTTCAGCCAGGCTCCAGTCGGTGAGCGCGAAGGAGCGTATGCGCTCGGGGCGACGCGCTGGGGGATGATCCGCACCGTCGTGCTGCCATTCGGCGTCGGGGCGATGATCGGCGGCACGATGCTCGGTCTCGGCCGTGCGCTGGGCGAGACCATCGCCGTGGTCATGATCATCTCAGAGGTGTTCGTGATCCAGCCGCATATCTTGCAGCACGGCGGGAGCTCGATCTCCGCCACGATCGCACTGCAGTATCTCGAGGCTACGCCGTTCGCGGTGAGCGCGCTGATGGCAGCGGGCCTCGCCCTGTTCGCGCTGACCTTAGTGGTCAACATCCTTGCCGCGGTCGTCGTGGGCCGGTCCCGGTCCGGCGCAGTCAGCGAGGCGTGAGCGCGATGTCCGTCGTCGATCAGCCAATCCCCTCCGGATCGAGGCCCGAGGCCACCGGGGGCGGCCAGCAGTCAGGTCGGGCCGCGCTGCCGCTGACGACGCTGCCGGCCCGGCCGGCATCGCGGCCGGCGCAGCAGCAGCGCCAGATTGCCGGCGTCCGGCGGGAGGACGTGCTGGCCCTGGCGGGCGCGGCGGCCTCGGCGCTGGCCACCACCGGCCTGCTGTGGATGGTCGCGCCGTTCACCGGCATAGTCGGCTTCATCGTGGTCAGCTGGTGCCTGTTCGTGCTGATCTACGCCGTGCTGATCGGGTTCGACAACAACCGGCCCACCGTCCGCGACCGGATCTCCGCCGCTGTGGTGCACTCGCTGGCGGTCGTGGTGATCCTGGTGCTCGCGTTGATCGTCATCTACACGATCTTCCGCGGCGCGAAGGCTCTGGTGCACCTGAACTTCTATACGCAGGACATGCACAAGACCACGCCGCTGTCCCCGCTGACCTCGGGCGGCATCCTGTACGCGATCGTCGGGACGCTGATCGAGGTGGGCATCGCGATGGCGGTTGCCGTGCCGCTCGGTCTGCTGGCCGCGGTATTCCTGAACGAGGTTCCCGGCCGGCTGAACCGGCTCGTGCGCACCGTGGTGGACGCGATGACGGCGCTGCCGGACATCCTGGCGGGCCTGTTCATCTACGCCACCCTGATCCTGATCTTCGGTCTCGGCTTGTGCGGGCTGGCTGCGGCGTGCGCGCTCGCCGTCACGGTGATATCCATCATCTGCCGGGCAGCCTACGTCGTGCTCCGGCTGGTGCCAGGGGGTCTCACCGAGGCCTCTTATGCGCTTGGCTCGGGGCACTTTCGCACGGTTTGGCACGTCACGCTGCCGACGGCGCGATCGGGGCTGGCGACCGCGGTGATCCTGGGCGCTGCCCGGGCAATAGGCGAGACCAGCCCCGTATTGCTGACGGCCGGCGCCACCTTCTACTTCAACTTCAACCCGGCGAACGGGCCGATGATGTCCCTGCCCCTGGCGGCGTACACGCTCGTGCAGAACCCGGAGCCGAACTACATCGCCCGCGGCTTCGGGGCCGCCGTTGCGCTGCTGGTTCTTGTCCTCGTGCTGTTCGGGATCGCGCGGATGATCGGCGGCCGCGGCGCCGGCCAGCTGACGAGCCGGCAACTGGCCCGCCGGATGGCTGCATCGCGCCGCGACGTGCACCGATACACCGGACGGACCGTAGCAGGGCAGCTGGCGGCCTCGGCCGACGGCGGCCCTGCCGACGACTACGGGGGAGCGAGCGCGTGACTTCCCGATCCGAAGGCGGGCACGCCGGCAGCGACACCACGTGCGGAGTTGACTGATGAGATCGGGGACGACGATGCGGGTGCGCCGGCTTGCCGGGAGCGTCGTGGTGGCGGCGGCAGCCGTGGCGATCACGATCCCGGCGGCGCAGCCAGCGGCAGCGGCGTCCTACGTGCCGATCAACGGCGCTGGCTCGACCTGGTCGGCTAATGCCATCGACGACTGGGTCACCAACGTCGCCCAGTACGGCATGACAGTCAACTACCAGCCCGTCGGCTCCACGTCGGGTCGGCAGGAGTTCGCGGACGGCACGGTGGACTGGGGCGCGTCGGAGATCCCCTATGGCGTGCGGGACGGCAACAACTACGACCCACCGCCGAGTCGCGGCTACGCCTACATGCCGGACACGGCGGGCGGCACGACGTTCATGTACAACCTGATGATCGGCAATACCCGGGTCACCAACCTCCGGCTGTCCGGCGCCGCCATCGCCGGCATCTTCACCGGGGCCATCACCAACTGGGACAACTCGATTATCGCCGCGGACAATCCTGGCCTGACGATGCCCGACCTGCAGATCGTCCCGGTCGTCCGTTCTGACGGCTCGGGCGCGACGGCGGAGTTCACCCAGTGGATGCTCGCCACCGAGCCAACTGACTGGGACAACTACTGCGCGGAGGTGGGCCGCAGCCCGTGCACCCAGACGTCGACGTACCCGGTGCTGCCGAACTCGGCGATGATCGGCCAGTCCGGCGACCTGGGCGTGTCGGGATACGTCAGCCAGCCGCAGGCCGATGGCGCGATCGGCTACGTGGAGTACTCGTACGCGCTGGAGACCGGCTTCCCGGTCGCGCTGGTGCTCAACGCGGCGGGCTACTACACCGAGCCGACCGCGGAAAACGTCGCGGTGTCGCTGCTCGCGGCGCAGATCAACATGGACAAGGGCAGCGCGGACTACCTGACCCAGAATCTGTCGAACGTCTACACCGACCCCGACCCGCGCACCTACGAGCTGTCGTCCTACTCGTACATGATCCTGCCGACCGATCTGAGCCCGCCCATGAACACGGCGAAGGGTTACACGCTCGGCGCATTCGGTGCATACCTGCTGTGTCAGGGTCAGGTACCGCTGGACGCGCTCGGCTATTCGTCCCTGCCGATCAACCTGGTGGAGGCGGGCTTCCAGCAACTGCAGAAGATTCCCGGCAACCAGGTGCCCACCACCACGACCACGCAGATCCAGAATTGCCACAACCCGACGTTCTCCACCAACGGCACCAACACGCTGGCCGACGACGACCCGTACCCGCCTGCGTGCGACAAGCAGGGAAACGGACAGCAGTGCAGCACGGCAACCGGCGGCGCCACGACGTCGACACCGGTCAAGCCGAGCGCCAGGGGGTCCAGTAGCAGCAGCAGTTCGTCCAGCAGCGCCAGCCCCGGCGCGCACACCAGTGCCAGCCCCGGCGCGCACAGCAGCGCCAGCGCGAGCGCTGCGGCAGGCAGCGCGGCGCAAGGCTGTAGCGCTTCCGGCAGCTGCGGCAGCAGCGCGGCCGCCGGCCCGGCAGGGCCGCAGACGGTCAATGCCAACCCCGTCAGCTCCCCGGCAAGCCTCGGCGACGGCGCCGCGGTCGGGCTCATGGCGCTGGCGGCCGTCCTGCTCATCGGACTGGTGCTCGGGCCCCCCCTCATCGCCCAGGCGAGCCGACGGCGGCGGCAACGAGACGGCAGCGACCTGCCCGGAAGCCCTGGAGCCGCACCGTGACCGCGCCAGCAAAGGGAGCTACCTTCGCGCGCATCCGGTGGTCTGGCGCGCTGGCCGCCGTCGCTGCGCTCGCTGCGCTGGCCGCGATCGGGCCGCCCGGAAGCGCCGCCCGGGCAGCGACCGGCACGGGCTACGACCAGATCACCGGGTCCGGGACGACCGACTCTGCCGTCACGGTGTCGTGGAAGCAGGGTCTGCTGAACAGCAGTAACCAGCCCATCACCGCCGCGAACGCAATTCGAAACAACCCCACTGGCCCGCTGTCGTTCATGTACGCGGATCCGGACTTCCAGAACCTCTCCGTCACCGTCAGCCAGACGCAGGACATCACCCAGCAGGGCCTCACGGTCACCTGGAGCGGCGCCACCCCCACGGTCGACTACGCGTCCCGTCCGGCAAGCGATTACCTGCAGATGATGGAGTGCTATGGCGACTCCAGCTCCGGCCCGTCACCGCAAGACTGCGAGTTCGGCAGCTCGCTCCTGGGAAATGCGACGAACGCGGCCGTCGACACCCGATCCGGCGATCTCTGCGCGACCGGTTCGAACGGCCAGCCGCTGCCGCCGAGCACCGCGGAGCCGCCATCCAGCCTGAACGGCGACAACGCGAACTGGGGTTGCGACCCGGAAGAGCCGGGTAGCGCGAGCCCGCCCGACACGTATTCGGCAACCCCGCAGTCGTACACCATCCCGTTCGTCCCGGTCAGTGACGCGAGCAGCCCGGTCTACAGCGAGGCCGACGTCAGCCAGTACTTCAACGAGAACTCCACCAACGAGGTGCCCGAGGCCGACACCGGTGCCAACGGGACCGGCGAGGTGCAGTTCGAGACCATGACGATTACCCAGGCACCCGGACTTGGCTGCGGCGAGCTGGAGAGCAACAACCAGCCCAGGGATTGCTGGCTGGTCATCGTGCCGCGCGGCGAATACGAGCCCAACGGCTTCGAGGTCAGCCCGGCGACCGCTGCCAGCGCCTTCCTTCTTTCCTCCCCGCTCAGCGCCTCGAACTGGGCGATGCGCATCCAGATCCACCTCGACTATGCCGCCGTACCCGCGTACTGCCCGATCGGCACCAAGGAAATCGAAACGGTCGGCACCCAGGTCGTCGCGAGGGCGGTGCAGTCCTGGCAGATTGCGCTCAACAAGGCCGCGAACTGCACCAAGATCTACGGCTACTCTGCCGTCCCGGAAGCGACGAGTACGCAGCAGCTAGCCAACAGCACCAGCGGCGTCGGGCTGGCGTTCACCACGATCCCGATCGGCAGTGAAGCGGCGCGCGACGGCACCCCTACGACCAGCCTGCCGCCGATCCTGTACGCCCCGGTCGCCATCACGGCCGAGGGATTCGGCTTCAACATCAACGAGGCGAGCGGCTATATCAGCACGCCGATCAAGCTCACGCCCGAGCTGCTCGCTAAAAGCCTCACCCAGGTCTACCGGACTGACTTGCCCGACTTCGACCT
>Ga0187783_10003404_pt1 | contig 11705 bp, 10 predicted proteins | sample 1015_SJ02_MP02_2_FD_132471 | JGI IMG/M metagenome (GOLD analysis project Ga0187783, IMG submission 132471) | Tropical peat soil microbial communities from peatlands in Department of Meta, Colombia - 1015_SJ02_MP02_20_MG | ecosystem: Environmental > Terrestrial > Soil > Wetlands > Peat | place... | reverse complement strand
CCAAGGCCGCGACCGTGCCCGGCAGCGCCCCCATCCAGCTGTACAAGAACAACACCGACAACAAGGGCGCCTCCTACGGCTCGCACGAGAACTACCTGATGCGGCGCGCGACCCCGTTCGCCGACATCGTTAAGTTCCTCATCCCGTTCTTCGTGTCCCGCCAGGTGATCTGCGGGGCCGGACGGGTCGGCATCGGCGCCGACGGCCGCGGCGCCGGCTTCCAGATCAGCCAGCGGGCCGACTACTTCGAGGTCGAGGTGGGCCTGGAGACCACGCTGAAGCGGCCCATCATCAACACCAGGGACGAGCCGCACGCCGACCCGGAGAAATACCGGCGGCTGCACGTGATCCTCGGCGACGCCAACATGAGCGAGGTGTGCACCTACCTCAAGGTCGGTACCACGGCGCTGGTGCTCTCGATGATCGAGGACAAGTTCCTCGGCTCGGACCTGTCGGTCGAGGCACCCGTGGCCGAGCTGCGCGCGATCTCGCACGATCCGACCTGCCGCCGGCTGGTCACGCTCAAGGACGGCCGCAAGATGACGGCCGTTCAGCTACAGGCTGAATACCTCGAGCTGGCCCGCAAGTACACGGAAGACCGGTACGGCGACGACGTCGACGACATCACCGCCGACGTCCTCGACCGGTGGGAGTCCGTGCTGAACCGGCTCGCCGACGATCCCATGCTGCTGTCAAGGGAGCTTGACTGGGTGGCCAAGCTCGAGCTGCTCGAGGGCTACCGGTCAAGGGACTCGCTGAGCTGGGATCATCCCCGGCTCCAGCTCGTCGACCTGCAGTACTCCGACGTGCGGCTTGACCGTGGCCTGTACAACCGGCTGGCGGCGCGCGGCCGGATGGTACGGCTGACCGACGACGCGACCGTGGACCGGGCGATCGAGAACCCGCCCGAGGACACCAGGGCCTACTTCCGCGGTCGCTGTCTGCGGCAGTACCCCGAGTCGGTGGCCGCAGCCTCCTGGGACTCCGTCATCTTCGACATCCCGGGCCGCGAGTCGCTGCAGCGGGTTCCCACCCTCGAGCCGTTGCGGGGCACCAGGGCGCACGTAGGCGAACTGCTTGACCGCTGCCGCACCGCGGCCGAGCTGGTCGCGGCGCTGACCGGCCAGGACTAGCCGCCGGGACCATCGGCCTGGCCAGGGACGGATCGCGAGTTCGTACCGATTCCAGGCGCACAGGATTGCGCGGGACTCCCACGGGTGACGATAGCGTTGGGACAGACGGAGGTTAGCAATATGGCAACCAACAAGGACACAGGCGGTCAGCGGCAGACCACCAGGCGCGCCGATGAGACCGAGCAGGCCGAACCTGGGGCCAGCGAAGAGGTCAGGGAGCGGCACGAGAAGCTCTCGGATGACGTCGACGCGATCCTCGACGAGATCGACGAGGTGCTCGAGGAGAACGCGGAGGAGTTCGTCCGGTCCTACGTGCAGAAGGGCGGCCAGTAACAGGCGTCCTCTGGTTCGCCGTGGGCGGACACGCCGGGCGCTGCCTGGTGCTGTCCAGCTCCGGCGCGGCAGTAGGGTCGGTTGAGGGCAGTGCTCCCGGGGCAAACCGGTGCCACAGGTACCGATCCGTACGAACTCGTACAACCCCGAACCGGGGCACGTGCCGGGCACCTTTCCTGGAGGTTCGCGTTGGGCTCTTACTTCGACGGCAGCCAGTCCGGCCCGTTCGCCGGCGGGCAGGCGGGTCCCGGTGGCCTGCCGGGCCGCGCGCCGACCGGATCCGGATCCTTCATGGGCCGGCACACGTCATCGTTCGCGGAATTCCTCGCCTCCTATTCGCCGGACCTGCTACCGGGCCGCGGACCGGGAGCCCCCGTGGCCCCCGCGACACCACCCGCCCCCGCCCCCGCCGGGGACGGGCCGGCGTTGCGCCACCTGCCGCACGCCACCACGATCGTCGCCGCGACGTGCCAACAGGGCGTGGTGCTTGCGGGCGACCGCCGTGCGACCGCCGGGGCCATGATCGCCAAGCGGGACGTGGAGAAGGTGTTCCGCAGCGACGAGTTCTCGGCGATCGGCTACGCCGGGACCGGCAGCGTGGGCATCGAGTTCGTCCGCCTGTTCCAGGTCGAGCTCGAACACTACGAGAAGATGGAGGGCCGGCCGCTATCGCTCGAGGGCAGGGCCAACCGGCTCGCCTGGATGATCAGGGGCAACCTGGCCGCCGCACTGCAGGGCTTCATCGTGGTGCCGCTGTTCGTCGGCTTCGACGAGGAGACGGGCCAGGGACGGATCTTCAGCTATGACGTGGCAGGCGGCCCGTACGAGGAGCAGAGGTTCTACTCCATCGGCTCGGGCTCGGTGTTCGCCCGGGGTTCGCTGAAGAAGCTGTACGTCGACGGCATGCCGGTGCGTGACGCCGTGCTGGCCTGCGTCCAGGCGCTGTACGACGCCGCCGACGACGATTCGGCCACCGGCGGCCCCGACCTGCCCCGGCGGATCTTCCCCGTCATCGCCACGGTGACGGGCGACGGGTTCCGCAAGCTGTCGGAGGCCGAGTCCGAACAATATGCCCAGCAGGTGGTGCAGGAGCGGATGAGAGATCCCGACGGCCCGCCCGCCCCGCTGCACGTGGCCAGCTAGGCCATCCCGTTCCCGTCTGACTAGGTAAAGGAAGCGCTCGCGGTGTCCATGCCGTTCGGTTACGTCTCACCCGCACAGGCCATGCGGGACAAGGCCGAATTCGCGCGCCAGGGTATCGCGCGCGGCCGTAGCTGCGTCACGCTGCAGTACGACGGCGGGATCTTGCTGATGGCGCCCAACCCGTCGAGCGCGCTGCACAAGATCAGCGAGATCTACGACCGTATCGCGTTCGCCGCGGTGGGCCGCTACCCCGAATACGAGACCCTGCGCAAGGCCGGGATCACCTACGCGGACACCACCGGGTACATGTTCGACCGGCACGACGTCACGGCCCGCGGCATCGCCAACTACTATGCCCAGAACCTGGGCACGATCTTCACCGAGGCCCTCAAGCCGTTCGAGGTGGAGATCGTCGTGGCCGAGGTCGGTGAGCGGCCGGACGGCGATCAGATCTACCGGATCACGTTCGACGGGTCGGTCACCGACGAGCCGGGCTTCGTCGCCTTCGGCGGCCAGGCCGACCAGGTGTCCGCGGTCCTGAAGGAACGCTATTCGGAGGGCATGTCCCTGACCGCGGCGTTCGCCGCCGCCCTGGCGGCGCTGTCCGCCACGGGGAACGGCGAACGCAGCGAGATCGCAGCCACCCAGCTGGAAGTGGCCGTCCTTGACCGGACCCGCGAGCACCGCACGTTCCGCCGTATCCGCGCGGCCCGGCTGGAGGAGCTCATCAGGGAGAGCCGCCCGAAGACCGGCCGGGACACGACCCCGCCGCCGGACGCCTCGGAGTCGGAGCCGCCGACCGGCCCGCCCACCGGACCGGCCCAGCCCGGGGACGACGGCTCGCCGCAGCCCGGCTAGGCCGCCGCGCCGTGCCCCGCCCGTGTCAGCCCCGGCGTGCGCAGTGGTGGACCCGGGTGGCCGGCGGCCTGCTTGCACTGGCCGTCCTGGCCGCGGTCGTGTTTGTCGTCTGGTACCGCTCGACCTACAACGTGTGGCCCGGCGAGCGGGCCTCGGACCGCGTGCACTGGTGCGGCCGCGACTACGAGTACTCCGGCTCCCCGGCGCAGAGCTGGCGGCAGATCACGGCCCAGGCGCAATGGCCGGTGCGTCCCGAGGGCTTCTACCCGCCGCTGGCGTGGTCACCCCAGCGGCTGTTCGCCGCGGTCTACCCGGCGGCCGAGCGGTCGCCGTACTCGTGCGCGGTGCTTGTGTACCTGGACACAGGCCCCGGCCATTACCGCACCTACTCCCTCGAGGGCGGCCCGTAAGCGCCGCAGGGCCCAAACGCGGACTGCCGCGCCTACAGCGGGATGTTGGCGTGCGTTCCCCGCAGCTGGGGTGCCGCCGCGATGGCGCGGGCTAGCTCCAGGCGCGTCCGGCTGGGCTCGAGGATCGCATCGATGACGCCGAGCTCTACCGCGCGCCGCAGACCCCCGGCCGTGGCCTGGTACTCGGCGGCAAGTTCCGCCTCGGCCTCGTGCAGCCGCTCCGGCGGCACCGGGGCCAGCGTGCGCCGGTGCAGGATGCGGACGGCCGCCACCGCGCCCATGACCGCCACCTCGGCGTCAGGCCAGGCGAAGACGCGGGTAGCGCCGAGCGCGCGGGAGTTCATCGCGATGTAGGCCCCGCCGTAGGCCTTGCGCGTGACCAGCGTGACGCGGGGGACCGAGGCCTCGGCGAAGGCGTGCACGAGCTTCGCGCCGCGGCGCACCACGCCGTCCCATTCCTGGCCGACGCCGGGCAGGTACCCTGGCGTGTCCACCAGGACCACGAGCGGAACGCCGAACGCGTCGCACATCCGGACGAAGCGCGCCGCCTTCTCGGCCGACGCGGCGTCCAGGCAGCCGCCGAGCCGCATCGGGTTGCTCGCCACCACGCCGACCGTGCGGCCGGCCAGGCGGCCGAGGATCGTCACGATGTTCGGCGCCCACCGGGGATGCAGTTCCACGCCGGGGGCATCGAGCAGCTTGTCGGTCAGCAGGTGGACGTCGTAGGCACGGCGCGCGGTGTCGGGCAGCAGGCCGCCCAGGTCACGGTCCTCCGCGTCCTCGGCGATCTTGCCCTGGTCGCTGAGCATGGCCGCCAGCTCGCGGGCGCGGTCAAGGGCGTCCGCGTCGGTCTCCGTCACCACGTGCACGACGCCGGAGCGCCGGCTGTGCGGCTCGGGGCCGCCCAGCCGGACCATGTCCACGTCCTCGCCGGTGACGGACCGGACCACCTCCGGGCCGGTGACGAAGATGCGCCCCTGGCCGGACAGGATCACGATGTCGGTGAGCGCCGGCCCGTAGGCGGCGCCGCCGGCCGCGGGCCCGAGCACCACGGAGATCTGCGGCACCCGCCCCGAGGCCGCGGTCATCGCGGCGAAGACGGTCCCCACCCCGTGCAGGCTGGCCACTCCCTCGGCCAGCCGGGCGCCTCCGGAGTGCCACAGTCCCACGATCGGCACGCCACGCGACAGTGCCTCGGTGTAAGCGGCGACGATCGCGGTGCAGCCCGCGCTGCCCATCGCGCCGCCTTGCACCCTCGGGTCGGAGGCGAACGCCACCGCCCCGGTGCCGTGCACCCGCCCGACGCCGGCGACCATCCCGCTGCGATCGTCCCGGTCGGCGGGCAGCAGTTCCAGCGTGCCCGGGTCGAAGAGGGCCGCCAGCCGCTCCCGCGGATCGCGCGGCAGTGCGGCAGGCCGTGGCGCTGCGGACAGGCTCGAATCCACGATGGTGGTCAACTCAGGTCTCCTCTACCGTCAAACGGTTTCCCAGGGGGGTCTAAAGGGGTCCAAGGGGCTCAGGCGGCGGCGAACACCAGCGAGACGTTGTGGCCGCCGAACCCGAACGCGTTGTTCACCACCGCCATGGGCTCGGAACCGCGCTTGCTGAGCGGCCTCGGCTCGGTGGCGACGTCGACCGGCACGTCCTCGTCGAGGTCGTCGAGGTTGATGGTGGGCGGCGCCACGTGCTCGCGCAGCGCCAGGATCGCGGCCACCGACTCGATGGCGCCGGCGCCGCCGAGCAGGTGCCCGGTCATTGACTTGGTGGACGTGACGACCACGCCCCCTGCGGCCGACCCCAGCGCCTTGACCAGCGCCTGAGCTTCCACCGCGTCACCTTCGGGGGTCGAGGTGGCGTGCGCGTTCACGTGGACCACCTGCGCCGGGTCGACCCGGGCGTCGGCCAGCGCGCGGGTGATCGCCGCGATCACGCCCGTGCCGTCGGGCGCCGGGTGGGCGATGTGGTAGGCGTCCGACGAGTATCCCGCTCCGGCCGCGACGGCGTAGACGGTGGCGTCGCGCTGCCGGGCGTGCGACAGCGACTCGAGCACAAGCATGCCGGCGCCCTCGCCGAGCACGAATCCGTCCCTGGCCTTGTCGAACGGCCGCGACGCCCGTTCCGGCTCGTCGTTGCGGGTGGACATGGCGCGCATGACCGCGAACGCGCCGATGTTCAGCGGCATGATCGCCGCCTCGGTGCCGCCGGCCAGTACCACGTCGGCCCGTCCGGCGCGGATCATGTCGATGCCGTACCCGATCGACTCGGCGCCGGATGCACACGCGCTGACCATGCAGTGCGCCCCGGCCCGCGCCCCGAACTCCATGCTGATCCACCCGGCCGCACCGTTGGGCATCAGCATCGGCACCGTGTACGGCGAGATGCGCTGCCAGCCCTTGGAGTTGAGGATGTCATACGCCGCCAGCGTCGACCCGATGCCGCCGATCCCGCTGGTGACCGCCACCCCAAGCCGTTCCGGGTCCATCTGCGGCGCGCCCGCGTCGGCCCACGCCTCGCGCGCTGCGACCAGCGCGAACTGCTCGCAGCGGTCCATCCGGCGGGCCTGCACGCGGCCGACGGCCTCCGCCGGGTCGGCGGCTGCCCATGCGGCGATGCGCACAGGAAGCGGCTCGGCCCACGGTTCGGTCAGGTGCCGCACGCCGCTGCGCCCGGCCAGCATCGCCGCCCAGGTCGACGCGACGTCCCCGCCCAGCGGGGTGGTCGCGCCGAGCCCGGTGACGACGACGGTCTCTCGGTCCACCGTCACGCCGAACTCCCGGCGTTCTTGGCCACGAAGTTGACCACGTCCTGCACGGTGGTGAGGTCCTTCAGCTGGTCGTCGGGGATCTCGACGCCGAACCTGTCCTGGGCCGCGACGGCGATCTCGACCATGGACAGCGAGTCGATGTCGAGGTCGTCGACGAAGCTCTTGTTGGGGGTCACCTCGTCGGCGGGAACCCCGGCGATCTCCTCGATGATCTCGCCAAGCCCGCTGAGGATCTCCTGCTCGGTCATGTCATTGCTCCTTGTCGTGAAGTGGTGGGGCCGCCCCGGGCTGGCCGGCCCGCGGGGCGCGGCTCAGGGTACCGTGATCACCTGCGCCGCATAGCACATCCCCGCGCCGAATCCGAGCAGCAGGGCGGGAGAACCGGACTTGAGGTCCCCGCGCTCGGCCATCCGCGCCAGCGCCAGCGGGACCGACGCCGAGGACGTGTTGCCCGCGTGCACGATGTCGTCGGCCAGGCGCTCCCGCGGTACGCCGAGCCTGCGCGCGATGGCCTCGATGATGCGCAGGTTGGCCTGGTGCGGGACGAACGCCGTCAGGTCGCCCACCGCGACGCCGGCCCGCTCGCACGCCTGCGCCGCGATCGGGTGCAGCGCGGTGGTCGCCCACCGGAACACCGCCTGGCCCTCCTGGTACATGTAGGAGCGGCGGTCGGGGATCGCGATCCTGGACGCCATGTCGCCGGCGCTGCCCCACACCACCGGGCCGATTCCAGGCGGCTCGCCGTCGGCGACCGGGCCGACCACCACCGCGCCCGCCCCGTCGGCGAAGATGATGCAGGTCGAGCGGTCGTCGGGGTCGATCCACGCGGTCATCTTCTCCGCCCCGATGACCAGCACGTGCCGGGCCGTGCCAGCCCGGATCGCATCCGAGGCATTGGCCAGCGCGTAACAGAAGCCGGCGCACGCGGCGTTGACGTCGTACGCGCCGGGCGCGACGATGCCGAGCCGGTGCGCGACCACCGCGGACACGTTAGGTATCGGGGCCTCGGTGCTGCACGTGGCCACCACGACCAGGTCGATGTCGGCCGGAGACAGCCCGCTGCCGGCCAGCGCCTTGCCGCCCGCCACGAACGCCATGTCCGGCACGCTCTCGTCAGGCCCGGCGAAGCGGCGGCTGACGATGCCGACCCGGCTGCGGATCCACTCGTCGCTCGTGTCGACCCGGGCGGCGAGGTCGTCGTTCGTCACCACGTTGCCGGGCTGGTAGCCGCCGAACGACAAGATCCGCGCGCCCGCCGCGGGCGGGAACGAAGTAAAGGATGTCATGCGATGTCCTTTGGTAGCACGCGTACCAGTGGCTGACCTTCGCTGACCGGATCCCCGTCTTCCACCAGCCACTCGATGATCCCGGCGGGCCCCAAGGGCCAGGGTGCGGCCACCGGTCGCTCCCCGCCCCGCGCGACGACCGTGCCGAGCAGATCGGCGGCCTCGGCCGGTGACCGGAACGTACCCGAGGTCGGCGCGACGATCAGCCGCCACTCCGGCAGGTGGCCGTGCCCCAGGCCATAGAGTTCGGAGCCAGAGAATTCGGAGCCGTAGTGTTCGGAGCGGTCGGGTTCGGACACGTGCTCCTCGATCAGGTCATGCGCGGCGTCGAGCTGATCCGGGGTCTTGATGGCCAGCTGGGCCACCCCTGGCAGCGCCCGCCGGGCCAGGCCGGTCAGCGTGCCCGCAGGCGGCAGTTCGATGATCGCGGTCACGCCGAGGTCTGCCATCGTCCGCAGGCAAAGGTCCCACCGCACCGGCGCCGCGACCTGGGCCACGATGCGCTCCAGCCACTCCTTGCCGGTGGTGACCGCGGTGCCGTCGGCGTCGCACAGCAGCGTAAGGACCGGGTCGGCCACCGTGACCTCGGCCGCGGCGTCGCGCAGCGCAGCGACGGCCGGCGCCATGTGCCGGGTGTGGAACGCCCCGGCCACCTGCAGCGGGCGCAGCCGGGCCCCGGGCGGCGGATCGGCCGCGAAGGCCTCCAGGTCGGAAAGAGTCCCGGCGGCGACGATCTGGCCCGCGCCGTTGACGTTCGCGGGGGTCAGGCCGTGGCGGGCGATGGCCGCGAGCACGGTCTCCTCGTCACCGCCAAGGACGGCGGTCATCCCGGTCGGCTCGGCCGCCGAGGCCGCCGCCATGGCCGCGCCGCGCACCCGGACCAGCCGCATCGCGTCGTCCGCGCTCAGCACCCCGGCCAGGACCCCAGCCGCCAGTTCACCGACGCTGTGCCCGGCGGCCGCGTCGGCGCGGATGTCGCCCGGCGCCCCGCCCGCCAGCGCGCCGGCCGCGGCCAGCGCGGCCGCGACGAGCAGCGGCTGCGCGATCGCGGTGTCCCTGATCTCGTCGGCGTCGGCCGTGGTGCCGTACCTGATCAGGTCGCAGCCCGCCAGCTCGGAGGCGGCGCCGAGACGCTCGGTGACACCGGGCACGTCGAGCCAGGGCGCGAGGAAGCCCGGCGCCTGGGCGCCTTGCCCGGGCGCGGTGATGATCAGCATCCCTTTAGGGTGCCCTGTAGAACTCCACCATATGAATGCGGAACAGCACGAACTTGTCCGAGGTAATCTTGTGGGTATTCTACAAATTCTGATCACACCGGGTTATGCCGGGATCACACGTCTGTTACCGTCTCGTTATCTTGGACGTTTCAGTGCTCGGCGGCCAGGCGGCCAAGCGCTACCGCGACCCACAAGGTGAAGCCGTCCCGCCCGGCCGACGGCGTGTAGTCGGTGAGCTCGGCCACGCGGCGCAGCCGGTACCTGACCGTGTTCGGGTGGACGAACAGCAGCCGCGCGGTGGCCTCGAGGGACGAGCCCTGCTCCAGGTAGGTGGTGAGCGTGTCGAGCAGGGCATGCCCGCCCCCGAGCAGCGGCTCGTAGACGTCGCTGATCAGCGCGGCCTTGGCGTCGGGATCGCCGTCAAGCGCGCGTTCGGGCAACAGGTCGTCCGCGCCGGCCGGCCGCGGCGCGTCCGGCCAGGCCGGGGCGGCGCGCAGCGCGGCCAGCGCCGCCCGGGCGGAGACCGAGGCGCTGCGCAGGTCGCGGACCAGCGGGCCGGCGATCACCGGTCCCGGCCCGAACCGCCCGGCGAACCGCTCGGCGGAGGCGATCGGATCGTCGCTGCCCCCCACGACCAGGATGAGCCGGTTGCCCTGCACGCCGGCCAGCAGGTCGAGCCGGGCCCGCCGGGCCTGCGTGCGGAGCTCATCGATCAGCTCCGCCGCGGCCGGCGTCTGGCCCTTGTGCCTTTCGGCGCCGTCCCCGTCGCCGTCCCGTTCGCCGTCCCCGTCGCCGTCCCCGTCGCTGTCAGGCTCGCCGATCGTGCCGACGACCACCGTGACGGGAGAGGACGACCAGTTCAGGGCCGAGGCCCACGAGTGCAGCGAGTCCTCGGCCTCACCGCGCACCAGCGAGTCGACCACAAGCGCCTCAAGCCGCGCGTCCCACGCGCCGCGCGCCTCCGCGGTCCGCGCGTATACCAGCGCCGCGCTGAACGCGAGCTCCCGGGCGTAGGTCAGCACGGCCTCCCGCAGTTCGGCCTCGTTGCCCGGCGCGGCCAGCTCGTCGACCTGTGCTTCGACCGCGTCGATGATGACGCGCACCATCTCCACCGCGTGCTGCAGGCTGACCGCCCGGGCCAGCTCGCGCGGCGCGGTGCCGAACACCTCGGTCATCGCTGGCCGGTTCCGTTCCGGATGCCTGATCCAGTCGAGGAACGCGGCGATCCCGGCCTGCGCGACAAGCCCAAGCCAGGAGCGGTTCTCCGCCGACATGTTCCTGAACCACGCCAGCCGCGTGTCCATGGCGGTGATCGCGGCCGTGCCGAGCGCCCCCGTCGCCCGCTCAAGCCGCTTCACCGTCTCGGCGTTCACCCGCGCCCCGCCGCCCCGCGCCGCACCCCCGGGCACAGCGCCCCCCCGCGCCGCACCCCCCGGCACAGCGCCCCCCCGCGCCCCGCCGCCCCGCGCCGCGCCCACTCGCGCCGCGCCGCCCAGCGCCGCGCCCTCTCGCTGCCGCTCCGCTTCCGCCGCCATATGCGCTCCCTACGAGAGCGCCTCGGAAACGGGGAGGTCAAGGCGGTAGCGGGCGATGGCCTGGGCCGGGAGGTCGGAGGCGACCGAACCGGCGCGGGCCAGTTCCCACAGCACCGCGAGGGTGATCGACTCCGCGTCCACGTGGAAGAACCGCCGCGCCGCCGGCCTGGTGTCGGAGAAGCCGAACCCGTCGGTGCCCAGCGAGGTGAACGTGCCGGGCACCCAGCGGGCGATCTGGTCAGGCACCGCCTTGATCCAGTCCGACACCGCCACCACCGGCCCGGCGGCACCGGAAAGCGCGGACGTCACGTAGGGCACCCGAGCCTGCGCCGAAGGGTTCAGCATGTTCCACGACTCGCAGGCCAGCGCTTCGCGGCGCAGCTCGGTCCAGGACGTGGCCGACCAGACGTCCGCGTACACGCCCCAGTCCGTGGCCAGCAGTTCCTGGGCACGGAGCGCCTGCCGCAGCGCCACCCCTGAGGCCAGGATCTGGGCCCGGGGCGCGGGAACCACGGCCCGTTCGGCCGAAGAAGAACCGGTGAGCCCGGCCAGCCAGTTCCGCTCGGGGGAGACCCGAGCGGGTCCGGGAGGAGCAGCGGCGTACCGGTAGAGGCCGCGCAGGATGCCCTGCTCGAGCGCGCCGGTCCCGCCCGGGTAGGACGCGGGCTCCGGCGGCTGCGGGTACGGCTCGTTGTAGAGGGTGAGGTAGTAGAAGATGTTCTCGCCGTCCGGGTGCTCGGGCGTGGCGTCGTACATCCGGCGCAGCGCGTCCCGCACCACGTAGGCCAGCTCGTAGGCCCACGCGCAGTCGTACGACACGCACGCCTCCGAGACCGAGGCCAGCAGCAGCGAGTGCCCGTCATTGTGCTGCAGCCCCTCGCCGGTCAAGGTCGTCCGCCCGGCCGTCGCGCCGAGCAGGAAGCCGCGGCCGAGCTGGTCGCCCAGCGCCCACATCTGGTCCCCGGTCCGCTGCCAGCCGAACATCGAGTAGAACACGTACACCGGGATCATGTGCGTGCCGTGGGT
>Ga0187783_10003403_pt1 | contig 11706 bp, 9 predicted proteins | sample 1015_SJ02_MP02_2_FD_132471 | JGI IMG/M metagenome (GOLD analysis project Ga0187783, IMG submission 132471) | Tropical peat soil microbial communities from peatlands in Department of Meta, Colombia - 1015_SJ02_MP02_20_MG | ecosystem: Environmental > Terrestrial > Soil > Wetlands > Peat | place... | reverse complement strand
GAGCATCGTTGCTCCCGCGCAACGACATCGACTGTATCAGGAGTCTAACCTTCCTTGTGTCTCGGCCGATTGCTGCTGGCCGTGAGCATGCCTGTTGATAACCAACTGCATGCAATAAATCCGTGGGAAGTGACAAACGTAACGATGAACAGGAAAACAGAAAACATCCGTCTGGAAATCGCCTCTATGTTACGGCGTGAAAAAATCCGACGCTTGATGAAGGCGGAAGCCCTAGGCCGCCTGTTTAGCGAATCTCAAAATAATCCGCAACAGTTCCATGAAGACTGGGTTGCACCGCTGCTGGATACTGGCTTAAGCCTCGAAAGCGCTTTTACGTATATTGTCGAGTTTCACTTGCACCCGAACTAGCCAAAGCCGTTTTCGAAGATACAAAATGCTTCGGCGGTCGACAGCGATTTCGGCTGGTGCTCGGGGGTAGAGAATACAGAAGAACGTACAGCACACGCCAGATATGGGCTTCCGCGCCCAATCGCTGCAGCGGTTGCGTCACCGGCTAGGCTAGGGACCCTTTCGTTGCTCTTCCACGACAGCATTTTGTGGTGGATTCCACCGACATTCGGTGTTGGATAGATCCTTAGCTATGAAGACTGCACGCGGCAAATATTGAATCCATGAGTCGAACAGTGCCTAGCGGCTTATGGCCTCTGATCTCGGAAACCATGATGCCCTCGCTCCTGGACACAAGCTCCAGGTCCCCTTCGGACAGAAATTTCTAAGTGGATTGCTGCCCGCACAATTCAACAGTTTGATCGATTGCTGCACCCCCCAGAATTATGAGAGAAAGTGTCGAGTGGCAAGAAGTTCCACCCACAGTTGACAGGGCTTATCGCAACCGGCGAAGAAGGATGATGGGTTGGCCCGCTGTTGCTGCCTTGCCTCATCGTAAAGGCGCAATTTGCCCGGTCCTGAAGCTTCACGACTTCGACCGAACAGCAGAACCGGTTCGGCTTGCTTTGCAAATGGGGCGCGTGAGTTTTGGGGCCAATGGCTGCAGGCACAATAGGCGGGTTTGTTCTGAACCTGTATTTCTATCAGTTTGCGGCCGATCCCTTCCTTATTTAGTTTCGCGTTTGTCTAGCGGGCTGTCGCCGCAGTGTAGGAAACCAGTGTTTGCTCGCGTAACCAACGCAATGCGAAGCGATGAGATGTGAAGGATTCGTCGAAGACGATTCTTTCTATCGACGACAATCCGGCGGCACTGGAACGCATGGAGTGCTACTTCGGATGGAAAGACTACGCGGTCCTGTCATCCTCAAGTGGCAGAGGAGGATTGGAACTTGTTGCTCAGGCGTCCGTCGATAGCCGTAATATTTGTTTTGGGAACAGGCGATATTCCCAGCCGGCCGCTAAAGCTGGTAGGTGCTTCTGTTAGGAAGAGTGAACAAAACGATTTCGACACTATCGAACACTTGCTGGAAACCTTGCTCACGCACAGCTGTGCCGGCGCCACCGCCGCTGCGGCCCTTTACTCTGGCTGCTCTTGCTATGAGCATTGAGGCTGTCGGGATACGAAATACTTTCCCTGCTCCGGCGGTCGTCCTACGGTAGAAAAAGGGACCTCAGGTTCAGTTTTCAGCGTTATCCACTCACGCTCGTTCACTGTCGAACCGTGACTTTGACAGTGGCCATCCTGCCCGCCTATATGATGGTGGATCAGGGTCACATTCCATTCAAACCGGCCGACCTTGCCGAGTTCTAGAGCCGGCTGGCACTCCACCGTTCCAAGCTCTGGCAACTTTGACAGTTAAACGGACCTGCCTTTACCGGGTAGTCTCCCGATAATAACCGGGAGTTTCGCTTAGTCGCGAACGGTGAGGTGATTTATGGGTGCTCGTTTCTTTTGCATATCTCTCGTGCTGTTATTCTGCAGCTATGCCAAGGGTGCAAAGGCACAAATTACGTGGCCGCAGAGTCGGATCGCCCCCAATACCCCAGCAGGTGTCGATTGGCCGGACTCGAGAACGCAACAGGCCTCCTCACCTACGTCGGGTAAGATTTTAGGTTTTGTCACCACTCCCGACGGACAGCCCGTACCATATGCAAGCATTTCGACGTGGGGAGGCGCGGAAGGACCCCTTTCAATCATCGCGGGAGAAGATGGACGGTTTGAATTGCAGCACGTCCATTCTGGTCATTATGAATTGTCGGCAACGGCCGGGTCGCGTCAAGGTTGGGCAGCCGTCGATGTTACAGACGGAGTGAGTATGGTCACTCTGACGATACCATCGCCCGGTGACTCAAGCGGCGACGGTCGGACAACATTATCGGTTGCGCAGCTTGCTGTCCCGAGCAATGCGCGCCGTGAATTCCAAAAGGCAGAGGATAGTCTACACAGAAAGAAGTTGGTGGAGGCAGCGAACCACATAGAACACGCCTTGAGCTTCTGGCCTCGATATGCGCAGGCGCTCGTATTTCGCGCAGTACTCGAATTAAACCAAGACGCTCCAAAGCTTGCGCAGGTCGATGCAGAGAAGGCTGTTGAATACGATCCCAGTTATGGAAAAGCCTTTATTGTGTTGGGGTCTTCTTATAACCGCTTGCAGCGATGGGACGACGCGATCCGTACACTGAACCGCGGAATCGCTATTGCACCTGCTGATTGGCCGGGTTACTACGAACTGAGCAGAGCACTGCTGGCAAAGAGGAACTTTGCTGACGCTTTGCGCCAAGCTGAGAAGGCTTCCACGCTGATCGCGACCAACTATCCGCCGCTGCACTTGTTGAAGGGTTACGCTTACCTCGGTTTGGGAAACGAAGCTGCTGCCAGTCAGGAATTGGAAGTCTGTCTCAAGCTGGACCCGAATGGGACGATCGCGCCGACAGTTCGGAAAACGCTTGATCAACTCCATGCCTGCGATCTCCGAAGGCAAGATTGCAACCAAGCCATCGGACCTTAAACCGCTCTGTGAACCACAACTTCTGACTTGCGACTTGGGATAAATACGGACGCATACTGAGGAGACATCCGGTCGCCAACAGAATGAGGAATCCAACGTGAATGGAAACCTCACGGGCACGATCTATGTAATCATTATGCAGATAGCGCACCGCCACTAGACTGGCTCCCCTGCGACGCAACCCAGGGCTCTATCAGAATGACGCTCACCTTTCAGACCCGAACCCGTCAGCGTGCTCGACATCGCCGATGCTTATTTCGTCTACGGTCCTTAAAGTGCCTAAGTGGCTGATCACAGTCAGCTTCCACATTGGCCTCACGAAGCGCCAGGAACACGAGCAGAGCCACCACGAGCACCGCAACTGCTATTGCTACCTCCATTACAGCCACCGAAGCGGCTGGAACCCGGACCGCCTTCAAAGCGTGAACGAGCAGATTCTGTGCTCGCGGTGTGGTGCTCCGCCTCCACCGTAGTGCAGCAATTGCACAAGTAACCGGTAGTTCGAACCAGCAGGTTGAGCAGCGCCCGAAGCCGTGCTGCTTCATCGCGCGAGCGTTGCTCCGGGCAAGCCATTTCTACCGAGTCAAGCGCCGCTGAATGTACTTAGTTCCTTTACTTGTCCTTTTTCTTTACGAACGAAATGGAGATATGCTCCGACAGTCAGGGAATTGATCAATACGGCGATCACATTCCATACGATTACCGGCCGCGACGCAATCAACAAGCCGTAATAAACCCAGAGGATCTGAAATATGCCCATGATGAGAGCCATCCTTGGGTTCATGCCAGCTCTCGACCGCCGTTTGAGCATGGCGATCAAATCGGGCATAGCGGCAAAGGTGGTTCCAAACCCTGACACAAGGCCAACGATTTCTGAGCGCTGAAACCTGGGGGCGAGCAGGCTCCGCATATCACGCGGGGCCAGATCGTTACAACCGCCAAGCGGCATCAGGCTCAGGAGTACAATCGCTACACTCAAACGCTTGAATCGGCGCATCAACTACCTCCGAAAAAAGGGAAGGCCAGTCAACTCGCAACACCATGATGCCGAGGAAAGCAGCACTTCTTATTTATCTCTCATTCATCGTGAACGCGTCAGCCTGCAACCTGCGCGCGAGTCATGCGAGCGGCCAGATCCCCTTTGGGGATTCGGAGAAAATCACTCGCACTTCCCCGCGCGAACAGGTCAAGCAGGCGCGCAATCGTGCCTGTCCAACCCGTCTGGTGACTGGCGCCGAGCCCGGCGCCATTCTCCCCGTGAAAATACTCATAGAACAGAATGTAATCCTTCCAATGCGGATCCTCCTGAAACTTCCTGGTTCCCCCATAAACAGGGCGTTTCCCGCTCGCATCGCGCAGAAAGATGCTCGACAGTCTGCGGGCAACCTCTTTGGCCACTTCGAATAAGGTCAGGTGTTTTCCCGAGCCAGTCGGGCACTCCACTTTGAAGTCATCACCGTAGAACTGATAGAGATTCAACAATGCTCGGATCAATAAGCCATTCACAGGCATCCAGACCGGTCCCCGCCAGTTGGAATTGCCACCGAACATTCCGCTGTTCGACTCCGCGGGCAGATATTGAACTCTGTATTCTTGCCCGTTGAGATTGAACACAAACGGATGCTCCACGTGGTATTTGGACAGTGAACGAATGCCATAAGGGCCGAAGAACTCATTTTCGTCGAGCATGTAGCTCAAGATCCGCTGGATTTTCTGCTTGTTGCAAACCGACATCAACCGGCGGTTGGCGTATCCGACAAATTTCTCATCGGCGGGGGCAATGTGCTTCAGCAATTCTGGGTGGCGTGTTCGGAACATTTCGACCAGTTCCATCAGTCGGGGATGTTGTGGAAGAACTCCAGTCGCTTCCAGTGTCGTCGATGCGCACAAAGGCAACAGTCCCACCATGGAACGGACCTTCAGCCTCATGGCGTCGCCGTTTGGCAGATGGAGCAGATCGTAGAAAAACCCTTCATTTTTGTCCCACATCTCATCGTGATTTTCCCCAATCCGATCCATCGCATAGGTAATCCAGAGAAAGTGCTCAAGAAAACGGAAGGCGATGTCCTCATAAACAGAGTCGTACTCCGTAAGGATGAGAGCGATCTCCAGCATGTTCTGGCAGTAGAAAGCCATCCATGCTGTGCCGTCGGCCTGGTCCAGATGTCCACCCGTCGGAAGTTGAGCACTGCGATCGAAAACGCCGATATTATCCAGACCGAGAAAACCGCCAGCGAAAACATTCTTTCCCTGCGGATCCTTGCGATTGACCCACCAGTTGAAATTTAACATCAGGCCTTGAAAAGAACGCTCCAGGAATCGCAGATCTGCTCGGCCGAGCTCTTTCTCAATGTTGTAAAGAAATAACGTTGCCCAGGCATGCACCGGGGGGTTTACGTCACTGAAATTCCACTCGTAGGCAGGGATCTGACCATTCGGGTGCGCATAAAGAGTCCGCAGCATCAGCAGGAGCTGCTCTTTGGCAAAGTCGAAATCCACCAGCGAAAGCGCGAGCGTATGAAAAGCCAAATCCCATGCCGCATACCAGGGATACTCCCATTTGTCCGGCATGGAAATAATATCGTTATTCAACATATGAAACCATTCGGTATTTCGGACACTGCGATGTTTCTTGCCCATCAAGGGGTGAGCCTCATGTTCATCCAGCCAGCGGTCGAGATCGAAATAGTAGTACTGCTTGCTCCATAGCATCCCAGCCAGCGCCTGGCGGTGCACGCGCTGTTCGTCTTCGCTCAAGGAATGCGCCGTGATTCGGTCGTAGAACTCATCGGCGTCCACGACGCGAGCAGCGAAAACGTCGTCGAATGTGCGGAAGGAATCGGCTTCCGGTTTCGCGCTGAGTTGCAGGCGGACGGCCTCGCTGCCACCGGCAGGCACTTCTAGCTTGTAATAAACCGCGGCTTTTGTGCCGACTTTGGACGGATTCACAGCGTCCTTCTTACCCGAGATTACGTACTCGTGAAATGCGTCTTTGACATAGGGCGTCTGGTTGGCTTGCCCCCACAAGCGGGCGGTGTTCGATTCATTTTCCGTGAATAGTATTTCGGGATGGCCTTCCCAACGTAACCTGTGATCGCCAAGCTCACGGTGCGAAGCAAGCACGCTTCCCTCTTCAATCCGACACAACTTCGGTTTGCTTGTGTCACCCCACGACCAGGTATTGCGAAACCAGAGGGTCGGGAGGAGATGAAGCTCTGCGGGCTCGGGACCTCGGTTATAAACCGTAATCCGGACCAGCAAGTCTTCCGGATCTGCTTTGGCGTATTCCACGAATACGTCGAAATATCGGTCAGCATCAAATATGCCCGTATCGAGCAGCTCATACTCAAATTCCTCCCGTGACCGGCGCCGATTGGTCTCTATCAGATCGCGGTAGGGGAACTCTGCCTGCGGATACTTGTACAGATATTTCATATAGGAGTGCGTTGGCGTGCTATCGAGGTAGAAGTAATATTCCTTAACGTCCTCGCCGTGGTTACCTTCGCTGTTAGTCAGACCGAACAACCTCTCTTTAAGAATCGGGTCCCGCCCGTTCCACATGGCAACGGCAAAGCAGAGGCGCTGCTTATCATCTGAGATTCCAGCCAGACCGTCTTCGCCCCAGCGGTAGGCGCGCGAACGGCTCTGGTCGTGACTGAAATAGCCCCAAGCATTCCCATCCTCGCTGTAATCCTCGCGGACGGTACCCCATTGCCGTTCGCTGAGATACGGTCCCCATTTTTTCCACGGAACGCCAGCCTCTCGCGCCTCATTGAGACGTTTCTGTTCCGCAGTTTCGATGTATGCGATCATTGCCCTCCGGCTTGAGGTCATGGGTCTTTCTCCTTCCTCGCTAAGTCGGTAAAAGCTGCCTGATTAGACTTTTTCTTCAAACTGAACCTGGCGATTCATGCTCTTTCAGCAACACTGGTCCCGAGCGATGTGAATCTGAAAGCGTGATAACCCCGTGGCGGCATCTCAGGGTTAGACCCTCGAGAAATCCACTCATCGCCGTAGCGTTCATAGACTGCGTCTGCCGCACGCCAAGAAACCAAATCAAGTCAAAACCTTTATCTGCCAAACCCTCGAGTTGTTCTTCAGGAATATCGTCAAGCGTCCTTGCACGGCGAGACCTTGAGACAGATCTCGGACCCAAACTCGAGAATTGATTTAATGGAGAAATGGGTATTGACATCTCTTCGTTGCAAATCCTGGTCCGCCGACATCACGCAGCCTGATTTGATCGAACGGAGTCGAGGCCAAGATAGGGGAGGTAGACATGCGTAACCTCCAATTCAGGTTAGCCGTGTCACTTGAACTTTAGAACTAGCAAAAGTGCCAGTACAACAGTGTGGGCTCATGCCATCGTTCAGCAAATGGGTGCAGGGCGAATCCAGACCTCGGGCTTTTGATCGCTAAACGCATGAGCTTCGCACGAGAGGCATTTCCGCATTCCGTGGATGAGTTGAACAAAACCAAACGGAAATCAGAGGGCCGCATGAATCGTTGGCCCCGTATTGTGTCGCCAAGGGCAGACGCGATGACGGCTCGCTTCTTCCTGGTAAATCACTTAGTTCCGATCCGGAAAGTAATCCCTGCAGTTACTCGGAAGTTGCTTTGACTCTCCGTATAAATAAACGGTTGGATGTAGTCCGCCGCGAGGCGGAGAGCGGCATAATTCTTGAAGGGATAGTCACATCCGCCGCCGCAGATCATTGCGAGATCTTGGTTTCAGGGGAAGGATAAGTGACAGTAAACGTTTTTTGGTGGCTGCATTTGGGTTCACGTTTTAATAGCAGCGCGTGTCTAAAACGTGCCTTCTCGGCCAGCTGATTCCTTTCGAGTGTACCGGTGGCGAAGCGGCAGTCTACCCGAGATGATAGGCTGGGATGATCGTGCCGGCCTGTTCAGGGCGTTCACAGCTAAGATAAGCCGCAAGAGTACAAGGAACAGATGTGTCGCCGCGTCCTGCATTGCTCGCGGCGTCCCCGCGCCGATATTCTCCGGAGCAACAGCGCCAGGTTGCACGCAGCAGCTTGTAGCAGCAGCCTCTTCTGCACTTTCTGTTTCCCGCGCACGTACAATCGTCGCAGAGCGCCGCTCTCATAGGCATGCGCAAAAGTTCGCTCCACTCGTTCGCCTCGCTGTCGCAACAACTGCTTGCCGCGACTGCCGCCGCTCCGCTGCCGGTTCGCGTACACCGCCGCTTGCTCGTCCCGCTTGCCCGCCCACTGCCGAAATCCGCCGTGTACTGTTGGATGTGTGGGACCCAATCGGAGTTAAGGACGAGTCCAACGCTCAGGACGAGTGACGATTGCTGTCTGGGTTCTCTATTTCACCTGCTCACGACTGGTGCGACGGATGACCATATCGCGGAATACCTGTGGTGACAAGGAACGGAGCATATGGGGCTAGAGCTTCAGAAAGAAGTGATGTACCCAACCGTTGCGGCACTCCGACAGATTCCGCTCCCAGAAAACTCGAGCTAACCGGACTTTAGGGCCTTATCCTAAAGGCTCTAGGTGAGAAGGTAGGCGTATGACAACATTTAAAGCCATCTGGTTTGCGATAATGATTCTCGGATTTGCGGTCTGCGGTTGGCTCTGCATATTCAGGACTAACATTCTGGTGACGTGGGGACGGAAGAACGCGAAAACGAAATTCGCATGGTCTCCCTTTTCGAGCATACCCATGAAGCCTCAGTACCCCACATACATTCGTGGTGCGGGAGTCTTCATTTGGTTTTGGGCAATCGCCCTCATCTATGCAGTGTTGTTTCTTCATTTCCGGTGGCCTGTGGAAATCAAACTGACCCACTACCGGACTTTAGACACGGGCTGATAGGCAGCAGCGAGATGACTCGCGCAAACGCTTGTATGCGCAGACTCCTGCGATAGCTGAACTGAGGGGCCACCACCCATGGTAAACAATGCCGGCGAGAATTGGCTAAAAGTTGAGTTCGTCCTGGCTGAGACAACGTCACATTTCTCCTTTCATATCCACCCTGAAATCAACGATGCCACCGAACCAACTTGTTCATGTTCTCCTGGACAGAGAAATCCTAGCCAATCATGTTGAGGTGGCTCTCTACAGGAGCAACGGGTCAACCTGAAGATGTGCTTAACGAGTTCACGACGTGTTGTATTTGCCCAGTCTGCTGACTGGTGAATTGGTATCCTGCATGGAGTTCCCACCACGGCGCCTGAGCAATTGCAGATAGTGAAAATGCGAAGCAAATAAGTAAGTGAGAACAAAAGGGATGTTTCATCGGTTTCTCCTGAACACCGACGAACTCTAGAGGACTGCTTGGCACATTAACTTCAAGCGTGCCGCCGCGGAGGTGTCAGCATCTTAGATCACTCGGTCGGCGAAACATCTGCAGGCCACTGGTCGTCCGTGCGATGCCAAGTCTTATCCGGGTTGTATCGCTCCATGCTCTCGGCGATCTTGACGGTGTCGGGCCCCAGATCCTTCTCGTACACGATCCCGTCATAACTGACCATGAACGTTTTCACCCCCGTGACGCGGTACTCTGCAGGAAATGCAACTAGTGCAAATCCTCCGATCATGATACCGTCGATCAGATAATCGAGTTGTCCGAGCCGCGCCGCCGGACCCTGGCCTTTCAAAACTTTGAAGTAGTATCCATGATACCCAGAGGTTCTGCCGGGCACGTAACCTTCCTGGATAGCTCGAGCGACGGCTTCGCCGACGGGACCTCCCGAGGTGCCATCTGCGTTTTGCCAGTAGAGCCCATCGCGCTTCCCGGGAGTGCTGATGATTTTTTGGGCGTACTGGTTCACTCCCGAATCGTCGTGTACCTGGGATGCGTATTCCTTCTGTGCCTCTACAAAGCCTCGACAAATCTGGATCGCATCTAGTTCGTTGGCTCCGATGCGGCGAAAAAGAATTTCTTGACGCCCCTGTTTGGAATCGAAATACCACTTGCCTTCTTTCTTGACGATCGGAATCGGAAACGGCCAAGCGTCGTTTCCAATTGTTAGGACAGCTCGGTCGTTGTTCTTGGGGTCTACGGTCACGAGATTCTTTTCTCGAGCTTGGGCGGAAAATTTCTCAGCAAGGCTTTTATCTCGAATTGGGTCAGCCGTAGAGATAAAATCCTTGCCCTCCGGGCCGAAAATGGCCATCAAGGCAGGAACGTCGTAATTCGCCGCTGCCTGGATCAATGCCTCGACAGCTTGTCGTGGTGTCTCAAACGATTTCTGCACGTCAGATGTCGCAGGGGACGATTGCGCCGCGGTTTCCCGCCGATGGTCAAGGGAGGCAGGCACAAGAATAGAGAGGTGGGCAAACAATACGGCAAACAGAGCGGCCTTTGTAATGATGTTAGCGAGTCCTGATTTCATAGTCGTCCTTCCCGGATTTGTCCGTCAGCGCCGACGTCCACCACCCCCGCCTCGACGTCCGCCGCCACCGCGGGAAGCTCCCATGCTGGATGAGCCACGGGAACTGCTGGCCCGCGCGCCGCTGGCACTTGAGCCACCGCCGCCACCGCCAAACGCTCCAGATCCACCGCCCCCACCGCGGGGGACACTGCGATCGCCGACTCGGTCTCCGCCGCCTCCGCCGCGATTTGCACCCAGGTTGCCTGATTCTCCGGCACCACGGCTGCCTAAGTCTCTTCCCCCAGCAGCGCGGTCGCTACCACCGGTTTGCCTGCCTCCGGAGGCACCGCGGTTCCCTCCACCGGCAGGCTGCCGCCTTCCTATCGAACCGCGGTCGGCTGCTTGTTGCACCCCGCCCCTCTGACCCGGGTTCTGACGCGCCGGGTTCTGTCGCGCCTGGTTCTGACGAGCGTTGGCCTGCCGAGTCGCCATCGAATCTCCGCGAGTTGCTCCCCCATACTGCCTTGCTGTCGCTTGGTTTCCATAAGGTGCACCGCCACGGTGCTGCGGATTATGTTGCCAGGTCTTTTGCGATCTATTAAGATTGGACCGGTTGACGTTATTTATGTTCCGGTTGGAGTTGTTGACGAAATTGTTGTTGTTATTGATGTAGACGTTGTTGTGGCCTCCCCAGCCGGTATTCCAGCCCCAACCACCGCCCCACGCCGCTCCCAGTGCGACTCCTACGCCAAACGAGATCGCCATACCGGCCGCGTAATAGCCCGGAGGAGGATACGCAATAGGCGGATACGGATAAGCGGGGGCGCCATACACCACGGTGGGGTTGTAGCTCGGGATGTAGACGATGTCCGGGCTAGCCTGCTGAATCACGATCACCTGCTTGTTTTCGACCACCTTAGTTTCCACCTTCTGCTGGTCGGTCGATTTCAGATTCCCCTTTTCTTGAGCTTTTTGGCGCATGCGTTGGACTGCGTCCATCACGTCGTTCTGTTGCGCAAGAAAAGCGTTCCCCAGGTCTGTCGTCCATTTAATGTTCTCGGCCAGGTATTTGACCACATCTGGGAAGTCCGCCATCGCCTGAATGCTAGGATCCCAGTCCTGCCTCTTGACGGCATCCGCCAGAGCTTGGCCTTTTAGATCCTTGTTTTTCTCCAACCACTGTTGCAGTTGAATAATTTCCAGGGGATAGGTTGAAGCTACCAGCGTCTGACTCAAAAGCGGATCAGGGTAGAGGGCAATCGGAGCCACTAAAGAATCAAGCTGGTCGGCCGGGATCGTCGCCGTCGCATCCTGCCCCCCGGTACCAGCCGCTTGTCCTAGAGGGTTCGCCGACAGGCTGATATCTCCGGGCACAAGTACCAGTGCACAAGTGACGGCCAGTAGGTTTCGAATGAAGTGAACCTGCAATACCGACCGGAAGG
>Ga0187783_10003402_pt1 | contig 11706 bp, 8 predicted proteins | sample 1015_SJ02_MP02_2_FD_132471 | JGI IMG/M metagenome (GOLD analysis project Ga0187783, IMG submission 132471) | Tropical peat soil microbial communities from peatlands in Department of Meta, Colombia - 1015_SJ02_MP02_20_MG | ecosystem: Environmental > Terrestrial > Soil > Wetlands > Peat | place... | reverse complement strand
TGCTGCTCGACCTGGGCCGCAACGATGTCGGCCGGGTGGCCAAGGTGGGTACGGTCAAGGTCACCGAGCAATTCGAGATCGAGCGCTATTCGCACGTTATGCACCTGGTTTCCCAGATCACGGGCCAACTGCGCCCTGACGCGGATACTTATGCGGCGCTCGCCGCCTGCTTCCCGGCCGGCACGCTGACCGGCGCGCCCAAGGTGCGGGCCATGGAAATCATCGACGAGCTGGAGCCCACCCGCCGCGGCCTTTACGGGGGCGCCGTGCTCTATCTCAACTTTTCCGGCAATCTCAACTCCTGCATTGTCATCCGAACGGTATTAATCAAAGATAAAACCGCCTACCTGCAAGCCGGAGCCGGCATCGTGGCCGACTCCGTCCCCGCCCGCGAATACGAGGAGTGCCAGAACAAAGCAAGGGCCGTCCTCCGCGCCTTCGAACTCGCCGAAAAGGGGTTGTAACATTGATCGCACCTCACCACACCGTTTGTGACCTCCCATGAGAATCGATGACCTCGAGTCCTGATGTCCCTTCCTCCACGGTCTTCACACAACTTCGCATCTTCCTATACAGATCGGGGCCAAACCCCTTCATGTTGTGTTCCTTGGCACCGTGTCAGCACAGAGTTGCTTGACCTCGTCCGGGCTTGAACCCCGGGCCTGAAAGTCGCAATCCACGCCGGCGTCGCGGCAACTGGTGAGATATACTTTCGCGGTATCGCCCCGCTAGGGCAGACTTACCTACGTTCGACTTGCGGCAAATTACGGCGGTGGCTGTCCGAACCAACGCTGAATTCGGCTCGATCCGAAGTTGGCCTTCTCGGCGAGGAGGGCTTCGGATGGCTCCTGGAACGTGCCCGTCGGTTTGGGCCCGCTCAGGAAGTCCACGTCAACCCGTCCGACCTGGCCGTGGCCGAACTCCACGTAGCAAGCGCCAGCTCCCTTGTAGGCTTCCGGTGACGGTCCTCCGCGAAGCTGTGCGATGATGGCGGCCGCCACGACGCGCGCCGCGCCTTCGGCGAAAACACCCGCCTTGGCCGTGCCCACACCGTTCACGTCACCCACCGCGTAAACACCGGGAAACTTCGTCTCCAGTGTCTTCTTGTTTACCGGCACACAGCCATAGGCATCGGGGGCAAGCCCCGACTCGACAACGACCTGCGGCACACGATGCACCGGCACGCCGAGGAACAAATCGTAAGGCATCTCGGTCCCGTCGCTCAACACGGCCACCTTCCTGGCAGGGTCGAGCGCCTTCACAAGGCTGTCCTTCACGAACCTGATGCCGCGTTCCGCGAAGGCGGCGAGGATCGCTTGCGAGGTGTCTGGCGAAGGGGGAATGGGTGTACCAAAGGGCATCACCAGCGAGATTTCGGCCTCTTCACGTCGCCCCCGAGCTGTTAGGTAATCGTGCAGCAACAGGGCCGCCTCACTGGGGGCAGGCGGGCACTTGAAAGACTTCCCCGTCACACCGATGATGGCCGCGCCCCTCTCGAAACGAGCGAGCACCTCGCGCAGTTCGAAGGCTCCAGCAACTGTGTAGAATTCGTTGCCGCCTTCCACTAACCCCGGAGTGGCCGACGGATCGAGGTCGGCGCCCAGCGCGACCACCAGCACGTCCGCCTCGAACGTTCCATCGTCGGTCACCACGCGCCGGGTGGCCGGGTTGATAGATCGCACCCTGGACTGGAGAAACCGCACGCCCGGTTTGACGATGTCGCTGTATCGATGACGGACGTCGGCTAGCATCCGGCGTCCGAACATCACGTCGAGTTTCGAGAAGCCGAAGACAAAGACATCGCACCGGTCGATGAGCACGATGTCGATCGCATCGCCGAAGGCGTCTGAAAGGATCGCCGTCAGCTCAAGGCCTCCGAATCCGGCCCCCAGCAGTACCACGCGCGTGGGCATGCCTCCAGCATACCAGTTTTTCGCAAGGGCCGAGCTTCTATTTCACTGCGCAAACCATAAAATTCACCACGGAGGTCACAGAGGCCGCAGAGAAAATCGCCCCTGGGTGTTCTGTCTCCGTGATCTCTGTACTCCCAACCCTAAACTTCATCGCGGACCACGACGATTTTCGTGGCACGGGCTTCCAGCCCGTGAATCGGTCACGGCCAGGATGGCCGTGCCACGTTTTGGTTGCGGCTCCGCCGCGCTGTGCTCCCAGTTCGGCTAGGCAATGAACGCCGTGGGGAAGCGGGTGAGTTCGCGCACGAGATGGTTCTTAATTCGGAGGTGAGACGTGGCTTGTCCGCGAATATGTTTCGTTCTTCACCGCGGGCTGGCGGCTGCAGTAGGAGGAACTACGCCTTCCAGGCGCAGCACGGAGTCAACAATGCTGATTTCCACGCGGCGGTTTTTGGCCCGCGCCTGGGCGCTCTCTCCACTTTCGAGCGGATCGGACATGCCGTAACCCTTGGTGGCGATGATGTTGGGATCAACACCCGATTGCACAAGGTAATCGCGCACTGCCGCCGCACGCCTTTCCGACAGCTTCTGGTTGTATTCTTCGGTACCGATGTTGTCCGTGAAACCGTAAACGTAGAGCTGATATCCCTGAAGGGTCATCAGCACTCCTGCCATGCGGCTCAGCACCTCGCGGTTGCCGGGCCGAATCGTGGACTTATCGAAGTCGAAGCGGATCGCGTTGTTGTCCAACGTGACGATCAGCCCCGAGGCGGTCCTGCGCGTGCTGGCGATCTGGGAAAGGACGGTTTGTAAGCGATCGAGTTCCGCCTGGCGCTCGGCGCGCAGGGCTTCCGCCTCCTCCTTGGCCTGGCTGGCCTGCTGAGTGGCCAGGGACGCCTGGTTCTGAGCCTGCGCGGCGACATCCTCGGATCGAGCCCGCGCCTGCAGGGCCTGGTCCCGTTGCTGCGCCGCCTGCGCGGCGCTTTCCTGCGCCTGGGAGGCCTGGGCCAAGGCGGCAGCAGACTGCGCCCGCGCCAGATTCACCTCGCCACGCAGTTCCTGCGCTTGGCCACTGAGAGTCGAGAGCTTACCCTCCAAGCGTCGGGTACGGTTCCAGAGCAGGTACGCCGGAACTTCAAGGAGAATGCATCCCGCTAAGATTAGGCTGACCAGAATGGCCGGCCTCCTCGTTTTCTCGGGCGGGGGTTCAATGACCGGCGGCAGGTTTTCGTTCGACCCGAACATTTATCAATTTTACTGCGGAATTTCTGGATTTGGAAAGAGTTCCCTCATCGTTGGTGGTGGGCGAATTTGATGTAGAGGCGGCTTTACGCCGCCACTGGCGAGGTAAACTCGCCGCCACAATTTCAAATTGACCCATTTCGCACCCTTGGTGCGAGAAGTGTCAACGGCGGCAGTCCCCAACGCCACTCGATGAGCTTCAGAATCAATGTGTGGTCAAACGGGGACAGAATCACGCTCTCATCTCACGCGTAGGACCCGTCCAGGTGAGTGTCGCCGGCATCGGCTCGCTCGGTGTCGATCTTCCAGTCTTCCAGTCGTGGTCCCTTGAACTTCGCTCCCATCTCGCGGATTTCCGCAAGCCGCTCTTCCGTCAGAGGTTTGAATTTTTGAGCAATCCGGACGTCGTCTTCGATCTGGCCGATGGTCGTGCAGCCGACGGCGAGACAGTGAATCGGCAAACTGAGGACGTAAGACAAGCAATCTTTCAAAGAAATCGCCTGAAGCAACTTTGAATTTGCGGTGCTCTTCATTCCCTGGATACCCATGCCTCGTTGGACTGCAATGGGCAGGACACTCTTCTCAAAGCTCAGGTACGAGGGGTCGGCGGGGTTGAGCGGCATCAAAATGGTATCGTACTTGTCGTACTTATTCAGCATCGCCAAGTGAACCTGCGGGTCATGGTGGCCTGTAAAGCCCATAAAGCGGCATTTGCCGGCCTTCTTGGCCGCTTCGAAAGCCTCAATGGCGCCGCCGGGCGCGAAGATCTGCTCCACCTCGTCCATCGTGGAGACCTGGTGAATCTGCCAAAGGTCCAGGTAATCCGTCTTCAAAGCGAGCAGGGATTTTTCGAGGTCGGCCTCAGCTCCCTGGCGAGAACGCTGAGGGGATTTCGTGGTGAGAAAGATATTTTTTCGGAATGGCGCCAAGACTTCTCCGTAGACTTCTTCCGATTTCCCACCCCAATAAATCCGGGCGCAGTCGAAGTAATTGACGCCCAGTTCGTAGGCGCGAAGGGTAACCGCTTTTGCGTCCTCATAAGTGCACATCGGGAATCGCCCGCCGGCCTGGCCGACGATCGTCAGCCGTTCGCCCGTCTTCCCGAATACTCTTTTGGGGATATCGCCCGACTCCAAGCCCTTATCCCCGCCACGCGCATAAATCGAGAGTCCGGCCGCAGCAGATGCTGCGAAGAAAGTTCTACGCCGCATAAAGAGTCTCCTCCACTTAAGGTTTGCGTTCCAAGGCACCCTGGTCTCAGAAATCAGTAACTTCGCTTTGCGTTCTTCAGCCCCGGACGAAATTATAACCCCGCACACCCGTTCCCGTCTACATCCGGTTTCACGGGTTTCCTTATGACCTTGGGGTCGCGGTCACTGATATTCATAATGATGCTCCGCGACCATATTGATCGCATGGGACCGGCTCTTCTACCACCATGTGGGGACCGGTTTGCCCTCAATCTTCAAGATGGCAGCCTCAACCGTGTAGCTGACGCGAAGCAGATGGAGGGTCTCGCGGAGCGCAGGCAACGCGTCCTTGGCGACGGGCCCGATGTTTCCGAGTGCCGCGGCCACGCTGCGCAGAACCATAACCTGCTCGTCCTTTACTCGCAATCTCTCTGCCAGTGGGGAAACTGCCGCCCGCGCCGCCGGGCCCATCTCTCCCAGGGCATCGGCGGCCGGAACACGAACGTAGTCAACAGGATCATTCAAGGCGCGAACCAACTCAGGCAGCGCCGGCGCCGCCGCCGGCCCTATCGCCTCCAAGGCCACGGCGGCCAGTGAGCGCACCTTGGGATTCGAATCGGCAAGCGCTTGGCCCAGGGCCGGCGCCGCCGCCCCCCCCTTCGCCCCCATTTGGGAGAGCGCCCACGCCGCCGCCATGCGCACCTGCGGATCGGGATCGGTCAGCAACAAAGCAACCGAACTGACCTGTCCCGCCGCGTCTTCGCCAAAGACGCCGATGGCCCGCATCACCTCAGCGCGCTCCTCCGCCGGTCCTTGCCGGAGCTTCGCCAGGTATGCCGCGAGCGGCCGTCCCCGATAGAGCGGTGTTCCGGGAGCCTGGGCAGGTACGGCGTCAGGCAGCACTGGCACCAGTTGATGTTCCACCGGCGATTCAAACTCGCCTGCCGTCACCGGGAGCTTCTCCACGATGACGTCCTCCACCCCGAAGTTGTAGCCGGCCGAGCGCTCGTCCCGCCCCACGCAAACGAAGCTCAAGGTATGCCGCCCCTTCTCCAACTTAAACCAACCGAGCGGACGATCAACTGCCACGTAAACTTCTGGCAAATAGCTGTGAAAGACCTCCGGCCCGGGGAAGGGAATCTCCGAAGTGGCCGGCTTGCGTTTGTCCAGGTTCGTGGCTTCTCCATCCAGCAATGCCACGTAATCGCCGTAATCCGGGGCCTGCGCCGTGCGGGCCACAATCTCAAAGCGGCCGCTCTCCGCAAGGTCGAGGGGAATGTTGATGCGGGCGCCTTTCCCTTCCGCCTCCAGGAAAAGCAGGTCCTTTCCCCAGTCCACGCCCCATTGCACCGCTGCCTTCCCCCTCTCCGTCGTCACCTCTTTGATCGAATCCTCCACGGCAATCTGCCGCGCATTACCCAGGGGCAGGCGTTCCTCCCCATAGGGTGGCTCGGAAAGTCCCTGGTTCACCCCTTCCTGATACCAGAACGCTACACTGGAGAAAAAATCAGGGCGCTCCTCGAAGCCGGAGCGCACGCTCCCGTCGGCATTGGCCGTCCAGCCGTAATGCTCAATCCCCGCCCAAAGCGACTGGCTGAACGGTATGGGATCGGGCACGTGCCAGCGATATCCCGTCAGCCTCGACCCCACGTGCTCTCCTTCCGCCGTCGGCGTGCCGGTCCAGGGACCGTAGGAAATCCGCAGCCCCCAAGCATCGTTGAAGTAATCTTCCGATCCAGTCCCGTAGAGCTGTGGATGCGTCGCCCCGTCCACGTAGAAAAGGTCGTCTCCCTCGCCAAACCATGATACCTGCGCCTGGATGATATTCAGCACGGTGCCCACATAATGGCCCTTGCCCCGGATGTTCAGAAACGCATAATTCCGGCCGGCCACGGCAGGACGCTCCTGCCGGTAATAGGCATGGAAATAACCGAGGCCTGCCGGCAGAGAGGCATAGTGGCGATAATCCACATGGTAGTAGTAGGACAACACGTAGCGATTGCCCTCGTTGGTTACCGTGATCCTGCACGACTTCCGGTAGGGCATCGGCCAGTAGCTGTTGCGTGCCCGCCCAAAGGAACTGTCGCGGATCATGATGGAGCTAAGATCGCGCTCGTAACCGTGCCCCACCCCGAAAAAGTCGCCCAAAGGGGCGTCAACACTGGGGGTCTTTTCCCCATCATAGTACACGCGCAGCCGCAACAGGCGCGGCCAGGCATATTCGTTGTCGGCCACGGTCACCCAAATGTGAGTGACCATTCCGGGGCCTTCCAGGTTGGCCATCACCAGGGTTTCACCCGGCATGATCCGCTTGCTGTCGTCATTACTGAAAACGTAGCGGTTGTCGCTTGAGACGCGGCTAGCCGTATAGTCCTTCAGCCGCGCTAGCCCCAGTGAATCCAATAGATCATTGCCCGGCTCCTGCGCAGCCGCCACTCCGCATGCAAGCAGCAGGAAAGCGATCAAAAGTTGTCGCATAGGAGTCCTCCCATGGTTGAGCACCGGTCAGAAAAGTTGCATCACCTTGATTCCTATCATCAAGTCCCTCTGGCTCAAAGCGCGATTTTCCATTAACCTCGTTCCTTACGATTCTTGAGGTTGAACTGAGTCTGCCTCTCCAGTGAGATTACACTCGTGAAACCTTTCGAGTTACTCGGTGCGACCGTCACTCCCGACGGTACCGACATGAGGCTTGTCCGTCGCGATCACGAGTACATCATCCTGGCCAATGGCAAGAGTCTTATGTCGAGCCGGATGCATGGCTCGGAGGAGGCTCTGGCCTCGCTTGGCTGCGGGGGGGCGCGGACGCTGGAACAGCCCACAGTGCTGGTTGGCGGCCTGGGAATGGGGTTCACGCTGCGCGCGACGCTCGACTTTCTTCCGCCTGACGCGAGCATTGTTGTTGCCGAACTCTTACCCGCGGTCGTGGAGTGGAACCGGGGCCCGCTGGGGCCGCTCGCGGGGCATCCGCTGAAAGATAAGCGAGTGCAGGTTGAGATTTGTGACGTCCGCGCGACGCTCCGTTCCGGGGCGGGCCGTTTCGACGCCGTGCTCCTCGATGTGGACAACGGTCCGGCCGCGTTTGCCGCATCGGACAACGACGGGCTTTACGATGACCGGGGACTCGCCGCCGCTCGTTCGGCTCTTAAGACGGGCGGGGTGCTGGCAGTCTGGTCCGCTCGCGAAGATCGAAAATTCGAGCAGCGGCTGCGCTATGGGGGTTTCGCCGTCCATGTGGAGCGCGTCCGCGGTCGCCTGAAAAAGGGCGGCCCCCGCCACTTTATCTTTCTGGGGTACAAATCTTTATCGGATTGAGCTGGTAGTTTATTATTCTCTAAGGAGGAAAGGCCGGAGAATATTGTCCCTGAACGCGGGATGACTCCGCGCTGTGGGGTACCCGCTCCTCGATATCTAATTCCTCTCTGAATTCCGCAATCAAGTCCTTGGTTGCTCTGGCCACGAAAAAGGCCCCCCACTGCTTGGAATCGTCCCAGTAGCTTTCTCCCGTGTTCGGGTCAACGACATCCATGTACGTAATGTCGACCGCGACCGGTCTTTTGTCCGGTCCATCGCGCGTGACGTAATCACCAAGATACGGATTGGCGGAAAGCAGGAAGATCAGATCCGCCTTGCGGGGTTCCGGGGTGATATCGAACCTTCCCCATTCTGTCAGTTCCTCGAAGGCGGCCAGCCACGCGGCCGCCATTCCCCTGGGACAGGCGTCGCAGTCGATGTAAACAGACTTTGCCCGCGTGACCTTCGGCGGCAGAGCGCGGAACATATCCGCGACGTCGATCGTGCCAGTGGCTTTGTCCAAGGTTCCGATGACCACCACGTCGTTGCCGGCTAAATCCTTGGGCTTTGGGTGGCCTTCGAGTTGGTAGACAGTCTTATTCTCAAGGTTGGAAAGGACGAATTTGGCCCCTCTTTTCACACGCCCCTCGCTGCACTGTGCCGTTGCCTGGCTCTTATCCAGGATTGTTCCGCGCCCGCCCGGTACCCAGCAGATTTTGCCTTTGAAGATCATCTCGCTTTGGGCGGCGAGGCCAAGCGCCCCGAACAATACACAACCAGCGACCCCTATGATCACTTTTCTCATTCGCAACCTTGGAGCTGACCTACCGGGAAGGGGGCCGCTTTGGATTAATGGCGATGCGAAGCCGAAAACTTGGCCGATTGATTCCTCGCCTTTCATTTGAGCCTCTCGATTTCCTCGAGCAGCCGCCGCTCGAAGTCCGAAGTGGGTTGACGACCCTGCGTGTTGTTCCCATCACTCGGACTGGATGCGATGCTCCCATGGACGTGGATCTTGACGTTCGCCAATTCCTTTCCGCTCGCATCCTGAATTACCAATCTCCCGTCCACAGTATTCGTGCTGTGACCCGAACCAAAACCGATCAATCGCTTCGCCTTGCCCTCCGAGGAAAACTCATCCAGAACGAAATGGGCTCTTACGGGAGAATCGCCCTCCTCGAAGCGGCCGTCCCTTACCGCCGCGCGCAGATCATAGCGGACTAGATTAGCGGCCGCGGCGTCTTTGACCTTATCAGGTTGCTCAATGACCGTCGGATCAACTTGAATTTTCCTCACGTTTTCCAGCACGCCGCCCGGGGAGCAAAACGATGCCGTCGATGTCACAGCTAGGAAGAGTAAAACATGAAATCTTCTCATTGCTGATTTCCTTCGGGGAAAGTGCACCGGCTTCCGCAACAGCCCAACCTTGTGGCCTTAGTGGCTCTTCGCTGGAATTGGCAATTTAGACCACTACCCTTCAAATTCTACATTTCTCCTGCCCTCCGCACAACGATTTTGCGACCCGAGCGGCCCTGGGGAGATGGCAGGGTTCCGACGGCTGCCGAGAAGCTGCTTCGAGAAAACGGCGCTTGCCTTACCGCCCATTTATGCTCACAGATTCGGCCGTTGAACCCCTCCGCAAAATCCATCTTTAGCGTTACAATTGTGCTCCCCAAGGAGGGGGCAGACGACTATGGCTGAGATTAATGACCTTAAGAATGTTGGGCCGCAGAAGCGTTTGCGGGGGACCTTACCGAAGATTGGAATTCGCCCGACGATTGACGGGCGTCGCAAGGGAATACGCGAGTCACTGGAAGTGCAAACGACGGGCTTGGCGAAAGCCGCCGCGGATTTTCTGACCAAGAACCTGCGCCATCCCAATGGCCTGCCGGTTGAATGTGTGATTGCGGATACTTGCATCGGGGGCGTGGCAGAGGCCGCCGATTGCGCCGATAAGTTTGCCCACGCGGGCGTAGGGGTTTCCCTGACGGTGTCCCCTTGTTGGTGCTATGGGTCGGAAACGATGGACATGGATCCGCTGATTCCCAAGGCGGTGTGGGGCTTCAACGGCACCGAACGCCCGGGCGCGGTCTATCTGGCGGCCGTGCTGGCCGGACACAACCAGAAAGGATTGCCGGCGTTTGGCATTTACGGGCAGGACGTGCAGGATGCCACCGACAGGGAAATTCCCGGCGACGTGCAGGAGAAGTTACTGCAATTCGGCAAGGCGGCGCTGGCGGTGGCGGAGATGCGGGGCAAGTCGTACCTGTCTTTGGGCTCGGTTTCCATGGGCATTGCCGGATCGATGGTCAATGCTGATTTCTTCCAGAATTACCTGGGTTTGCGTAACGAGTATGTTGACATGACAGAGTTCGTCCGGCGGATCGACGAAAAGATTTACGACGCGAAGGAGTTCGAGCACGCCATGGCATGGGTCAAGACCCATTGTCCCGAGGGTAAGGACCGCAACCCTCCCGCCCTCCAGAAGTCGCGCGCCCAGAAGGACGCCGACTGGGCGACGTGCGTGAAGATGGCGATCATCGGGCGCGACCTGATGGTGGGCAATCCGCGATTGGCGGAACTGGGTTATGGCGAAGAGGCCTTGGGCCACAACGCCATTGCGGCGGGCTTTCAGGGACAGCGCCAGTGGACCGATCATTTCCCCAACGGTGACTTCATGGAAGCTATCCTGAATTCTTCTTTTGACTGGAACGGCATCCGCGAGGCTTTCGTTTTCGCCACCGAAAACGATTCCCTGAACGGGGCCACCATGCTTTTTGGGCACCTACTCACCGACACCGCGCAGATTTTTGCCGACGTGCGCACCTACTGGAGCCCGGCGGCGGTGAAGCGCGTGTCCGGTCACAAGCTGACCGGAAAAGCAAGTGGAGGTATTCTCCATTTGATTAACTCCGGCGCGGCCACATTGGATGCCACAGGACAGATGGGCAAAGACGGCAAACCCGCCATGAAATCCTTCTGGGAAGTTACCCCGCAGGATGTGGCGGCTTGCCTGGAAGCTACCCAGTGGGCGCCTGCGTCCCTGGGCTACTTCCGCGGCGGCGGTTATTCCTCGCAATTCCTCACCTGCTGCGAATTCCCGGTGACTATGGCGCGCCTCAACTGGATCGGGGGGCAGGGGCCGGTGCTGCAACTCGCCGAAGGCTACACCGTGGCTCTGCCGCCGGAAGTCAACAAAGTGCTGGATGAGCGGACCGATCCCACGTGGCCCACCACCTGGTTCGCACCGCTCCTCACCGGCCGGGGACCCTTCCGCGATGTCTATTCCGTTATGAACAATTGGGGCGCCAACCATGGGGCCATCTGCTACGGGCACGTCGGAGATAAGCTGATTAGCCTGGCGTCCATGCTGCGCATTCCCGTGTGCATGCATAACGTCGGCGAAGAAAGAATCTTCCGGCCCAGCGCCTGGAGCCAATTCGGCACCCAAGACTTGGAGGGAGCGGACTACCGCGCCTGCGCAAATTACGGTCCAGTGTATGGAAGAAAGTAAAGCGCAGCTCACAGCAGACAGCTCATCGCTTGCACGCGCTGTCATTATTATTTGGACATATCGCTGACTTCACGTTCCAGAAGGTCAAGCCGTGCGACGACCGCTTCCGCGGCCGCGGTTCCCGCGGTTCGTGCTTCTCGCGCATGGGTCAGGGCCTCGACCGCGATGCGGTTGACCTCATGGAGGAGCTTCCGAATCTATACTTCCAACCGGCCGCGACTTTCATGCACGCGATTTAGAATGTCATTCTGCACCCTCGAGCAATTGACGTCGAGTAACCAGCCGAGAAATTCCCGCCCCTCGCGCTGGAAAACGCCACGGCCACCCACGCTCATGGGTAAATCCTTTGTCCCCCGCCGTGCGATTAAGGGCCTGCCTCCTACTTGACAACCAGCACGGTACACGGGGAGAGCCTCGTGAGGTTCTGGGAAGATCCACCCCAAAAGCGGTCGAACACGCGGCTGTGGCCCATGAAACCAATGACCAACAAATCGAAATGCCCGTCCCGGGCAAAGCGAATAATGGTCTCGACCTCATGGCCTGGGAGGACTGC
>Ga0187783_10003401_pt1 | contig 11708 bp, 7 predicted proteins | sample 1015_SJ02_MP02_2_FD_132471 | JGI IMG/M metagenome (GOLD analysis project Ga0187783, IMG submission 132471) | Tropical peat soil microbial communities from peatlands in Department of Meta, Colombia - 1015_SJ02_MP02_20_MG | ecosystem: Environmental > Terrestrial > Soil > Wetlands > Peat | place... | reverse complement strand
GACGGCGAAGCGTTCGCAAACTATGAACGCGGTTCGTTCAATCAGTTCCTACACATGGAGCTTTGAGTATTTAATTCCTATGCGGGATAATTCAGGGTGGACAGATCGGCTGTTTTTCGGCCTCACGAGAAACTCTTTCGCACTTTGATTGGGGCCGGACACGACCGGCTCTGGCTTACGCAGTGATGGCACCTCTCATCTGCTGGTCCTTCAGCAGCTCGATGTTCAAGTATCTTTTGGTCGACCAAGCGGTCCTGGCGATGTGCTGCAAGGGTGCCGCGGCCAGGTTGAGAGCCGATTAGCGGTCGGCGAAAGCGTCAACCACCCGGGTGCGCAGCCGGATCTCACGCAGGATGCGTTCGCGGGGATTATTGGTCCTGATGCGCCGCCAATGTTCCTCGGGGAAGCTGCAGTAGATGAGCGTCTCCTCGAAGCTCGCTGCCGCGAGCTCGGTCGCTGTCGTCAAACGCCACGCTCGCAGTTTCGCGACCACCTGCAAAGCCGTCTCCCGAGCCGCCGCGACGTCCTCGCGGGCATGGAATCGCCTTGAGCATTGCCGCGACCTCCCGGACCTTGGTCGAGGGCACGTGGCTGAAAAGGTTGCGACACCAAGGTACAACACGTCTTTGTCGCGCGGCCTCGGGGAAGAACTTGGCGGCGCTCTCGGCAGGCCCCAGACAGGCATCCAAGATGATCACACGAACCCCCTTTCAAACCGCGTCCTTTGAGGTGCTGGGGGAAGGCACTCCAGCCCGCCTTGTCCTCCTTCGCACCCTCGCAGATGCCAAGAATGTCTCAAAAACCTTGGCTATTGACCGGATGCCTGCGATACAGCCTGGCATCAGCTGATCGTTGGAGGTGAGGCGCTATACTTGATGCCAGGCAGGAAGACGGGGCGTATTGACGGGTCGAGTTGATCACGAGCAGCTGCGCACTGTGGTGCAGACGCTGAAGGACATGATTTTTTGGCGCACGGTCTTAGAGGCGCGCAGCCCTAGCCGACGATCAATTGGCGTGGAGGCCTGATGCCGGTTGCGATTCAACGCCCTTTCGTTCGCGGAGACCCATCCCAACCCCCTCTATTTGAATGGAAATTTCCTGCACCACCCGATTCCCAAACCACTGCACCTGCGGCTTTCTGACCCACGCTCTGACTCAGTAGTACTATGCAAAATAGGATGTACGTTGATTGAAAATTGGAGTAACATGATCATGCGAATGTCATAGTTCTTATCGTAAATCCGGACAAAAGCGTCCTTTGCCATCTAGGTCTTGGCGATCTGCTTGGTCTTAGCGATCTGACTGGTCTCTTCCTGCCACGCACTAAGCATGACGACAGACAATAAGCGTCCGCGATGCTACAGCGAGGTCGATTGATTGTTGATGGTCGGACCGATTGCGACGGGGCGGTTGGGTGGGCAGCAGCGTATATGCGATGAATAGGAGTTCGCCGATGTCTTCGGCGGTTTATGGATGGAACTTGTCGACGGTGAAAACAATTTGCCATATCGCGTTTTGATCATAGCGGAAGCGGCAAACCCGGAGTGGACGAGTGTGCCGCTAATCGGCTGGAAGCTGTCGCGTGCTCTTGCGAAGATTGCTGACGTCCACTTGATCACTCAAATCCGCAATCGGGAAGCGATTGTTCGGTCGGGTGAGATGGACTTGAAAGACTTCAGCTGCATCGATAATGAAAGGGTCGCAGCATCACTCTATAAGCTGTCTGAAATGCTTAGAGGAGGCGGTGGAAAAGGGTGGACGACGGTGCAAGCCCTCTCATCAGTCGCCTACTATTCGTTCGAATGGCAAGTCTGGCGTGAGTTTAAAGAGCGTCTCGTTTCGCGGGAGTTCGACCTTGTCCATCGCATTACTCCTCTAAGCCCGACAAGCCCGAGCATCATAGCCAAGAAATTGGCGAAGCACAAAATTCCATTCCTGATCGGCCCGCTAAATGGGGGCACCCCATGGCCCAAATACTTCGTGGACCGCCAACACGCCGAAGCGGAATGGCTATCTCATATTAGATATTTATATAAGCTAATGCCGGGATACCGGCAGACTCGCCAATACAGCGACGCGATCATTGTCGGATCCCGATTTACCGAGGCCGACATGCCAGATTGGGCAAGAGCAAAGTGCATCTACATTCCGGAAAACGGAGTTGACGCGCGTCTTCTGAACTTTGAGCGTTCTGAGGTAAAAGGTCTTCCCCTAGAGGGGGGCTTCGTTGGCCGGCTTGTTCCATACAAGGGGGCAGATATTCTTTTGGAGGCTTGCGCCGGACGGTTGAGGTCTGGCCATCTAGTGTTACATATTGTCGGCGATGGGCCCCAGAAAGGATATTTAGAGGAGATGGCGGAACGCTTGGGGGTGAAGGATAGAGTCCACTTTCACGGATGGGTATCGCACGAGGGTGTATTGGAACGGCTACGGCATTTTGATTTTCTCGCACTGCCGAGCGTTCGTGAATTTGGTGGAGGGGTGGTCGTAGAGTCGATGGCTCTTGGAGTTGCGCCAATAGTTGCTGACTATGGCGGGCCAAGCGAGCTGGTCGACGATGAAACGGGAATTCGAGTTCCGTTCCAGGACAAGGTAAGTCTGGTCGAGGGTTTTAGGTGCGTCATCGAACAAATCATTCAAACGCCAAATATCTTGAACAAGTTGGGCAAGGCCGCGCGGGAGCACGTAAGGAGAGATTTAACCTGGGACGCAAAAGCGCGGCAGATCGCGGCAGTCTATGAAACGGTGTTAAGCAGGGGGGTGTCAGAAAGAACGTGTAGGGAGGTTTCTGTGAGTTTACCTTAGCAGGGGGAACTCACATCGCCGGCGATAATACGACTAAACCTGAGCTACTTGATCAACTGCTTGCCGACTATACGAAGCCCGAGGACTTGACGGGGAAAGACGGGCTTTTCAAGCAGCTGAAGAATGCCCTGATCGAGCGGGCGCTTGGGGGGGAAGTGGCTGACCAGTTGGGCTACGAGAAGGGCGATCCTGTAGGCCGCGGCAGCGGCAACAGCCGCAACGGGACGAGTTCGAAGACGATCCTCACCGATGAGGGCAAGATCGGAATTTCGGCCCCACGCGACCGCGCCGGGACCTTCGAGCCGCAGCTGATCGCCAAAAGGGAGAGCAGGCCTTTGCTCAGCGAACGGTAGTGGAAAGCCAGTTGTTCTACCGGCAGACGAAAAGATCAGGTCGTCGATGCTCGTCCGCAAAGTCACGCGCTGTCGCCCCGAAGGCCCACCGATGAACTTCCAAGATCGCGCCTCGGCAACCTTGTCTGTGAGACTGCTGAAGACATTTAAGAAGACAATCGAAGCACCCCCGGAGCGCCGCATTGGCGAAGTTCGCCCGATCCTCGAAGCAGCGGGTCGAAAAAGCTGAACGCCTTCGGGACTTATGTGCCATCGGACGAGAGCCATTTCTTTTCTGAGGCTGAAACGTTTGCGACAGGAAATCCGGCATAGCTCGGCGGAGCGCTCTCAATTTGCTCGCGCCCGGTCTTGCGGCTCAGTTGGAATCGAAGCTGCGATTTTCGTCGCATACCAGCGCTATCTACCCGCATTCGACTCGCGTGTGGCAACCCATACAGGGTTGGAATCATCGCCCGGAATAAATCGCATCCCACCCCAAGTCCCATACTGTCCGGGCGTTCCAGCCTCCACAAATTTTGCCGGGTAATGGCCTCCGATTTTGAAGAATGCTTGATACATGGCGGCGTAGACATTAGCCGTTTCTTGAGTGTGACTGGTGTTGATCACAAACTCCGTGAACTGTGGGTTTCCTCCGTATCCCGTGAGATAAGCATCTCCGACGAAATGCAGGCCGCCTTCGTATTGCCGGAGATCGAGACCGACCGCATCTGCTAGTACCTTTTGCCCCGGCCAGAATTTATCTCTCAAGCTGGCAACGCTGACGACGGTGTCGAACCCGCTTGCGGATCCACTCAACCAGCTCGCAGCAACGACACGGTTAAAGTGCGTGTACTTTGTAGGGTAGCTTCGAGGATCGGCGAGGAACTTTGCGTTACTCTCATCCATCAGATCGAATAGAAAAGCGGGATGTACATAGTTTCTATCGTCTACCACGAACGCGCTATACTTCGTCGAATCTACACCCGAAAGCTCAAATGTATCTTTCGTCGCATTTTCAACCGTCACAAATCGATTGTTCAACTCGGTCATACCGACGGCGACAAACAGCTTGAGCCGTTGGCCATTTTTGTAACCGTGCGAGCGACACGTCATGACGGCGGGATTGGCTTGGGAGATGCTGTTGATTGGTGTGCTGCTCTGGACATCACCGAAATATCCCGTTACCGAAATCTCGTCGAATAGATCGGTGACGGAGAACGAACTCGCCCGAAAAAATCCGTTGCTTCTGAAGGCATCTACTCCAAGGAGCGCATGGCGTGTTACATCTGGGTTGACGGTCTGGGTCGCGATGCAACCCCGCCACCGCGCGCGATCGCCGAAGACGTCGCGAATGATCCTCATGCATTGTGCGGAACGAAAGCCATACCAACGCGTCCCATCTGCACGTGACCAAAGTTTACTGGCTTGGTCGAAGCAGTACCTCGTCTGCCGGAATATGAAATTCCAGCATTCGTTGCTGTATTCGAACGTGACGACGACGCCGGAATGCAGATGATCGCGAAAATATTCAGCGATCGAGCGTACACATGCGTCGGTGGCCAAGTGCGGGATGCATACGTGAATGTTGCAACGCGAGATATTAGCGAGCTGACATATAATGGAAAGCGGCATTCCTCCTTTCGGACCGTATCCAGACGTCGCGTTGAGGGCTTGTCCCCACGCAAAATACCTTTCGTCGGCCAGCTGCGAGAAATCGGTGATCTCTGATTCATTCGTCGCCATCCAATCCATAAAACGAAGAATCCCAAAATTGCGTACTTGTGCCAGCCAATCCGGGTTGAACGTCTCACCATTTGCCACATTGGGCAGGTAGCGTGTTTGATGAATGCGAACGTTACGGGGCGGGTCAGTGGGATTGGTGATCTTAAATGTTACCCAGGTGTTACCCGGGTTTTTTCCGAAACGAAACGTGCTCGAGCGAGCAAGGGGGCGAATGTTTTGCGATCCGCCCGATGTGAGGCCGCCGATCTGACAAATTCCTGTACCATCCCATTCGATTACCCATTGCTCGTGGGAAAGGTTCTGGCCGACGACGTCAGGGCTTGCATAGAAAATACGCGAAAACGCAGCAACGTCAGGCGGAACAGGATTGACAATCTCTCCCGTGTTTTTGTCCGCGTAGCCGCCATCAAAGACGGCTTTACCGGAGACGACTCCGCCGGTCTTGAGAACAATATCGTACTCACCGCCCATCTTGTACCAATTGAGGAATGGGCAAAAGCCGAGGTAGTAAGCCATGCCAGCCAGACCTAGAGCGAGCCGTCCGCCAGTTCCAGGGGTAGGTTTGTCGGCGACCGTTCCGAGCTGAGCCTGTGCTCTGCCGACTAATACACCAGCGAAAACGCCAGAAAGAACCAATTGGCGACGATCCAACACACTATTGCTCCCCGCGTAGGCACGATAAAGATGGATTTATAAGGATGGATTTATCTGTGTGATCCGAGAGAACGCTGACCGAGCAAGGGACGATCCTCCAGTAAGTTCCCAGCCAGATGGGGGCGCCAAGCTATGGCTGAATTTTGGCAATGGAACGACTGACGCGCCGACGGCCTCGATTTGAGGACCGTCCATGTACCCTTCGCGGAGGTGAGCTTCGGCAACTGAATGGCATCGCCGAGACTACGCCAACTTCTCTTGGCCGTCCGCGCCACCGCAGGCCTGTTCGGAAGATAACGCTTGGCATAGCGTCGAAAACGAACTCTGGACGCGTGTTCATGTGCAGACGCTTTCAGCGGGAGAATCAGCCTAGAGGCAGCCGTGCATTGCGGGTCGTTGATCAGGCAATCCGCCGCCCGGTCTTTCTGCGGTTAGACACTTCCACGAAAGCGAACGCCGTCAGCGCATCCCGGCCAGCGTCGCTTGAGACACCTAGCAAAGCAACGAATTCACAAGTGTGGCACTGAGGAGCGTGGATCAATATGCTTCGCTGGGAGACAGAAGTCAAGCAAAGCTTTAACTGAAACGATGACAAGTGGACGGCAGCATACCAATCGATCTCGGTCAGCGGCTCACATGCGATTGCCTTCACCTTCAAGGGAAATATCAGTCTAGCTGAATATTTAGTCCGACGAAAGGTTGTTTTGGATTTGGTCGATATTTTTCCTCAAAGTGTTTGCGACGATAATCGAGATAGCGCCTATAGGTGCGAGGACATACTCCATTCATTTATTTGTCCTATTCGAGTCAATACTCTGGAGCGGCCGTCGAAGAAGATTGAGCCAACTTCGGCGCACGACCTCTGGACAATCGACCGGCGCTTGGCGTTCGCGCAGCATTTCAGTTCGAATGCGGATCTAGGTTCATTTGGTGGAAGCGATTGAAAGTGGGCACCGGCAAGATATGTTAATATTTGATCGTGTTTACGTACTATGGCAGATGGAAAAGCCATGGAAGATCTTTTTGATTGAGCTGTAGCCGCCCGATCACACTTCGTATGCAGATGACGAGAATCCGCAAATGCAAGTCGAGCGCCATGTGATGCAGCTATTGGCCGTCGGTAAGGTGGAGGACACCTGTTCATCTCGGACATGACACGGTCTTCCACCGTTTCATAGTCGCCGACATCGTTCGCATGTTTGGATTCAAGGGCGTTATTGAGCCGATGGGCTGGGACAGTCCGCCGGCTGATGCGCGAGACAGAAACTAGGCCTTTTTCGATGCAGCGGGCATTTCCGGGAAAAGCTGGGCCATGTTGGACCCTGTCAGGCTGCCGAGTTGGTGGCGAGTCAGCTCCTAAGGCGCCAACGGCTTCGCGCGCATTACCTCAGCGTATCGGCAGTTCCTCAGGGAGGATTGCGGGCGTTTGTCGGGGAATCGTCTTGTCGTTGTACCGTGTCACTCTGTCTCTTTTGACGGTGTAGACCGATTGTCGTGGGAAAACCACTTAGGCTGCTTGCGGACCGACGCCAAGCTCAAGCTCTGCGTGGTGCTACGATCGGACGGTTCGACGATTTCCGTCCTGGAACCGATCGCATTCTCAGCCGCATGGATCGTCAGGTTTATACCCAGAGAACTAAACCGCCCGCGGTAGGGTGCCTGGCGCGAGGGGATGGCGGAGGTTGTCATTGTGCTCGATCAACCGCCGATTTCCTCGATTGCCGCATCGCGCTCGGTGGACAACGGGGTCGCCAATGCCCATAGCGCCTCGAGATCGTTGGGAAGAGGATCGATCGGCATGACGCAACCGAATCAGATTTGCGCGCCGTTGGATAGGCAACTCGCCGCCTGATTCAATTGGTCGCAGGGTCATGAACTCTGCGACGATCCCCCTTAGCCTCAACCATATGTGCGAAACCATCCGTTCATGATGGTTCGCATGTTGCGGCTCAGCTCGGGCCCCGCAATGTGTGGAGACAACACCGCTGATGTTCGATTCATGGCTTTGCTGACTGTTGCCACCGCTCCTGATAGAAGGTGGAGCCATTCGCCGAGGCAAACGTCATTGTGAAGCTGATTGGGTGCCGCGCGAAGGCGCCAACGCAAGCGCATCGGAAACCGGAGTGCCTTTCCGTGGGAATGGGGACAACATTTGCTCGGCGATTGCCGATGTCGACGGAACTTGTGTTTGTCGTTGGCAGGTGCGTTTGCGGCGAAGGTATTACGGCCGGGCTTGGGGACTTTTTGCACTAGAGACCGCGTTGGAGCGCCTTGCTGCTGCTTTTCTTCTTTCTGGGTACATACGCGCACATTGCAAGGTGAGTATAAGCCAGGTCTCCCAAGCGAGGTTTCGATCCCTTATAGAACCTGGAATCGGCGTTCTCCATAAACTTGCCGATGAGGCCTTCAATCGGGGCATTGGAATCGATGCGCACCACAAGACGTCCACGCAAAGCGAGAAATCGTCCTATTGGACCGGCGAAGCGAGTGAAATGTTCAATGTCGCGGCAGTAGACAAGCTGAACCCCGGGTATAGTTCGCTTGAAGAACCGGGGCCGAAACACGAACGGATATGCGCGCTCCGCCGTTACACACCATACGCAGATGCAGCCGTATTTTGCATGGGCTGACAGTAGGTCCTTATCAAAGGTCTCGAAGGGCACCTTTGGGGTATGGTCGGCGGTCACAACCTTTACTTGAGAATCGGCCGGCGCAAAGCGGAGCGCAGGAACGGCGATGAATTGCCCGCTGCAGTATCTAGTGAATCCTTGCGTCGCGATGATGGGAAGAGTGTCAGCCGTCCACTGCGCGGAAATATTAACGTAAGTGACGTTGCGGTGTCTGAGGTCCTTCGCAAAGAATAAGGCTGCATATCCTCTATAGGCAGGTTCGACGCACCAGCCGGTGACATGACACCGAACGCTAGGGATGCCATCCGACTGTACAGTTGAAAATATCAGAACTATAGCACCGACAATTGCACCATCACATATCAAAACACGCCCATATTTCGGAAAACCTTCAGGGGTTGGATGTTCGGTCATGCGCTGAAGAAGTTGTAAAAAATATCGATCGGAGTAGCCAATGCCTTTACCAAGGAACTCCGACACCTGCTCCAAATCGGAGTGGGTAATCTCCCTATCTGTAATTTTCATTCGTGTGAAACGCCATTCCCGTTTGTTGCGCACAGCTTTTCCGTTCCTCGTCACTCGGAGTCTCCGAGTGTTCCGAGGTCCGGTGATGAAGACGGCGTCCGCTGGGTAACGTGACGTCCCTTTGGTCAACGGGGTGCAACAATCTTCAGCAAGCCCCGGTGATACCGATCATGACAATACTTTCGTGGTCGAAGCATCGGAGTCAAGTTTTTTTACGCTGCCAGCGAGAGCATGTCGCTAGATCAATCTGAAGCGGACCTTCCACTTCTCCAAAAAGAGGTCGAGGTTTTGCACAGCAAACAATCGATGCTGACCCGAGTCTGTCCCTAGGGCAGGCGAGATGTGAGCTCAACGTTAACAGCAGATTTAATTCCCGTAATACGGTGCCGCGAAGCGTGCTCCGCGCGCCATTGGTGGAGCGGATTCCGACTTTATCCGGCCGAGTATTCCGGCGCGAAGCCGGCCGCCATTCCGATTTGAATCCGGCCACTTTGGACGAGCGCAGGACAGCGATTCCCAACGGGTCAGCCACTGAGGCATCAGCCGTCGCCATCGGTCGACGGGGAGGACGGAATGCCGGCCAGGAGAGAGCTGACCCAGCGGCAGTTTCGGCAGATGGCTACGGCTGCACCACGACGGCGTGAGCGGACATTGGACGCACGCTGGGGGTGGCGCGCAGCGCGATCCAAGACAACCTCAAACGAGCGGCCGCATCGGGGCTAATGGGGCCTCTGCCTCCTGAGCTAACCAATGACGAGCTAGAGCAACGGCTGTTCGCCCATACGGCGATAATGCCGGGGCAACGTCGTCGCTCGGAGCGGGATGGGACCGCGTTGGTGCGTGAGCTCACGCGTCCGGGTGGTGATGCGCTGTGGGCGCAGTACCGGCAAGCGCATGCGGAAGCATAGCCGATTCTGTGATTTGTTCTGTGAACTCCGGCGGCGACTGTCTCTGGTGATGCGCGAGCATCACGTAGCCGGCGACAAACTGTTCGCCGACTACTCGGGAAAGAAGATCGGCATCATTGATTCGGCGACCGTCGAGGTTCGCGTTGTCGGGGTCTCGGGGCGAGCGACTGCACCTACGCCGAGGCGACGTGGACACAGAGGCTATCGGATTGGATCGGAGCGGATGTGCAAGTATCAATCCTCGGGCACTTATCCAGTTAAGTACGCTTCGCAGAATACCCAATCGACGATTCGCGCATCATCCGACCCGCTTCGACAATTGCTCAAAGCGGGCGCCGGGAACCGAGGTCGAGATAAGCGGAAAGTCGTCGCTGACTAACGCGCATCTCGATCCGGGCAATCTTACAAAGAGACACGAAGCGGCATGCGGATGACTGTGCGTCAGGGTTGAGCGAAGGGGCCTGGAAATCTGTACAGGAGATGAGGCGGCCTCTCGAGCTCGGATTGCAGAATCACGGTCCAAACAACTTCAGGCTGCCTCTAACGGCTGAGTGATTTACATTACGCGGCAGGGAAAGCCGCCGGGAAAGGGGACGAACGCGAGCGAGAAACGCGAGGGGGGAGCCAGGTGGATAATTAGCACGGCGTTGGCTCGTGTCGCAGAAGAGCGGCGTCATGACCAAGGGCGGCGAAGCTTTCTGTTTGTTTCCTACGCATGAATGGGAGCGCACTGTTCAGCGCACTCTTGTCTCCGAATACACCCACTGAAAACACAAGCGATATCTTGGGGAATGACCAGTTGTATGGAGATCGCGTCTAATAAATCGATGACACGCCACGCGAGCAGCACGTCGATGCGACTGGTCTATACATGGCGGATTCGGGTGCAACTTTACGCCCAGGGTCAGCTCTCTTTGGTCCGAAAGGTCTGAGTGCTGCTCCATAAATCGCGGCTTGAAGGGGAAATCTGCCAGGTTGGGTGAATTCGGGGTGGGCGTAGGCGCCGCCGCCAAATCTTTCGTGAGTGATTCACCGGCGCAACCCTCAAGAGTAGCGGCAATTTGGTCGGCGATCTGACGGTTGGCAGCGAATTGTTACCAGGCTCGCTATTGGATCGGATCCAATGGGCTGCCCGAAATGGACGCGAGGTGAAACCGATGGGCCTTACTCAGACTGCGATGTAGGCGGCGGACGGATCGCGGGAGGCGGTGCGCAGGAGTTCGACGACGTCGGGGGCCCGATAGCCCTGGCACACGCCGCAATCGCTGGCGTGGCTGCGAAATGAAGAGCCGAGGTGATGCGTGCCGTGGTTCCGTAACGTTCTCCAGGCCGTCTTCGGCCGAGGCGACGCCAGCTGTCCAAACGGGTGCGTCGCGCGCGGGCAAGCTGCGGGGTATCATCCTGCTGATAGAACCGACGCGAGCCAACCTCAAGTTCGCACGAAGTTTTTCGAAATCGGGCGCCTGAACAGCCCAATATGGTGCCTTGGTACCGTCGCGCGCGGGAAGCTCGCCGTTGGTCGAGGAGATTGATGCGGCCGCGGTATGAGCCCACCGCGGTCACCACTGCCCGGCTTACGAAAGTGCCTCAAGGAGGAATACTGTTCGCCAAAGTGGAGGTGCAAGTTAACCAGCGGACGAAGTAGGGTCGCTGCGGCAGAAGCGGGGAGACCCGGCGACAAACTGACGCTAGTGCAGGAACCTAGTGATCCCATGTGCATTTGAAGTAGGTCCGTCGCGGCAGTTGGCGACGGAACGCAGTTCGATTGGCGTAAGCCGCCAACTCATCTTCGTCCCGTCAGTGTAACTTTAAACCGCCGTTTCAATCCTAAGGCTCCTTTTGGTTAGAGGGACGTTGCGGGCAAGTAATGCGTTGCGTTCGGCAAACATAGAAAATTCTAGTCTCGCCATTATTAAACTTAACACTGACGCAGTTCGGCCCGCGGTTAAAAAATTGTTGTGCGATTGGGAGAAATGAAGGTAATAACCGAAACGTCCATAGCCATGGAAATGCCGTCTTTAGTTTAATTTTCGCCGTAATGTAATCTTGGGTGGTGGGTGTGACGACGTATCTCTCCCAATCGACAAACCAGCCTGCCTCAAGCGCCCAAG
>Ga0187783_10003400_pt1 | contig 11709 bp, 9 predicted proteins | sample 1015_SJ02_MP02_2_FD_132471 | JGI IMG/M metagenome (GOLD analysis project Ga0187783, IMG submission 132471) | Tropical peat soil microbial communities from peatlands in Department of Meta, Colombia - 1015_SJ02_MP02_20_MG | ecosystem: Environmental > Terrestrial > Soil > Wetlands > Peat | place... | reverse complement strand
TTGGAAAAAGTAGAGCTGCCGGCAGCGGCGACGTCGGAGTTCGATCTGACCGGCGCGTTTTCAGGCCACGCGCCGAAGTTTGTGCACGACGTGCTGGGCAAAATGGCCGAGGGCAAGGGCGATTCGATTCCGGTGAGCGCTATTGCTGCCGGAGGGGCGTTCCCCAGTGGCACGGCGAAGTGGGAGAAGCGCAACATCGCGCAGTTTATTCCGGTATGGGAAAAGGATCTCTGCATCCAGTGCGGCAAGTGCGTGATGGTGTGCCCGCACGCCGTGATTCGCGCGAAGATCTACGACGGCAAGCTCAGCGACAAGGGTCCGGCTACGTTCAAATGGGCCAAACCGAAGTGGCGCGGCATGGAAGACCTGCGCTACACACTGCAGGTGGCGCCTGAGGATTGCACCGGCTGCACTCTCTGCGTGGAGACCTGCCCGGTGAAGAGCAAGAGCGACGCCAGCAAGAAGGCCATCCACATGGCGGCGCAGGAGCCGCTGCGCGCGGCGGAGCGCGAGAACTGGGATTTCTTCCTCTCGCTTCCTGAAGTGGATCGGGCAAAGCTTTCGCACACGCAGGTGAAAGACCTGCAGCTTCTGCAGCCGCTTTTCGAGTTCTCGGGCGCCTGCGCGGGCTGCGGCGAAACGCCATACATCAAGCTGCTGACGCAGTTGTTTGGCGACCGGCTTTACATCGCCAACGCAACGGGTTGCTCGTCGATTTATGGCGGCAATCTGCCTACGACGCCCTACACGAGCAACGCGCAGGGGCGCGGGCCGACGTGGTCGAATTCGCTCTTTGAAGACAACGCGGAGTTCGGATTCGGCATGAGGACGGCGCTCGACCAGCAAAAGACATTCGCAGAGACTCTGGTGACACGTCTGGCCGGTTCCATTGGCGCTGAGCTGGCTGCGGATCTGGTTGGGGCGGCACAGAAAACGGAAGCGGAGATCACTCTGCAGCGCGAGCGCGTGAGCGCACTTCGTGCCGTGCTGGCCGGAAACGGCTCGTCTGATGTCAAGGCTCTGCTGGCCATTGCCGATACGCTGGTGCGCAAGAGCGTGTGGATTCTGGGCGGGGATGGCTGGGCTTACGACATCGGGTTTGGGGGGCTCGACCACGTTTTGGGTTCGGGAAAGAACGTAAATGTGCTGGTGCTCGATACCGGCGTTTACTCCAACACGGGTGGCCAGGCATCGAAATCGACGCCGCGCGGCGCGGTGGCGAAGTTTGCCGCCAGCGGCAAGCCGAACAGCCGCAAGGATCTGGCCATGGAAGCGGTGAGTTACGGCTCGGTCTACGTGGCGCAGGTGGCGATGGGCGCGAACGACACGCACGTGGTCAAGGCGTTTCAGGAGGCCGAGGCGCACGAAGGGCCGTCGATCATCATCGCGTATGCAAGTTGCATTGCGCACGGATACGACCTGATTCATGGCCTGGAGCAGCAGAAGCTGGCGGTGCAGTCGGGTTACTGGCCGCTCATGCGCTACAATCCGGCGCTGCGCGAGGCAGGGAAGAATCCATTCCAGCTTGACTCGAAGGCGCCGTCGATCCGGCTCAAGGACTACGCCTATCGCGAAGCGCGGTATACGATGCTAGCGCGCAGCAATCCCGAGCTGGCCGCGGAGCTTCTCAAAGAAGCGCAGGATGACGTGGAGCGCGAGTGGCGGGTTTACTCTGCGCGGGCGGCGATGCCGGGGCGCGCAGAGACGCCAAACATCGCTCCGCCGGAGTTGAAAGATGCCAAGCCTGAGGAGAAAATGGCGGCGGTGACCGCCAGAGGTGAAAAGTGATGGATTTATCCATGAAGTATCTCGGTATGCAGCTGAGCGGCCCGATCGTGGTGGCCTCAACGCCGCTGTCTGAATCAATTGAAAATGTTCACCGGATGGAAGAGGCCGGCGCGTCGGCCATTGTGCTCACTTCTCTGTTTGAGGAGCAGCTGGCGCTTGAGTCGCGGGCGCTGGACGAGGACTTGTCGCGCGGCACAGATTCCTTTGCGGAGTCGCTTGGCTATCTGCCCGACCTGAGCGATTACCGGATGACGCAGGAGGGATACCTCGAATACCTTCGGCGGGCACGCGACGCGGTTGCCATTCCTGTGATGGCGAGCCTGAACGGCACGACCAACGGCGGTTGGGTGCGGCTGGCGAAGGATATGGAGCAGGCGGGCGCAAGCGCAATCGAGCTGAATACCTTTGCGCTGGCGACGGACCGCAGCCAGACTTCTGCCGAGGTCGAGTTGCAATTGCTGGAGCTGGTCGACAGCGTGTGCAAAGCGGTCGAGATTCCCGTGGCCGTAAAGCTTTCGCAGTCGTTCACCAGCTTGCCGCATCTTTGCGCGCGGCTGGAGCGCGCGGGCGCGAAGGCAGTGGTGCTGTTCAACCGGTTCTATCAGCCAGACTTCGACATTGAAGCGCTGGAGGTGCGTCCGACCCTGCACTTCTCCACGCCGTCGGAGCTGTTGCCACGGCTGCATTGGGCGGCGATTCTCTACGGCAATTTCAACGGCGACATCGCCATCACCGGCGGCGTGCATTCGGCTGATGATGTGCTGAAGGCGATCATGGCGGGCGGGAGCGTGGCGATGATGGCCTCGGCGCTGCACATTCACGGCATCGATCATATCGCGCGCGTGGTGGCGGACCTGCGCTACTGGTTGGAGAAGCGAGAATACGCATCGCTGGCCGAGACGCGGGGCTCTCTGAGCCGGCGATCGGTGCCCGACACTTCGCCCTATGATCGCGGCAACTACATCAAGACGCTGAGTTCATACAGCCTCAGACAAACTGTGGCTGCGTTCTAAGCACCCAGATGTGATTCCGCGTCCCCGAATGTGGGCGAACCCTGCCCCGGCGTTCAAGACTTGTCGCCGGGGCCCGGGTCCCAGAACACTTGCTCTTTGGCTTGCATATTCTTCGCTTTGCGAGGGCTGCGAGCGATTGCAGCCACCGATCTATTTCGCCGTCGCGTCGCTGCGAGCTTAGGGAGACTCGAGATGAGGGTGAGCAATGGTCCCGCATTTATTCTGGTCCCATGAAATCGATCTTGTCCGCATTTGTCTGCGCCGCGTTGCTGGCAGCAGCCGCCGTCGCCCCATGCCAGCAGCCGAAGTACTGGTCGGTGGCGCTTGCCGAGACCATCATGAAGCGCAACACAGGCACGCCAGGCGATTCGTTGACGCCGTGGTCCTACTGGAAGGGCTACACGCTGAATGGATTCGAGATGCTTTGGCGATCGACCGGCGACCCCCGCTACCTCGACTACATCAAGCAGCAGATCGACCCTTACATCGATCGCGACGGCAATCTTGTGAACGCGAAAATAGACAGCCTTGATGGCGCAATGGCGGGGAACATTGTCGTCGGCTTGTACGAGGATACGCACGACCCGCGCTATCGCACGGCAGCGATGCAAATTCGGAAGATGTTCGACAACTATCCGCGCAATCCCGATGGGGGTTTCTGGCACAGTCCGCGGCTGAAAGGCGAAATGTGGGTGGATGGCGTGTTCATGGGCGAGATGTTTCTGCTGCGGTATGGGGACGTGATTGGCGACCGGAAATATTGCTTCGATGAAGCGGTCAAACAGATAACGGTCTTTGCGCACCATGCGCGCAAGGGTGATAGCGGGCTTTATTACCATGCGTGGGCTGCGGATCCTGGGCTGGCCACCGTTGTGCCGGGAAGGAAAGTGCACTGGGCCGATCGGGCGACCGGGCTTTCACCGGAGGTGTGGAGCGAGGGACTGGGATGGTATGCGTTGGTGGTGGTTGAGGCCCTGAGCCGTCTGCCTGCCGGTTACCCTGGGCGCACGGAAGTGCTGGACATTTTCGAGCGGCTGGCCGCAGGCCTGAAGCGCTCGCAGGATCCTGCGAGCGGCGGCTGGTTTTTCGTCGTCGACAAGCCGGACCGCAGGGACAACTGGATCGACACTTCCGGAAGCGCGATGTTCACTTATGCCCTCGCGCGCGGCGTCGAGTTGGGAATCCTGGATCGTGCCGAGTATGCTCCGGTTGTGGCCGCCGGCTATCGTGCCATTACGCGCAATGCGCGACAGGACAGCGATGCCATGGTGGATATTTTGAGCGCGTGCGATGGGGTATGCGTGCAGGCCAGCTATGCCGACTACGTCGGGTGCAAGCGGATAGTAAACGCCAAGGAGGCCGTCGGTGGTTTTCTGTGGGCGACGGCGATGGTGGAGAAGCTGGGACGCGGAGAAGCGGCGAGCGCCCCTTAGCAGGCGAGGAAACGCATGACGGCTTTTTCGAGGACTCCGCGCGCCCGGGGCAAGGCTGCTTCGACGGGGCCGCTCAGCTCTTCGCCGGGCTCGGTCGAGCCGGCACCGATGGTGAGGAGCATCGCGTTGGACTGTGTGGATCCGTAGAGCTTGTGCGTCAAGCCGAGAAGCTCTGGCGCGTCGAGGTGATGCGAGGCGGCGGAGCCGTTCGGGCTCTTGGGCGCAACAGGGATAAGGGAAACACGCCCGGGCCGCGACTTTACCGACGCATCCACGAAAAGGACCGAGTCAACCGACGCGATCTCTTGTGCCAGGTCGGGAGTCCACTGCTGGCTCGACACAACGCGCACCTGCGGCTGCAAGCGAAATCGGTCCTCTGCCCACTCAGCGAGCCTGGGGCCAACGCCATCATCGCTGCGCAGGGTATTGCCGCAGGCGAGAACCAAGCAACGTGCAGAATCAGTCTTCATCAGTCGAGGTTCCAAAGGAGCGAAATCCAATTGTATCGACAGCCGGCGCCGGTTCCGAAAAGAAAATTGTGATCCGCCATGAGATTCAGTCGCGCGCAACCCGGTCGGCCACTTCGCCATTGCCGGAGATGAGCAGGATTTCGAGAGGCATCTGGCCCGCGGCATGCGAGGAGCAGCTGAGGCATGGGTCGAAAGCGCGCACAACGGCTTCGACGCGATTCAAAATGCCTTCGGTGAACTTTCCATCTTTGACGTAGCTCTGGGCCACCTGGAGCACACCGAGGTTCATTGCCTTGTTGTTCTGGCCGGTGGCGATGATGAGATTTGCCCACAGCATCTTGCCGTTGTCATCGACTTTGTAGTGATGGTTGAGGGTGCCGCGCGGCGCTTCGGCCTGCCCTGCGCCCTCGAGGCGGTTGACGCCGGCGGTGGCCCGGATGTGTTTTTCAAGAATGCGCGGGTCAGCGAGAATCTCTTCGATTTTTTCGATGCCGTACAAAATTTCAACCAGGCGCGCGTGATGATAGTAGAAGGAGCTTTCGACGGGCCCCGAAGCCAGCCGCTTGAATTCGATGAGTTCGGCGTCGGCTTTCGGCGTGCCCATGATTTTGACGATGTTAAGCCGCGCCAGCGGACCCACGCGATAGCTTCCGGCCGGATAGCCGAGCGGTTTGTAGTAGGCAAACTTGGTGTAGCTGTATGGCTCGACGGCCTCGCCGATCACCTCGGTGTAACGAGTCGCCGGGATGGCGTCTTCGATGATGGCGCCGGTGGGATCGATGAGGCGCAGCGCGCCGTCGGTGAATTCGATCGACTCGTCTTCGTTGATGAGGCTCAGGTAATTGGATGGGAAGTTGGCGAAGACTTCGATTTCCCTTTTGAATTGGCTGGAGATTTTCTTGTAGGCCGCGAGAGCCAGGGCAAGATTGGCATAGGCTTCAGGAATCATGGCCAGGATTTTATCGCGCTTGGCGTTTTCGAGCGGCTCAGTGACGCCTCCGGGCACGACCCATCCAGGGTGAATGCGCTTGCCGCCGAGGATTTCGATGATGCTTTGGCCGAAGCGCCGCAGGGCCACGCCGGCGCGGCCCAATTCCGGGCTTGCCGCGGCCACGCCAAGAATATTGCGCACCTTGGGATCAGCTTCCATGCCGAGCAATAGATCGGGCGATGCCAGATAGAAGAAGCTCAGAGCGTGGGACTGCACCATCTGGGCAAGGTTGAGCACGCGCCGAAGCTGCGCTGCAGTGTGCGGAATGCGCACCGACATGATGGCTTCGCAGGCCTTGGCGGAAGCGATGAGATGCGATACGGGACAGATGCCGCAGATGCGCGCCATCAGACTGGGCATTTCGTAGAACGGACGGCCCTGGCTAAAGCGCTCGAAACCGCGGATCTGCGTGACGTGAAAATGCGCGTCCTGAACCTCGCCTTTGCCATTGAGCTGGATGGTGATCTTGCCGTGGCCTTCAAGGCGTGTTACGGGATCGATGGTGATGGTCTGACTCATAAACTTGCTCCAACCTGCAGCGCAGGGGCTAAAAGCCCCTCGGTTTGTTTCTCGCCTTTCCGGCACGACTGAAGTCATGCCCTGATACAAACGCCGTCCCTACGGGACTGGGCTGCATCTATTTCCCAACTCCACCCCACGCTGAAGCGTGGGGCTAAAAACCATTGCGCCTCCGGCGCGTTCGACCCGGATGAAGCTGGGCCTGAAACAAACCGCTGACCCTCTTTCGGCCGGCGCCACGTTAAGCCCCGAAGCGGGTAAGGGCCGAAACATCGAGCGGGCCGCCGCTGACAAGCGCAGTGAGTGCGGCGTGAAATGTGTCGGCCGAAGGCGGGCAGCCGGGCAAAAAGACGTCAACCTTCACAAACTCGTGAATGGGGCGCACGACGCGCAGGAGCCTGGGCACGATCACACATGGAATCTGCGGCTGCGTAGTGGCATTCTCGATGAATGCCCGGTCGAGAATTGCTTCCGGCCCGATGGGGTTGCGCATCGATGGAACGTTGCCGGTGATGGCGCAGTCGCCCATAGCCACGAGGGTTTTTGAATGGTTGCGGACCTTTCGGATCTTTTTCTCGTCGTCGACCGAGGAGACGGCTCCCTCGACGAGCGCAATGTCGACCTCGTCGGGAAACTCCTTGGCGTCGACAATGGGGCTGTAGACCACGTCAACGAGTTCGGCGAGCTCGAGCAGCCGCTCGTCCATATCGAGAAAGGACATGTGACAGCCGGAGCATCCATCGAGCCAGACGGTCGCCAGTTTCAGTTTGCTCATCGCGCCTCCCTCATCAGATTCAGGTAGGGCAGAAAATCGGGGTACTTGGGATGGTCGGAGCCGATCTTGCTCTTGTCGAAGAGTGCTCCGGTGGGGCAAACCTGAACGCATTTGCCGCAGCGGGTGCAGGTGGACTTGCCCCATTCCTCGTGGAGGTCGGTAATGACGATGGAGTTGATGCCGCGGCCCATCACATCCCACACGTGTGCGCCTTCAATCTCAGCGCAGACGCGCACGCAGCGGGTGCAAAGGATGCAGCGATTGTGGTCGGCGGTGAAGCGCTCGTGCGAGGCGTCGACACTCAAGTCGGGGTTGCGATAAGGCAGACGGATGTGGGTCAAGCCCTGTTCCTGGCCGAGCGTCTGCAATTCGCAGTGGCCGTTGGAGACGCAGACCGAGCAGATGTGGTTGCGCTCGGCGAAAAGCAACTCGAGAATCGTGCGGCGATGCTTCTTGAGCCGCTCGGTTTGCGTGCTGACCTCCATGCCTTCCTGCACGGTGGCCACGCAGGCGGGCTGCAGCTTGTTCGAGCCCTTTATCTCAACCAGACACAGACGGCAGGCGCCCACATCGCTGAGGCCGTCAAGATGGCAGAGCGTGGGAATGTTGATGTTGTTCTCCCGCGCCACTTCGAGAATGGTCTGGCCGTCGCGGGCGCTGACTTCGCAGTCATCGATGATGAGGGTTTTGACGTCGACAGTCGCGCTCATGCCAGCACCTCGCTGGGAACCTCAGACTTGACGGCCTGCATGTTGCATACGCCTGCGCGGCAGTGCTTTTCGGCGATGTGCTCAGTGTATTCGTGACGAAAGTATTTGAGCGTACTCAGCACTGGATTGGGCGCCGTTTGCCCGAGCCCGCAAAGGCTGGCCTCCTTGACGGTGGAGCAGAGATCTTCGAGCAGTTCGAGGTCGTCCATCGTGCCGACACCGGTGCAGATGCGCGTCAGCAACGTGTGCATCTGGGCAGTGCCGGCGCGGCAGGGGATGCACTTGCCACAGGACTCAGTCATGCAGAACTCCATGAAGTAACGAGCCACATTGACCATGCAGGAGGTGTCGTCCATGACGATCATGCCGCCCGAACCCATGATGGAGCCGATCTTGAGCAGAGCGTCGTAGCTGACGCCGATGTCGAGCATATCGGCGGGGATGCAACCGCCGGAGGGGCCGCCGGTCTGGACAGCTTTGAGCTTGTGGCCGCCGGGCACGCCGCCTCCGATGCCTTCAATGATCTGGCGCAGGCTGATCCCCATGGGGACTTCCACGAGTCCTGTGTTGGTGATCTTGCCGGTGAGGGCGAAAACCTTGGTGCCCTTGCTGCGTTCGGACCCGATCGAGGCAAACCACTTGCCGCCTTTGCGGATGATGGGCGCGATGTTGGCGAAGGTTTCGACATTGTTGATCAGCGTGGGTTTGCCCCAAAGGCCGCTCACCGCCGGATAAGGCGGCCGCGGCCGCGGCGTGCCACGCTTGCCCTCGATCGAGGCGATCAGCGCCGTTTCTTCGCCGCAGACGAATGCGCCGGCGCCTAAACGGATTTCGACATCGAAGTTGAAAGATGTATTGCAGATGCTGTTGCCAAGCAGGCCGTGGCGGCGAGCATCGCGAAGCGCCACCGTGAGGCGGCTGACGGCCAGCGGGTACTCCGCGCGCACATAGACGAAGCCCTTGCTGGCGCCGACGGCATAAGCTGCAATGGCCATGCCTTCGATGACGCGCTGCGGATCGCTCTCGAGCACACTGCGATCCATGAATGCGCCAGGGTCGCCCTCGTCGCCGTTGCAGATGACGTACTTGGGTTCGCCGGCGGCCTTGGCGACCGTGCTCCACTTCAGTCCCGTAGAGTAGCCGCCGCCTCCTCGACCGCGCAAACCGCTTTCGGTAATCTGCTGAATGACTTCGTTGGGCGACATTTCGGTGAGCGCCTTCACCAGGGCCTTATATCCGTCACGGGCGATATAGTCGTCGATTTTTTCGGGATCGATGTGCCCGGAGTTTTCGAGGACGATGTGCACCTGCTCATCAAAGTGCTCGCGAAGATTGCAGCGCAGCTCCACAACCGGCTCAGCGCCAAGGCTCGCCACAATCGCTTCGGCGTTCTCTTTTTTCACGTGCTGGTAGAGCACTTCTTCGGGATCGACCAGAACCAGCGGGCCCGCGGCGCACAATCCCATGCAGCCGGTGCGGCGCACGCGGCACCTCTTTCCCTGCGCTTCGACGGCGCCAGTCAGCGCATCCTTTAACTGATCGGAGTGCTGGCTGAGGCAGCCGGTTCCCATGCACACGTTGATTTCATGATCGAGCTTCTGATTTTCAACGCGGACCGAGGCTGCGATTTGCTCGAGTTCTTCGATATTCATTCGGCCTGCCACCTTTCGAGCTCGCCGATCATCTGTTCGCCGGTCATCTGGCCGTGCAGCTCTCCATCGAGGAGAATCACCGGCGCGCGACCGCAGGCGCCGACACAACGAGCGGTCATCAGGCTGATCTGACCATCCTTTGTGGTTTCCCCTTCGCAGACGCAGAGATGCTTTTCAGCGGAGGCCAGCAGCTTGTCAGTTCCCTTGATGTAGCACGCCGTGCCGGTGCAGATGGTCATGGTGTGCTTACCAGGCGGCTTGAGGCTGAAATAGTGGTAGAAGGTGACCACTCCATAAGCCTGGCTGAGGGGTACGCGCAGCGACGTAGCGACGAAGCGTATGGCGTTGTCGTCGAGATATCCGAAAGAGGACTGTACCGTGTGGAGCGTTTCAATGAGCGCGTGACGGGCAAAGCCGTTCTTGCGCATGGTGCCGTTCACAATTTTCCATCGTTTGTCTTCGCTGGGTAGAGGCGGCGGGGTGAATACTGGCACGATTCCTCCCTGCATGTGCGGCATGGCTCGCGCTTCCAGCGTAAAGAATGCCGCTCCTGCGCGATTGCCGAAGGATGCCTACCATTGTTCTACGAGGCGGGGGTTTAGGCAAACCGTGACAGCAGTCACGGGCATGTGTGGTTATTTCATGTGCTGGGAATCACTTGCGATGGATGCCTGAGGCGGCGCTGGACAATCGCAACGACGTCTTCCGCCCGCTGAAGCGGGCTCGGCCTGCTGAATGCGATCGCTTTCCCCAGGCTTGCGCCTGGGGCTACCATCTGGCGCCCGCTTCGCGGGCTTTTGTTGTGGGGCGCCACCTGCTCGTGAAGACGTCACTTGGCCGGCGCGATCTGCATCTGGTAATCGCTGTAATCGATGGCGACGCTGGCGCCCGCTTCGCGGGCTTTGTTGTCGGGCGCCATCTGCTCGTGAAGACCTCACTTGGCCGGCGCGATCTGCATCTGGTAATCGCTGTAATCGATGGTGACGACGGTGCGGCCGAAGAAGCCGCTCGATTCGGCACGCGCGTGTTTCGACATCGCATATCCATCGATGTTCGAATATTGCCGCATCATGTGCGTGGTTCCTGAAAACGGCGACGGATCTTTTGACGCGATTCCTTCGATTTTGACGATGGTCAGATCTCTGGAGTCGACCCAGAGCGTTCCATCGATCATGTTGGGCGCTTTGCGCCTGGGAGTCATGGCGAGGGCAAGGCAGTCGCGGCCGTCCACGCTCTGCGAGACGCCGGGTTTCAGGGTCATGTCGTAATTGGCCGATGTGAACCAGGATTTTTGCACGTTGCCGGGCACGTTGATGGCCTTTTCGTTATCGAGGAGCGGGCGCAGTCCGAATCGCAGAAACAACGCTGAGCCGCTCTCGGAAAGGATTTTGTAGCTCTTGCCCTGACCTTTGCGATAGGTCGTTTTCACGGTCATTGAAGCGGCTGGATGGACTTCGTCGGCGCCCCGGTAGACCGCGTACTTCTCGATATCGCTGAATCCGAGGACGCGCTCGTAACGCGACTGGGCAGCGGCGTCGATGCGGCCGATGATTGCAGAAGAGTCGGCGTTCTGAGCCAGCGACGGGACGACTCCGCACAGGACTGCCAGACCGCTCGCAGCGAGCAGATGCGCCGCGCTCCCTGGTCTGAAAACGGTCATGCCGATATCGCCTCGCATTCAGAATATGCTTTGTCAGCCTGCCGTTGCTCTTGTCGGCTCAGGCGCTTGATTGGTTGGATGCTGCGGCCGGATCAAAGACTATGGTGCGCTATTCTTGTGTGCGTGCGAGACGGGGCGCAGGACGCAAGGTGACTGAAGAATCTCATCCGGGAACCATTGGGCAGGGTGTGGCTCGCCGCGAGGCGTTGGAGGTGCGCGGCGTGGTGCAGGGAGTGGGATTTCGTCCGTTTGTTTACCGGCTTGCCAAAGAGGAGGGTCTGGCCGGATTCATCGGCAACGACACGGGCGGTGTGACGATCGAAATTGAAGGGCCGGTTGAGAGGGTAGGAGCATTCACGAGAAGGCTGCGGACAGAGGCTCCTCCGCTGTCGAGGATCGATTCCGTGACGGCGCGAGAAGTTCCTCTGAAACGGGAAAAAGATTTTCGGATTGTGGCCAGTGAGGCGCACGGCCGGGTGAGCACGGGCATTCCGGCAGACGCGGCGACTTGCGCAGACTGCCTGCGCGAGCTGCTCGATCCCGCAGATCGCAGATTTCGCTATCCGTTTCTCAACTGCACCAACTGCGGTCCGCGCTACACCATCACGCGCCAAATTCCTTACGACCGGCCGCAGACCTCGATGGCGAAGTTCGAGATGTGCCCGGCGTGCCAGGCGGAATATGACGATCCCATCAAT
>Ga0187783_10003399_pt1 | contig 11709 bp, 21 predicted proteins | sample 1015_SJ02_MP02_2_FD_132471 | JGI IMG/M metagenome (GOLD analysis project Ga0187783, IMG submission 132471) | Tropical peat soil microbial communities from peatlands in Department of Meta, Colombia - 1015_SJ02_MP02_20_MG | ecosystem: Environmental > Terrestrial > Soil > Wetlands > Peat | place... | reverse complement strand
TCAGTTGATCCTGGGCTCGAACAACACCGGAGTCATCGGCTACGCCATGAATCTGGGCGTGGGCGGAGTGCTATGGTTCGTGACCGATAAGGTCATGAAAAACAAAACCGCGGCGTCGGGCGTCATCGCGGGAACCGTGGCGCAACTGATTCTTCGACTGATCAACGATTTCACGCAGTTTGGTCAGTACGTGCAAGGTCTGGGCTTCGGGGATTATCAGATGCAGAGTTACGTCACTCCGCAAATTCTGACCAATCCCACGATGAACTCGGACGTTTCCATCCCTGCGGGCTGGGGCGCTCCGGCGCTTCCGCCGGCTACGGCTGCGGCTACAACCGGCGGCGGCCGCAAGGGAACCAGCGGGCTCTATTCCAACTTTGGAGGAGGAGGGCTCTATTAATCGAAGCCGTTAAAGGCGTCTTTTAGGAGAGAAAACACACTATGTCAACTTCACCAACACCAACGGCTTCGACGATCCTCGCGCAGGCAGGACGGAATACGAACGCCTTCGTGCAGAACATGGTCGACGTCGAACCAAAACAATGGTGGGATTCTGTTCTTCAGTATCCGACCGTGCTTGGAACGGCGTCGAACACGCAGTTAAGCGCCCAGTATTTCTGCTTCTCGATTCCCATCGGCACGCCCAATCCGAACCTGCCGGGCGGCGTGGCGAACACGAAACAGCAGACCAACATGACGCTTCCGAATCAATTCTCGCCGCCTGATTGTCTGCTGCTCATGGCGATCCAGTTCCAATACTCCTCGCGCATGATTCTCTCGGACATCCAGCTCGTGGAAAATAACTCGTACTTTGAATTCAAAATCAAAGACAAGATTTTCCATGAAGGCTGGCTGCGGGATTATCCGGCAGGCGGGGGGCTGATGGGCGTCTCGACCAACAACGGTGAGGAAGTCTGGACCAATGGTTTCGCGACTCCGCTCGCGACTCGTAGGTTCCAAGACTGGTCGAAATACATTCCACCGCTGACTCGATTCACGTTGAATATTTTCTTCAACGGCTCGACCTCGGGAGGCGCGGCTCCGATTCTGACGGGACCCTACGGGCTTGAAATGCGCGTGGTCCTCGATGGATTGACCAGCTTGGCTGTACAGTAACGCTTATTTTGTTTTTGGCCTCCGGTCGGATGTGGGCTTCGCTTCGGCGCGGCTCCGTCCGACCAGGAGGGGGTCTGGTGAGCATGGGCCTTCCTCGGCGTGCGAACATGTTCACCTTCCCCTTAGCGCGAACGGAAGGGCGGTCGGTTCGCCGACAATTTGAGAAGAGCGCCAAAGAAAGAAGAAGCATTTGGCTTACGAACCATTCAACCCGGCACAATGGACGCAACAGTTTAATGCGGCCCAGATCCAAGCCACGCAAGCCCGACGTGCAGCGAAGGCGGCGCGTGTGCAATCGCAGTTCTCTAACGGGAATCTGGTGATGGGCGATCTGGTGACGCAATGCTGCGACGATCCAGCGTATGCTGGTCAAGGATGGTCAAACGATGAAACGCCGGATTCGAGCGTAGCGGCTGCAACATTGGTTCCCGGAACATCTATCGCGACCGCAGCGAATCCGGCGACGTCATCTGGTTCAACCGCAATTCCTTCAGGCCTTCCGACGCCGGGCGTCGATTATCCCCTGACCCCGGTCGACATCATTACCGGAACGTGGGGCATGCCGATCGCGGCGAACGGGAAGCCGTGGCCGCGTCCGCGTCTTCCGCAAAGCGCCCGCCGCAACATGGCGCGCGCGTTTCCTAATTTCGGTCCAGGGGTGAGCGCTCAAAGTCTGGTTCCGCCATGCCCGTGTTTCTCATCCGCTCCCCCTGTGGCCGTTCCGGTTCCGGCGGTCGTAACTCCGGCGCCGGCGGCGGCTCCAAAACCGGCATGTCCCTATCCGGGCTGCTCAACCGGCAATGTCTGTCTCGATCTCGTGACCGGCTGCGTATCGGATTCTCAAGTCACGCTGCAACAGCAGGAAGCGTGCGCTCTCGCGAATTATGGGAACGTATTTGGAAATTCCGGCGCATGGCTGTCCGCGATTCTCGTTGGTTGCGGAACAAATCTGCCTTACCTCGGTACTCCGATGCCGAATCCTCCTCAAGCCTCGGCCTCGATGCTGCCAACGTTGCAGGCGGCCGAACAAGCAGGGCAGGCAGCCAATAAAGCGGCGGGGCTCGCCGGATTCGGTCAGGACGATGGTTCCGGTACGTCCAATCTGGGCGGGTTCCTTGCAATCGTGGCGGCGGCTGGGTTATTGTGGTGGGCCACGAGGAAGATGTGAGGATTTTGCAATCAGTTGCACGCTCTTTTTCTTCATTGTTCGGCCTCAGTCGAAATGAGGCTTCGCGTCGGGTTGAGAGCGTTCGACCAGGAGGGGTACTTTCTTGCTACTGATCTACCTCAGGTCGCTTTGCTTCTGGCTCCCCCGATGTCGCGGCTGCTGGCGGCGTGACTTGTTTCAGGAGGGGCTCTGCTTTTCCTGTTTCGTGGTTCTTGAGAAGCGGCGAATGTGGGGACAATTGGCTGATAAAGCGTGCGACGTCGCGGCGGCGTGGATCGAATCTCGATTGACCTCACGGTATGTTTCGCGTCGTGGCAGGAATCCGAGGAGAACCATCGCGGACGCCGAAACGAGAGAGCTGAGAAAAATCGCCGGTCTGGTTGACGAGGGCGGTGTCGAGAAGTCTCAGTCCGAACGTGTCGAGAAGCCGGGCGAGGCCGAAGAAAAATGAGCAACCAACCGGGCAAGCTCACAGCCGACAAGTTACAGGCCTGCGTCCCCTACTCCTGCCCTCAAGGAAATTTCTTCCAGCTTCCGCACACGCTGTTTTTTGAGTATCAGATTCAGAACTCAGGCGGCGCGGGATATCTCGATGTGCCGGGACTCGAACAGGCCACGCCACCAAAGTACTGTTTCCTCGTGTACGCGCTCTGTGCGCTAGTGCAAAACCCGTTCACCTATGGACGGATTCAGTGGCCGGACGGAAAATTTCTATCGAACGTCCCGGTTGATCTCTGGTCGATGATGCAGACCGGCCGAAACGGGCGATTGCTTGAGCGGCAAAAATTCTGCGACCGAAACTCGGTGATCCGGATCGACCTCGGGACTTCTCAGCCGGACAACGTGAATGTGCAGTTTTTTTTTGAAGGAGTCCTGTTAATCCCGGCATGAGCACTCAGCCACAATCGCCGCTTTTAGATCCCTGGGCTTCAGACATGTACGCGCCTTCGTGGGCGGCGGTCACGCCTCAGCGTGTATCCGGGATCTGCGACGTGCAGTTTGATTACGGCGTCGGAGTCAATGGGATTCCAATCGCGGTAACGGTCGCGGCGGGCGCGGTTCTGTTGGGACGGACCAATAGCCAGTTACAAATCCAAGTCGACACGGACGCTGATTTCTTCGCGCGGGAAATCTTTATCGCTCCGGTAGGCGGATCTGTCGGAAACGCGAACCCGTCAGATTTAAAAGTGCGACTGACGGATGCTGACGGCAACGCGATTACCTCGGACTGGTGCACTGCCAACGATCTGTGCGGGCCGGTGGGCCCGGTTCCCTTGACCTTCCGAAAGGGCGGGCTGATTTTCTTCGATGTCTGGAATCAGGGAACTTCGACGCTTCTGGTCCAGATCGGATTGAAGGGCTTCAAGCGATTCCCGTGCACGGAAACTCAGCCTCCGATCCCGCGCTTCCGGTCTATTCGGGAACTGCTCTGCCGTGAGTGGCCGGGCGTGCGCTTCGAGGATTACGAATACTTCTTTCAGTTCGCCCGAAACTCGTCGGCGTTTTTTCCGCCGTGGACGAACGTGCTCAACTCAACGACCATGCTGTTTGCGCAGTTCCCCTTACAGACCGATACGGACTCGTCGTTTTTGTGGCGAGGCATTACCGGGATCATCCAGCAGACGGGCGGAGGGTATGCGCAGATCCCGCAGCAGGCGTTCCTTGGCTTCTACGACTACTTGACTGTCCCTTTGTCCAACACGATTCCGCGATTGAATCAGGCTCCGGCGCTCGCTCCTCCAGGCGCAGAAATGGTTCTATCAAACGGCGGCGGGCGGATGATCCCGCACTTCCCGGAAATCCTGATTCCACCGGGCGGAGTGATCCCGGTCGATATCCTCGTTAACTTCGCAAGTGGTGTCAATTCGGTCGAGTTTTCCCTGCGCGGCTTAAAGGTCTACTCGGAGGCGCTTTGCTCTTAGCCTCATCGAACAGCGAGACACGCGAACCTGAGAGCGTTCGACCAGGAGGGGTGCTTTCTCTTCCTAAGCCGTACTACTCACACGCGGGCATCACCATCTATTGTGGAGACTGTAGAGAAATCCTTCCACAACTTCATGGCGTCATCCTGTGCGACCCGCCCTACGGCATCGGGTGGACCCATGGATCCGAGAAAATTGCGCACGCCTCGCGGCTGAACGAAATTCCGTGTATCGGAGACGATCAGCCTTTTGAACCGGATCACTTACTGGCTTTCTCGGCCTGTCTGATATGGGGCGCGAACTATTACGCCGACCGCCTTCCAGTGCGCGAAGGGCGCTGGCTCGTGTGGGACAAGCGCTGCGGATACGGGGATCGCGACATGAGCGACTGTGAGTTTGCCTGGGTGCGCGGCTCCGATGGAACTGCGGCGCGAATGTTCCGGCACCTGTGGGACGGCTTCAACCGTGACAGCGAGCGCGGCATCCCGCGCGTTCATCCGATGCAGAAGCCGGTTCCTTTGATGACATGGTGCCTGTCGTTCCTGCCCGAGGGATTGGTCATCGATCCCTATTGCGGAAGTGGGACGACCCTGGTAGCCGCGAAAAAGTCTCAGCGGCAGGCGGTGGGCATCGAGATAGAGGAGCGCTATTGCGAAATCGCGGCAAAGCGGCTCAGTCAGGAAGTCTTTGACTTTTCCCTTAGCGCGAACGCTCAAGAAGGCGGCTTTCAAACCAGCTTTGAGGAGAGCGCCAACGTATGAGCAGACTAGTCGAGCGGATGCAGCATTACGTCATCCCGGTATCGGGCACGACGCCCACCGAGGGCTTCCCGTTCATGTTCGACCTCGATGCGCCGTTTCGCATGTACGGGATCTGCGTCTGGAATATGGGCGTACCCTCAGACTCGGGCTTCGACGGCCAGCTCGCCCTGCGCTATACGCGACCAGATAACAGATTTTCACAGCACATCATTACCGCCTCGAATCTGCTCTTTCCGGGAAACCGCTATAACTTTACGCTGACGCCCAATAAGGCGATGGTGTGTCCGGTCTATCCGAACATTCTTTATCCGGCGGGCTCGACGATTCGCTTCGATCTGACCGCGCTCGGAACGCTCTCACCGGGAACGCTCATCGTTTTGACGGGCGTGAAAATCTTCAACCAGGGCGAGGTCTGGGCGCCCACGTATCCAAAGAAGTGGACCGCGCGGCAGTACCTTGATCGACTAGTGGTCAACGGATTTGTGGCGAATGGGACGCCGGTCTATAACAACATTTTTACGGCGCAATCCGATTCGGATTTCGTCTGGCAGGCGGGCGTGTACTCGGATTTGGCGACGGAAACGACGGGCTGTCCGGCTCACCTGGTCGTAGCGGTAGCGCAGTTGATCGATCTGGGCGTGATCGTCAAAGACCCGGATTACAAGCCGTACTCGAACACGTTCGTTCCAGCCGCGCTGCTCTTTCCGTTTCTCGGCTCGGAGATGCCGGGATTTCTATACCCGGAGATTTACATCCCGTCTCAGCAGCAGCTTTTGTTCGATCTGAACTATCTGTACACCGGATTCACTCCTACGATTTCTCCGGTTGAGGTTATGCTGGGACTGAAGGGAATGAAGGTTTACAACCAGGCCTAAGAGCTTCTTTTATGTTGGCCTCACCGAATAACGAGACACGCGAACCTGAGAGCGTTCGACCAGGAGAGGCCTTTTCTCATCACGGTATACCATCAAACCACGCACGGAGCAGGGGCGGACAGACCGCGACTCGGCAGAGTTCGGGAACGTCTCGTGAAATCCCGCTGCCTGCTCACCTAGGTTTGAATTTCGAAGCGCGAACGGATGAGAAGTCGGCGAAAGACCGCGCCGAAAAGAGCGCCAAAGAAGGAGATTAGTCCGTGCTGGCGCTTACGACTTACTTCAATGACTGTGAAACCCGACGCCAAAATATCGAGAGCTTTTGGCAGGGCTTACCTGTCGATGTTTCTCTGATCTGCGCTTACGCGGACTCAAAGCCAATCCTTTTTTCAAAGACGCGCTCGCTGGTGGGCTTAACGAGATCGAGCTATTGTCTCATGTGGCAAAAAGAAGCTCTGCTCAACAAGCTATTGAAAGAGACGCGCGACCTTCGAGACGAGTTTATAGCGTGGCTAGATTGCGACGTGCTTTTTGATAACCCGATCTGGCCGCACAACGCCCGAGTAGCGCTCGGGACAGCGAAGATCATTCAATTGTTCACGTGGTGCGATAACGGGGATACCGCGAAATCGCATTGGCGCGGATCTCCGAATGAAGAGCCAGGGAAAGCCTGGGCAGCGCGCGCAGACGTGATCCGGGAAATTGGTTTCTTCCCCTTTAACGCGGTCGGCGGCGCGGCCGCTATCATGGCGCATTCGTTTCTGACGGACAAGCCAGACCCGGTATGGTCCGACCTCTATACGCCCGCGCATCTCGCGATGATCCTCGACTATCAACAAAAGGTCTATCGAGCAATCAGAGGGAACTTTGCCCATATTCCAGGCACGCTGACGCATCTCTATCACGGTCCTTTGAAAGATCGGCAGTACAGAAGCAGGCACGAAATTCTGAAGCGCCACAACTACGACCCGGCAAAGGACGTGCGCATCAATGGAATGGGCTGTCTTGAGTGGTGCTCGGACAAGCCCGAGATGCATCGCGAAGTTGCGGAGTACTTCAAAAACCGCAATGAGGACGTAGCGCGAACGGAGGAGCGGTCGGCGGGACTCGCAATTGAGGAGAGCGCCAAGGTATGAGCAGACAGCGAGCTAATCGGGATATCTTACTCTTTGAAACCCGCGCTCCATCTAAGGGACCGTGCAAGCACTGCGGAGGATCGGGAATCAGACGGGGAAAGATCAAACCTCGCATCTGCGGAAAGTGTTTGGGGCGAAACGGGCGGGCGATCGGCAAGCGGAACGTGTTCGACGAGATTTGGGCAACGGAAGAACTGGAGACGGCTTTGCTATGAGCCAAGTAGCAAAACAGCGAAGCGTGGACGCTTCTGAGCGCGTTTCTAAACGGCGTCCGAACCCATATGATGCCCTGGGGGAACTCCAGCGTTTCCTCAACATCTGCGGAGACGCGGCCGAGAAATATAACCCTCAAGCGCTCCGCGAAAACATCGGACGCCGGGCGAATGACTTTTACGACGGCCTGACGCCGGCCGGAAAGAAGCTGGCCGATCACTTAGCTGGGCTCGTGCCCAAGGTGCGCCGATGAAAATTCAAAATCCATTTTGGGTGCTGTTCAAGATCGTCTACTGGCCTTTCTGGCAGGTGTTTCAACTGCTCCTGCGCTGGAAAACGTTCCGCGGCTGGGGAATGCGCAAACTCGAAGGCAGCGGAGCTTTCACAAAAGCGCAATTGAAATGGTTTCACGCACGCCTTGATCAATACGAGCGATCGCTTGAAACCGGAGCCGATCCGGGAGAATGCCCGCCCATGCCAAGTTTTCATGATGACGACGAGGACGGACTATGAAAGGCATTTGCGTACCGAAACAGACCGAGAATCTTCTGCATCTGTCGCCACTCTATCGGGATTACTTCGGCGAGCTCCAAGCGGAGTACGCGCGCAAATACGACTGGTTCGCAAAACTCGGCTGTTTTGAGCCGAGGTTCTATCACGCTCCGAGCTCGGAGACTCAATTCAACGGAATCGCGGCGGCCGGGTACCTGACGTATCTGCTCAGTCTTCCAATCGGATCGTTTTTGATCGGCTATTTGCATACGACCTCGAGCGCACCGAACTCAGCCGAGCCCGCGACGAATCCGGTTCCGAATGTTCCGCCGAATGCCAGCGGGTTTTCGGTACAGATCACCGATCTAGCGCTTGATCACAAGTTTTTTTCGCATCCGGTCCCCGAGGCGTATTTCATCAACGATAATTTACTGGGTGAGAATCCGAACCCGCCCTATATCAACAACACGCAGGGCTACACCTTTCCGAGCTTTCCGCGCCTGCTTCCAGTCCCCTATCCCATCGTTCCCCCCGGACAATTGCAAGTCGAGTTCTGGAACTCGCAGACTCAGACGAACACGGACGCACAATTAACGTTTTTAGTGCTTGTCCCTGACGGCGGAAATCAGAATGCGAGGTCGAAGTAAATGCCAGTTCAAACCGCAGAGGATCGTCTTACACAAGCTCTTCAGGAAATGGAGAAACTCTCGCGGGCCAAGCGAACTGTCTTCGGCACTCCGATCCCCTGGATCGCGGAGCCGGTTTTTGCGCAAGGCTACATCGTCGCTCCGGCCTTCGGCGCGGCAAACCAGGTGATCATTGCGACGTATCAGGTACCGCGTGGATACTCGGCATTGATCTGCGGGCTGGTGCTCGGTTATGTGGGCACCGGCTCGGCTGCGCTACCGGGCCAGATCCTCTACACCATCGACGTAAACAATCCCTTTACGACCGGCTCGCCGTTTCCGGGCTACGTCGAAAAAGATTACGGCCTGGTGCCCTTCGAGTTGGGCGACCTCGTGGGAGGTCCAGTATGGCCGTGCGAGTTCAAGCACGACGAGGATGAAACCATCCGGATCAAAGGACAGACCGTCGCTGTCGTGCCAGTGGGAGCCGGGAATTTCCTGTACGGCGTGCTCCTGGGCTTCCAGTGGCCGACGATGGGCTGGGAGTAGGGCTGGATTTTTATGGGGTGTGTTTCTTCATTCTCTGGCCTCAGTGGAGATGAGGCTTCGCGCGAAAACGAGAGCGTTCGACCAGGAGAAAGTCTTTCTCTCAGCGAAGAGATAATCAGCACTGGGGTGCGGGCCATAAGCACGCGACGGACCCGCATACCGGGCCTTACCAGAGCGTCGATTTGAAGATTTCACCCATTCATTTCAGCGCTTAAGCTATGCGCATTTACGTGAACGAAAAGAACGCTGGCTCATTGGAGGTCGGAACGAACGGCAAAGGTGAAGTCGTGATTAACCATCCTGATCTCCATCCCGACGAAAACGGCGTTGGGCACATCGTTTTCTCTCCGCGTCAGGCTCGCAGCTTAGCGAACCTTCTCAACAAGAAGGCGGTCGAAGCTGATAAAGAACTCGACTCGGGCACTTAGGCACAATGGAACCGCTGTACTCATGTATATAATTCCCAAAACTTTTCTTGCAACCAATTTCGATCATTTCCTCGATTTTGGATTTAAAATACGCCTATGAACACTTTGGCCTCAGAGGACTCTGGACCTTCGCGCGAACCTGAGAGCGTTCGACCAGGAGAGGAACTGGTCAAATCCACAGCAGACAAACTACTGTCTGCGTTCCTTACCTATCGATATGACATCGACGTCAAGCCAGAACATTTTTATTCAGCGCATGATCGAGCCGCGCTCCTGCATCAAATCCGGTGGCACCTGTTTTATTTCCTAGCGCGAACGGAAGAGCAGTCGGCGAAACCGGGTGCCGAGAAGAGCGCCAAAACATGATGCTCCGCATCGTAAATTCAACCCGTGAAGCCTTGCTCGGAACTCAAGTGTTCTTAGCGGAAACCGAGAACGAACGCTCACGCGGGTTGATGTTCGTTCCACGATTAGAATCCGGTCAAGGGCTCCTTATCCCGGAGTGCAACGCCATCCACACGCACGGCATGAGCTTTTCGATCGATGCAGTGTTTCTGCTTGGAGCTCCGCTTCAAGGCGGCCAGGCGACCATGAAAGTCCTTGCCGCATATCGAGTGCCGCAGGGGTTCGTGTGCAAGCAGCCGCAGTTTCACAAGCCAGTAACGTTTTGCTTGGAGCTGCCGGCCGGTTCGATTGACGCCACCGGAACCCAGCCCGGCGACGTGCTGGAGGTCATGCAAGCGTGACCAACCAGGAAAAACTCAAAGCGCTCGAAATCTCTTGTCCGAACATCCACATTGTTTTCACCGAGGATCGGCACGGAGTGAGGGAAATCGTCGGCTGGAGGTCCCTTGAAGACAAATGGCCGCTAATCCAAGTTCCGGTTCCGGAGACATCGTTCCCAAAGGGCGCGCGCCTGTTCAAAGAGTCCTACGATTACCTGGTGAAACACGGACTGATCAAGGCTGAGTAGCCAGCCCAATCAGCAGAGCCCCCACCAAAGCAGCCCCGGCGATCATGACCGGATCGGGCCCTGAGCCATACGGGGATTGAAAGATATCGCTGAGCGATGCGAAAAAACTGGAAGTCCCGCCCTCAAAATTAGCGATCGCGTCTGAAACAGAATCAGACGGCGAAGCCCCGAGCGCGTTTGCAACATACGACGCGTAGGCAGACGGATTATTTACCCCCGTTGGATCGTTCGACGCCGACGCCGGAGCGTAGGTGTTCATCATTTGCTGGATGGACATCCCCTGATTAGCGTAGCTCTGGATCTGCGCATAGAGCGCGTTCAGCCCGGCTTGGTAGCTCGGGAATGCCGCAAATCCCCCGGCCCCCATCGTGGCTCCCGATTGACCTGCATAAATCAGATTGCCTGGATTATTATTCGACGCGTAAGCTGGGTTCGAGCCCTCGGTTTGAATGATCGTATCCGCGATCGCCTCTATTCCTGAGGAGGTCTGTCCGAAACCGCGTGATCGGACGTACATTGTTATTCCTTGGCGCTCTTCTCGGCTGTCTCATCAAGCGGCCGCTCTTCCGTTCGCGCTAAGAGCAATCGTTCCGCTTCGCGCAGATGATCGAGCGCCGTTGCGATGGTCGCCGGTCCTCGTTCTTGAAGGAGCCAAAAAATCGCCTCCCGCACTTCGCGGAGTGGAGCGTTAAGGCGACGAGAAAGCGTGTCTCCTGGTCGAACGCTCTCAGGTTCGCGGTTCTCGGTGCTCGATGAGGCCGACATAAAGAGATTTAATAGTTGATTCCCAGGTTCACGCCGTATATATCCAGATTACCCGTAAACGAATCGGTTGAAGGTCGCCGGATGTCGATCATGATGAAATTGCCCGCCGAGCAGCTCGTCACGGGCACCGTGAGAGCCCATTGACCCTGCGTCCATTGGCTGGCCGGGCTGGTGTGCGAAACGTTCGAGCCCGCCGAGGTCCAGGTCGGAGAAATCGGAGCCAGCCCGTTATTAGTGCCCACAGCTACGCAGGAGGAATACGCCTGAAAACTTCCCGATCCGGTGCCCGCCGAAGCCCACAGCGCGTCGACGATTGCCGAGAGCGTTCCGCTATTCCAGGTCGACGGGAGTTGGGTTTCGATAATAAGATCCTGTCCGCTGTTCGACATGACACAGAGAAGCACCGTTGCGACCGTGGCTCCCGCGCCGCCCGCTGGAACCGTCAGCGTGTTGTTGTTCGACGCATCCGGACACCCGAACGTCTGGCTCGCGCTGTAGCCCGCCGTGTAGTACTGATAATGCAGACTCGTTCCGCCGCCCGAGGAATTGTAAGTGCATGTCACCGTTCCGGCTGAGTTGGTGCAGGTCACCGTTGTCCCGGTGCCGTTGTCGAAATTAAGCGTGGTCGCCGTCGCGACCGGCGTTCCGTTCGCTTGAATCGGGAGCCCCGAGCTTCCGCCTGTGG
>Ga0187783_10003398_pt1 | contig 11712 bp, 9 predicted proteins | sample 1015_SJ02_MP02_2_FD_132471 | JGI IMG/M metagenome (GOLD analysis project Ga0187783, IMG submission 132471) | Tropical peat soil microbial communities from peatlands in Department of Meta, Colombia - 1015_SJ02_MP02_20_MG | ecosystem: Environmental > Terrestrial > Soil > Wetlands > Peat | place... | reverse complement strand
GCATCGGTCATGTCGCCACTACTTGGCCGCCACTGGCTCGACGGCCCCCGCCAGGTGGGCTGATCCTTTGCCCGGCTCCTCGCTGGCAGCCCGCGGCAAGACGAGCAGTGAGCACTGGGCGTGGCGCTGGAGCGACTGCGCTGTGGTCCCCAGGACAAGGCGCTTCAGGGGCCCGTAGCCGCGCGAGCCGATCACCAGCAGGTCTAGCTCTTTGCCAAACCGCGAGAGCTCCTCTCCGGTCAGGCCTATTTCCGCATGACCGTCGACATCGGGCAGCTCGCCGAGGCGCTGTTCGGCTTCGTCGAGCATCAGGTTGAGCGACTCGCCGATCGAAGTGCCGCCCCAGCCAGAGGCGAATGGCGGCAGCGTCACGACCTCGAGCGCCGAGATGCGGGCATTGGTCGCCCGCGCGAGCTCGCGCGCCGTATGCAGGGCGGCCTCGCTCTCCGGCGTGCCGTTGTAGCCCACGCCGATCGTCGTAAGCGGCCTGGCGTCCTCGCCGTGACCGAGCGCCGCGACGGCTACCGCACAGGGGGCGCCATTGAGCGCGGCGCGGGTGTCGTCGCCGAGCATCACCCGCGCGAAGATGCCCCGGCTGCATGAGCCCACGACCAGCAGGTCCGCACCGAGCAGCTCAGCTTGCATGTGAAGCCCGGCGCCCGGGCTCATCGCCTCGACGCTGACCAGATGTGCGTCGATCTCAGCGGCAGCGCGCTCATCCTCCAGCAGCTTGCTCGAGGCCTCCCGGTCCTCATCGACGATGCCGGGCGTGACTGCGTGCGAAGGACGGATCTTGCGGTTGTGCACGTGCGCCAGCGTCACCGTGGACTGGGCGTCTGAGAGCTGCTTTGCCAGCGCAACGGCGTCTCGGCCGCCTTGGCGCCCATCCACGCCCACGAGTAGGTTCTTGAACATCACGATCTCCTAGTTTCCATCTCGGGCTTGGGCTGAGTCCGGGACTTGAGGCGCGCCGAAGCCCCCAACGGCCGGGCGCCCTCTCACCATCCAGCGAGGATGATCGTCAGGCCGCAGCACGAAGGTGTCCCTGGTCGTCGTGGCCTGCGATCTCGGCTTCACGAAGGGCCCGCTGTACGTCGGTGATCGAGACGAGCCCGACGGGCTGGCCGAAGCGGTCTATCACGACGGCGCGACCGCACCGCTGGAACGCCGGGCTCTCCAAGAGCTTCACGACGTCCTTGTCTTCGCCCACTATCAGCCCCCGGTCCTTATTGGCTATATCGCCGAGCGTCAGGCCGTGCCTGTGTGACAGTCCGCGCAGCTGCGGGGCGCCGACGAGCCCGACCACGGCGCCGGTCGCGCCGAGCACCGGGAAGGAGGAGTAGCGGTAGCGCTGAAAGTACTCGCGCTCGGCCTGCGCGGCCGTCATTGACGCCGGGAGGCTCAAAGCCGGTGCCGACATCAGCTCCCTTGCCGCAACGCCGTCGAAGGTGCTCTTGATCTGGGCGCCCATCGCCTGGGCTCCGGCCGCGATGACCACGAAGAAGCCGATCACCGCCAGCCACAGGCCTCCCACTTCGCCCTGTAGCGCCGCGAGCGCGCCGAGGAAGATCATCAGGTAGCCAAAGCCCCGCCCAACGCTCGCGGCGATCTTCGTCGAGCGCGCGATCTCGCCGCTTCGTCGCCACAACAGTGCGCGCAGGACCCGCCCGCCGTCCAGCGGGAAGGCGGGCAGCAGGTTGAAGACGAGGATCAGACCGTTGACGAATGCCTGGTACTCGACGAGCGCCATGACGACAGACGGCGTGCTCGCCGGCAGCGTGAGCGCAGCGATCGCAAAGCACACCGCGATCACCGCGCTGACCATCGGCCCCGCGATCGCATAGCGCAACTCGTCGTGGGGATCGTGGGCCTCGCCGCGCATCCGCGAGACACCCCCCAACAGCCACAGGTCTATCTCCTCGATCTCGATCCCTCGTCGGCGCGCGACGATGGCATGGCCGAACTCGTGCGCGAGGATGCTCGCAAACAGCAGCAGCGCGCTCGCTAGGCCCAGGGCATAGGAGGCGGCTGGGGCGATCCCGTGCACTGCTTCGGGAAAGTAGGAGGCGCCCAACGACCAAGTGATCAGAACGACGATCACAAGCCACCACGGGCTGATCCCGACGGGGATCCCCACTATGCGCGCTACGCGGACAGTCCGACCGGGCATGGGCGAAACACTGCCAGGGGCCGACACACGCGCAATCGGTGATCGTCCGCCTATCGCTCAGTAGAGATTACCGAGATAGCTCGGTGGGGCGTGCGGATGTGCGCCGGGCCTCATTGGCCGCAGGATTCCGGCGATGGAGGTGCAGATGGAGACGCACGCATCGATCGAGGTCGACGCGGACGGGGACGGCTCTGCGCGCGAGCGCGAGCGGTTGTTGACCGACCTCGCGGACGTCGGCGTCGTCCTCCCCGAGTTCGCCCAGCAGATTGCCGGCGCGCGACGTCAGGCCGCGCAGCTTCGCCGCGAGAACGACAGCCTGGTGCAGCAGGTTCGCAGGCTGCAGCGTGCCCGTGCTGCGCTCGCGTCGCGACCCAAGCCGCTGCCCCGTTGAATCTCGCACGCCAGGCGCTCGTCTCAGCGAGCCTTTGCAGAAGCATCGCTCAGAACCTCCCAGCCCAGACCATCGTTGCTCTGTAGTTCCCCACGGCTGGGTGCGGGTTTTCTTGGGTGTCGCGCCGGTTTACCGAGGCGTACGCTGTCGGAATGAACAGCGAAGCTTCATCAACCGAGAAGTTCCGAGTGGTGGTCGTGGGAGCAGGCGTGGCGGCGTTGGAGGCGGTGCTCGCACTGCATGACCTGGCAGGCGAGCGGGTGGGGATGACGCTCGTGGCGCCTAACAGCGATTTCGCCTATCGCCCCTTGGCCGTGCGTGAGCCCTTCGCCTATGGCAAGGCGCGGCGCTATGAGCTCGAGCCGTTGATGCGCGACACGGGGACTCTGCACCTCGTCGACACGCTGTCGTGGATCGAGCCCGACGAGCGCTGCGTGCACACCGAGCAAGGCGCACGGCTCGACTACGACGCGCTCGTGCTTGCGATGGGCGCCCAAGCGACGCCGCGCTTTGAGCACGCGATCACAATCGACGATCGACGCCTGGACGAGACGCTGCACGGGCTGATCCAGGACATCGAGGGTGGCTATCTAAAGAGCGTCGCCTTCGTGGCGCCGGGGCGCATGGCGTGGCCGCTGCCCCTGTATGAGCTCGCGCTAATGACGGCAGGGCGCGCATATGACATGGGCGTTGAACTGAAGACGACGATCGTCACCCCCGAGGACGCCCCGCTTACGATCTTTGGTTCCAACGTGAGCGGGCGGGTCAGCGAGCTGCTGGCCAAGGCCGGGGTCGAGACCGTTTGCTCGGCCTACGCCGAGGTGCCGCAGTCGGGACACGTCGTGATCAACCCCGGCAATCGCCGGTTGACCGTCGAGCGCATCGTGGCGTTGCCGGAGCTCTTCGGCCCAGGTGTACGGGGGATCCCGCTCGGTGAGAACGGGTTCATCCCCATCGACCAGTTCGGCAAGGTGCCCGATGTGGGGCCCATCTACGCCGCTGGAGACGCCACTGCCTTTGCGGTCAAGCACGGCGGTGTAGCTTCGCAGCAGGCTGACGTCGTCGCCCATTCGATCGCCGCGCTCGCGGGCGCCGAAGTGTCGCCCGAACCGTTCGTCCCGGTGATCCACGGGATGCTGCTCACGGGAGATGAGCCGCTCTATCTGACCGCGAGGATCACCGGTGGCTACGGCTTCAGCTCTGAGGTCTCAGAGACGCCGTCTTGGTCTCCGCCCACGAAGATCGTGTCCAGGTACCTCGCGCCCTATCTGGATCGGGTCGATCACACTGGCGCGCCGACCTGAGCTCTCGGGCTCACGCCCGCGCTCGGTCCGCCTGGCCGCTCGGTCCGCCTGGCCCTTCCCTTCGCCGGTAGCACGCCGCCTTGGGCGTAGGGCTGCGGTCGACCACGTAGTGCGACGCGCTGTTTGCCGCGATGCGCGCTAGGCCCAGGTTGCGCCACGATGACATCAGAGAGCGTGGGTGTCGCAGGGAACGATCGCCTAACCGGCTGCGGCGGGGAGGCCGCAATGGAAAGTGCCGGTGGCGCTCACGCTCTCCCCTTTGCTTGAGTGGCAGGTGACCGGGTCGACGGCCTTCCAGCGCTCCAGTTGAGCGCGGCCGAGGACTTCGACTCACTTTCGGTAGAAACGCGCACCTCGACTGCCACAGGGCCCTGATGTGTTTGCACTTGCCCGCCCCTAGATTGCATTCCTCAGGCAGGAGGAACGACAACATGGCTATCAAACGTCGCACACCATCGCATCACAAGAGCGAGGGCTCGTCCGCAGCGATTTGGCGGATCTCGCCAGCTGTTGGCTGATGAGCGCAGGCTTCTAGCTCTGCTGGCGCTGCTCTAAAGGCTGCGGTACCCGGTGCGGGAACCGCGGGAAGGCTGGGGCGAGCGTGACCGTCGCTGCGGGTGACCTGGCCGTTGGCCACCGTCGCCGCTCGCCCTTTCCTGTCGACGCTCAAGCGCCACGAGCGCTGTGTGCCTACGCGTTTGTCCTTGACCTCTCGCCATGCTTTGCCAGGGGATTTCTCTTCGCTGCCAGACGCCGCCCTTGATCACGTGCACGCCGAGCAGGACCACCGACCGAGACATGTGTAGCGCACGCGTCGACCTGCTCAGTAGTGCACCGCACGTTCGTGGCGGATCGGGGCGGATGGCGACGCCCAGTGTGGGGCTTAGCCTGCAGACATGTCATCTGATCCCATAGCGACTTCAGACAACCAAGCCGCTGAGTTTCCGAGCGATGCCAACGATTCGGATGAGAAAGCTCACGTAGGAGTGTGCCTGATCGTGGGCTATGACGGTTCCGCGGAAGCTCGCCACGCGGCGGCCTGGGCCGCCCGCCGAGCTGCTCCTGACGGCAAACTCGTGCTCGTCAACGCCTCGGGCGCCCGTCGGCCGTGGCTGCCGTGGGCACTGCTCAGCTCGGCCGCAGAACGTCGGACACAGGGGCGCGCACTCCTCGATGAGCTCCTGATGGACGGCGACGACGCTCTCTATGAAGTTCGTCTCCGGGCCAGAGTCGTCGACGATACCCCCGTCTCGGCCTTGATCGCCGCGGCCCGCAAGCACGAGGCCGATGAGATCGTCGTCGGCTCCCATCACCGCTCGCGCCTCGATCGCGTATATGGCGACGTCGCGGCTGAGCTGGTGCGACGCGCACCGGTACCAGTGTGCGTCGTGCCCCTCGATGCCGACCCGTTCCGTGACGCCACTGGCGCGCACGACGTGAAGCGGTAAGCCGGCGCAAGCGGTGCCGAGCGTGCGCTGCCAAGCCGACAGAAGGCCGTTCACGATCGCGGTGCCGGCCGTCGGGCGAGGCGCTGCGCTTGCTCGGAGCAGCGGGGCCGGCCACGTCTGCCTCAGCCACGTCTGCCTCACGCAATGGAAGCCCTGACGGGACACGGGCGACCTCTCGCCTACGAGCAGTCGGCCTCGTCGGCGCCGGAGCACGGGCTGGGTGAGAGCGAGATCAACAACCTGCTCCTGCTCGCCGGAGCGGTCGTCGACCACGCCGCACGCCTGCTCGTCCGCGGGCGCGCGCATATCGGTGGGTTGATCTCAAAGGGCGACCGCGACTACGCCAGTCGCGTGGACTTCCAGATCGAGGATGCCGTTCGGGAAGCGCTCGTGCGGTCCGCAGCCGACATCCCCTTTCTCGGCGAGGAGCGGGGCGGCCATCCGCGCGCGCCGCTGCTGTGGGTCCTCGATCCCGTGGACGGGACGACCAACTTCATCAACGGCAGCCCCCTCTGCGCCATCTCGCTGGCGCTTCTCAGGGAGGGCCAGCCCGTCTTCGGGATCGTGGATCTGCCCCTGCTGGGTGAGCGCTACGTGGCGCGTGCAGGCGCGGGTGCCTTTCTCAACGGGACGCGCCTTCAGCGGCGAGGCTGTCGCCGACTGGAGGAGGCGATCGTCGGGATCACCGACTTCGCCGTCGCCGATGACCGCTACATGGAGAACCCGATTCACATCGCGCTGTTGGCCGAGCTCGCGCCACGGGCTCTCGGCGTGCGCGCACACGGGTCGGCCGCGCTCGATCTCGCCTGGCTCGCGGCAGGACGGATGGGGGCATCGATCATGTTGTCCAATCGCGCCTGGGACGTGAGCGCCGGAGTCCTCTTGGCGCGCGAGGCCGGCGCATTGACGTTCGACTGGGACGGCTCAGAACACGACGTGGACTCCCGCTTCACGCTTGCCTGCGACCCCGCCTTGAAGCCGATCCTCCTGCAGCTGCTCGGGAGGGTCTTGTGAGCGAGCCCTCGCTAGTCGTCTTCGCGCCCTCTCCGCTGCTTACGATCACGGTCGAGGCGGCCGACACTCCTCGCCAGGAGATCCACCTGCACGCCGGTGGGCAGGGGTTCTGGGTATCGCGCATGGCCGCCCTCCTGGGCGCGCAAGTAGGGCTGTGCTGCTCGCTCGGCGGAGAGTCGGGCACCGTGCTGCGTGCGCTGATAGCCCGCGAGCATGTGATGTTGCTCGAGGCCCGCTGTGCGGCTGCAAACGGCGTCTATGTCCATGCGCGCCGAGATGGGGTGCGCGAAGAGCTCGCTCGGACTGTCTCCAGGGGCCTGACCCGACATGAGGTCGACGAGCTCTACGGCGTGATGCTGAGCGCCGCACTGGACGCGCCGCTTGCGATGCTCACCGGGGTGGATCCGCCCGGTGTGCTCGAAAGCGATGTCTACCGCCGGCTCGCCGGCGACCTGAAAGCCAACGGCGTCAAGGTGATCGCCGATCTCAGCGGAGGTGCATTGAGGGCCGCGCTCGACGGCGGTCTCGACCTACTCAAGCTCAGCGACGAGGAGCTGCTGCGCGAGGGTCTGGCCAGCGGCACGGATGTCGACGACTTGCTTCGCGGGGCTGCTCTGTTGCACGAGGCCGGTGCTCGCACCGTCCTCATCTCGCGCGCGCAGGCGCCGTCACTCGTGCTCGACGGCGCGAGCGGTTGCTGCCTTGCGCTCAGCGGGCCTCGCGTCGAGCCGCTGGAGCACCGCGGAGCCGGAGACTCCATGTTCGCGGCGCTCGGTGCGAGCCTTGCGGCCGACGACGATCTGACATCTGCGTTGCGCGTGGCGATGGCAGCGGGGTGCCTGAATGCCACCCGTCATGGCCTTGGCACCGGGACACGAGAGCAGATTCAGCGCCTCAGCCATCACATCGAGGTCGAGGAGGTCATCGCGCCGCGGCCTCGTGCGAGCCCCGCCCGTCAGTAGTCGCTACGCACCGGCACGGGCGGTTGGTAGCGATTTGCCTTCAGCTTGCCCGGCATGAGCCCTGGACGTACTTTTTACGGAATCGGTGCAGGTCGGGGCGGGCCGAGCGTCGCGAGATGCGAGTGCGCCTGGGGGGCGCTCCTGCCGCCAAGCGCCTCCGGCTGCGCCGCAGCAGTACCGTGCCCGAGCGATGGCGGGTATGATCGAGGTCGAGGGCGTCGAAAAGCGCTTTGGTGAGACGCAGGCGCTCGCGGGCGTGGACCTCGTTGTCCAAGAGGGCGAGGTGCTTGGCCTGCTTGGCCCCAACGGGGCGGGCAAGACCACGCTCGTCCGTGTTCTCGCCACGCTGTTGCGTGCGGATCGTGGGCGAGCGTCTGTCGCAGGCTGTGATGTGGTCGCCGACGCCGATCTGCTGCGCTCCCGCATCGGCCTCACCGGCCAGTTCGCCGCGGTAGACGACCTGCTGACCGGACGCGAGAACCTCGAGCTCGTCGGGCTCTGCTACCAGCTGGGAAGGGCCGAGCGGCGGCGTCGCGCCCGGCAGGTGCTCGAGCGCTTCGGCTTGACCGACGCCGCCGAGAACCTCGTCAAGACCTACTCAGGGGGCATGCGCAGGCGTCTTGACGTTGGCGCCAGCCTCATCGGCCGTCCGCGCGTTCTCTTTCTGGATGAGCCGACGACCGGGCTTGACCCGCGCACGCGCAACGACGTCTGGACCTTTGTCAGCGAGCTCGTCCGCTCAGGCACGACGGTCTTGCTGACGACTCAGTACATGGAGGAGGCAGAGCACCTTGCAGACCGTATCGTCGTGATCGACGCAGGCGCTGTCGTCGCCCGCGGAACTGCGAGCGAGCTCAAAGATCAGCTCGGCGGTGACGTGCTCGAGGCGCGCGTCGCCTCGGTCGAGCAGCTCGAGCGTGCCGCGGCGGTGATGGCAGGGCTGGGGCAGGGCACCCCCCGCATCGATCGCGATCGCGGTCGTGTGAGCATTCAGACCCGAGGTGCCACGGAAACGCTCATTGCGGCCGGTCAGCGACTGCAGGACAACGGAATCGCGCTCGCCGACCTTGGAACACGCCACCCCTCACTGGACGACGTGTTCCTGTCCTTGACCGAGCGGGCGCCCGGTGGCCTCGATGATCACGCGGCGCGAGAAGGAGCGCGAGCGCCTCGTGCGCCGACCCGCCCACCCGGCCGCAGGTCCCGCCGATTGCGCATCCCCCGTCCAACAGCGGGTGCGCTGCGAGACACCGCCGGCGTCGCCCGGCGCAACCTGCTTCGCATCGTGCGCAACCCGCGCCTGCTCGTTATCTCCGCGCTCCAGCCCGCCCTGTTGCTCGTGCTTTTTCGCTACGTGCTCGGCGGTGCCATCCACATCCCCGGTGGCAGCTACGTCGACTACATCGTCCCCGCGATCTTCATCGAGGCGGTAATGATCGGAGGGATGGCGACGGCGATCGGCTTGGCCGACGATCTGCGCAGTGGGATCATTGATCGCTTCCGCAGTCTCCCGATCGCGCGTTCGGCTGTCCTCGCGGGGCGGACATTGGCCGACCTCAGTCGCAGCGTCTTCTCCCTGGCACTCATGGTCGCGCTGGGGCTGGCGGTCGGATTTCGGTTTCACGCAGGCGTTGGTGCCGTGATGGCTGGACTTGCCCTCGTGATCGTCTTTGGCTACTGCTTCTCATGGGTCTACGCAACCATCGGGCTGCTCACCAAGGACCCAGAAACAGCGCAGGTCGCTGGGATCCTTCCTTTCTTCGTCCTCGTCTTCGCAAGCTCCGCAATCGTTCCGGTGGCGACGATGCCGAGCTGGCTTCAGCCTTTTGCCAATCATCAGCCCGTCAGCGTGACGATCAACGCGGTGCGTGCGCTGCTGCAGGGCCAGCCGGCGAATGATTGGGTGTGGCAGTCGCTCGCGTGGGCAGCCGGGATCTTCGTGGTCTTCTTCGCGATTGCCGTCACTGCCTACCGGAACGTGGGCTCCTAGGTAGCCATCGCCAAGGTCGCGTTTTGGGCGGGCTGCGCGACCTCGCCGTAAGGCCGGCCGCTCGGTCGAGGATCGGGAGCGGTTGTCGAAGTCGCTTGTCGCGCATGATGGCGCCTCCTCCGCCGGGGGGTTACTACCTAGCCCCGATGAGGCGATGTCCGGATGGCGTTCCCTGCGTGTGCAAATAGCTTCATGACCAGGCAACAATTGGAGCATCCAAGAGGAGGTAGTCATATGCCTGGAGTACTGACGCGTTGGGAACCGTTCGCAGAGCTCGGCGAGCTTCGCAGTCGCTTTGACCGCATGTTCGATGACCTCGCAGACACCCGCGCGCGAGCCTGGGCGCCGGCCGTGGACATCCAGCGCGACAATGGCAACATCGTGGTTCGCGCGGACGTGCCAGGCATCAAGCCCGACGAGGTCTCGATCGAGGTGGAGGACGACATCCTCACCGTCTCCGGCCAGCACGAGGAGACCAAAGAGGACAAGGACAAGCAGTACCTGCGTCGCGAGCGCCGCTACGGCTCGTTCTCGCGGTCGATGGCCCTGCCACCGGGTGTGGCGATCGGCGACATCAAGGCCAAGACGCGCGATGGCGTCGTCGAAGTCACGATCCCGTTGCCCCAGAAGCCCGAGAAGCAGACGGTCAAGATCACCCCCACCGCGGGTTGAAGCCGCCGGGGCCGGCCAAGAGCTCATGAGTGTCTGGCCGGCCCGCGGGCCGCTCCCTGAAGCCGAGCGCGACGGCTGAGGCGGCCGTCTGGTGGAGTTCGCCGAGCGCGTTCGCGCCGGTACCCGCCTGAGCTGTGATGGGCATGCGAACGCTCGACGAGCTCGACGCGCATGGCACGGCGGTCCTCGGGCTGCTGGGCATTCATCCCGCCCACAGCGATGACCGGCCGCCCGCCGCTCACGCGGGGCAACGAGCATGGCCGCGTAGGCCGCCGCACGCGAACTGCGGGCGTCTACTGATGGCTACACAACCCACTGCTGGGATCGTGGCGCAATGAACATCGACACCGTCGCACCGGCAAGCGGCCACGGACGCCACGGCGCAGGCTGACCTCGCTCACATGTCGCCGGAGCAGTTGACCAAGACGATCGTCCTCCACAACGGTAGCCCCCACGCGATCGCGGCGATTTCGGCAGCCGATCGCCTCGACAAGCACGAGCTGGGCATCTGCGAACAGTGAGTACGCCGACCCTCAGCTTGACGATGGGCGAGCACGAGGTGCTCACCGCGCTGCGCACCGAGGCGCACCCGCTCACCGGCGATCGGCGCGACTACGACCCGCTCATGGCAGTGCTCGGCGACGCGAGGATCGTCCTGCTCGGCGAGGCCAGCCATGGGACCCACGAGTTCTACCGCGAGCGCGCGCGCATAACCCGCCGCCTGATCACCGAGCGCGGGTTCACCGCGGTGGCGATCGAGGGCGACTGGCCTGACGCCTATCGCGTCAACCGCTACGTCCAGAGTCAGGGCACCGATCGCGACGCCGAGGAGGCGCTGCGCTCGTTCGCTCGCTTTCCCACGTGGATGTGGCGCAACGCCGATGTGCTCGACTTCGTGGGCTGGCTGCGCACGTTCAATGAGCGACGCCATCGCTCGGCCCGCAGGGTCGGCTTCTACGGCCTCGACCTCTACAGCCTAGGCGCGTCGATGGAGGCCGTGATCGGCTACCTTGACGAGCAGGATCCGCAGGCGGCAAAGCGGGCACGTACGCGGTATGAGTGTCTTCAGCCATACGCCGGGGAGGCCGCCGGCTACGGCCAGGCGGTGCTGCTCGGTGTGGACGAGCCGTGCCGCCGGCACGTGGTCGAGCAGCTGGTCGAGTTGCGCCGCCGTGCCGGCGAGTACCTCGCGCGCGACGGCATGGCCGCCGAGGACGAGTACTTCTTCGCCGAGCAGAACGCCGCCATCGTGGCCAACGCCGAGGAGTACTACCGCACGATGTTTGGCGATCGGGCGGGCTCGTGGAACCAACGCGATCGCCACATGGCGGACACTCTCGACCACCTGCTCGCTCACCTGAATCGTCACGGCGGAACTGCGCGGGTGGTGGTGTGGGCCCACAACTCGCACGTCGGCGATGCGCGCGCGACCGAGATGGGCCGCCGAGGCGAACTGAACATCGGCCAGCTCGTGCGGGAGCGCCACGGCCACGAGGCCGTCAGCGTGGGCTTCACGACCTACTCTGGCACCGTCACCGCCGCCTCGAACTGGGGCGAGAAGGCCGAGCGCAAGCACGTGCGCAGGGCGCTGCCGGACAGCTACGAGGCGCTCCTCCATGCCACCCACATGCCCGCCTTCCTGCTCTGCCCCCTCGCTGCCGGTGAAAGCGGCCACGCGTTGCGCGAGCCGCGCTTGGAGCGCGCGATCGGCGTGATCTACCGGCCACAGACAGAACGCCAGAGCCACTGGTTGGGTGCGAG
>Ga0187783_10003397_pt1 | contig 11712 bp, 12 predicted proteins | sample 1015_SJ02_MP02_2_FD_132471 | JGI IMG/M metagenome (GOLD analysis project Ga0187783, IMG submission 132471) | Tropical peat soil microbial communities from peatlands in Department of Meta, Colombia - 1015_SJ02_MP02_20_MG | ecosystem: Environmental > Terrestrial > Soil > Wetlands > Peat | place... | reverse complement strand
TGAGCATTTTTCCAATCCATGTAAATAAAGTGTGCACGCAATTATAACGAGGGTAACTGACGCGGCTATCCACCACAGATTCTTCGCATGCTAATACGCCGTTTGCAGCGATTAACCGGGTCACAATTGCTGTAAAAATTGCCGGCTGGCTACCCCAAAAGTGCGATCCAAAGCATCGAGTTGAGGTTCGCCTTTTTCTCCGGTCGTCAGAATGTATTGTTCTTTTTTCATCATCAACCTCTTGGATATTCTAACTGGTATTTTAATTAACATTGATATGATATGCAATCATTGCCGCAATTCCCGCGTCAGCGGGAATTGCTGATTCATCGAATTATTCCACGTAAAAAATTTTTTGCAGATCAATCATTTCTTTTTGCCAAGTTAGAAAAAAATGTTGTAGTTGCCACTGTTGGGTTTTTATGGCAGCTTTTGCTTCCAGCTTAACCCATGAGGGATAGATTCGAAAAGCCAATTTACCGCCTTGGCCGTGGTGAGACATGATGTTTTGGAATGGGCTGTTCTCCGACAACGAGTACCTGTTCATACCATGCGGCTTGCATATTCATGATTTAATCTCCGGTCGAATAGAATGATTACTATGCCAATCAACGGTAATACAGCAGCAATCCAGCATAAAGCATTTAAGCCGGGTCCATGATCAATGATCATTCCGCCCAACCCGGCGCCGAGTGCATTGCCTAAATTAAATGCGGCAATATTCAAGCTGGAGGCTAACTCAAGCCCTCCGCCTGCCGCTTTCTCGAGTACCCACATCTGCAGGGGAGCGACCGTCGCAAAAGCAGAGGCGCCTAACAATCCAACAAATAAGATAGCTAGAACTTTATTGTGAGCCGCGAAACCCATTAGACTGAGAACAACTGCTAATAAAAAGAAAGTCTTGATTACCGCGGGCAGCAATTGCTTGTCTGCCAATTTTCCGCCCAATAAATTACCGCCCGCTAATCCTAGTCCAAATAATAATAAAATAGCGGAAACCTCTGATTTAGGAAAACCGCTGATTTGGGTTAAAATCGGCGCAATATAAGTAAAAACGGCGAAGACACCCGCGTAACCGAGTGCAGTGGTGAGGAGTCCCAAAAAAACTGAGCGCCTGGCAATGGCTTGCAATTCGGTTTTCCAATGTGCACTCGTGTCGGCGACGACGGTCTGTTTAGGTAAGAAAACCGATAAGACGACAATAGCTATCGCACCGACGGCGGTGACCACCCAAAATGTTGCGCGCCAACCTAAAATTTGTCCTATCCAAGTACCCAGGGGCACACCGAGAATAGTGGCGACAGTTAAGCCGGTAAACATCAAGGCAATGGCCGAAGCGCGTTTATTGGGAGCCACGACGCTGGTCGCGACCACTGAGCCCACGCCAAAAAAGGTGCCGTGAGCGAAAGCGGTGAGAATCCGCGCGATCATTAATAATGCATACGTGGGTGCAATAGCGCAGGCAAGATTTCCTAAGGTAAAAATAATCATCAGGCCAATCAGGATTTTTTTCCTCGGCCAGCGCCTCGTCAACATCGTCAAGCAAGGTGCGCCGATGACGACACCTATAGCGTATCCTGAAATGAGTAGGCCCGCCAAGGCAATCGAAACGCCTAGATCTTGGCTGATATCCAGCAGTAAACCCATGATCACGAATTCTGTTACGCCAATACCAAAGGCGCCGACGGCCAGTGCGAATAATGCTAAGTTCATTTTGATAGTTCTCAATTTTTAATGATGATAACGATATTCCTGAAAGGTATTATAATTTTTTTCATTTTTATTTAGAATATCCATGCTGAACAAATAATCTTTTCTATTTAAGCAAAAATAGACCGGGCAGGGGTATGAATTGCTGAGTTCCCTAGGAGAGCGGGTGCTGCTGCTAGTCGATTGAAACTAATCTTTGCTGATACTCTTGGAATCATCGGCCTTTAGGCCGGTGAGGATGTCAAACTTTGACTAATTTTCCAGCAATGATTACAATCCTTTTAGAGGTAATCTATGAATAAACGGCAATTAGGCAAAAATGGCCCCATAGTTTCTGCGATCGGACTAGGGTGTATGGGCATGTCGATGGCTTATGGTGAACCGAATGATGCAGAATCCATCGCCACTTTAGAGCGCGCTTTAGAATTAGGGGTGACATTGTTAGATACCGCCGATATGTACGGCGGAGGTCATAATGAAAAATTACTCAGTCGAGTGCTTAAGCACCGGCGCGAACAAATTTGTCTGGCCACTAAAATGGGTTTTGTCCAAACGGCCGATGGCTACCGAATTGATAGCTCACCTGCCTATATTCGAGTAGCCTGTGAAGCCAGTTTAAAACGATTGGGAGTAGAAGTGATCGATCTGTATTATCTGCATCGAGTGGATAAATCGACTCCTGTGGAAGAATCTATGTTAGTGCTGGCGGAGTTAGTTAAGAGCGGAAAAATCAGGCATATTGGCCTATCAGAAGTGAAGCCAGCAACGATTCGTCGTGCAGCGGCGATTCATCCCATCGCGGCAGTGCAAACCGAGTATTCGCTTTGGCAACGTGAACCTGAATTAGCCATTCTACCGACTTGCCGTGAACTGGGGATTGGTTTTGTGCCTTATAGTCCTTTGGGAAGAGGGTTTTTGACTGGAAAAGTGACTGATATCACGACTTTGGCGTCCGATGATTTTAGGCGAGTATTGGATCGCTTTCAGGGCAACAATTTTTCTGAGAATAAAAAGCTCTTAGTTATTCTAGAAGAAATGGCTAAAGCCAAAGGTTGCACGGTTGCACAGCTGTCTTTAGCTTGGGTTTTAGCTCAAGGAGCGGATATCGTACCGATTCCAGGCACTAAGAAAATTAAATATCTGGAAGAAAATATCGGCGCAACGGCAGTGCAATTATCTGCAGATGAATTGGCAGCGATCAACCAAGTATTTTATTTAGGAAATGTCAAAGGCGAGAAATATCCAGCTCATTTAAATTTTGAGAATTAATGCAATTGGCGTGTAGCCCAAACATGTAGAATGGGCATGATGATGCACTCCAGTTAAATGATCAATAGTGCTTGTTTCATACCGGGCAGGGGTATTCGATGTTCGAAGATATCAGTGCTTTTCAAGCGGTGGCGCGTCATAAAAGTTTTACCAGAGCGGCTCAACACTTAGAATTATCCATTTCGGTCGTCACTCGCCGGCTGGCGCGTTTGGAGCAATCGCTCGCTGTACGTTTGTTACAGCGCACCACCCGCCATGTTCATCTGACTGAAGCGGGAGAAGTCTTTCTGGCAGAAATCTCTGATGTGCTGCAAGCCTTGGAAGCCAGTAAAGAGACCGTTAAAAGTTTATCGCGCTCCGTCAGTGGCACTTTAAAAGTCGGTTTGCCCGCCAATATCAGCTATCTTTATATCACGCCAGCGTTGCATCGCTTTATGACGCGGTATCCTAACCTTCAAATTCACTTTGTGACTGGCGATTATTTGCTAGATTTGCTGGGAAATGGCTTTGATGTTGTGATTCATTGCGGGCATTTGCCGGACTCCAGTTTTTATTTTGAGAAATTAGGCGCCTGGAGGAAGCTGTTTTGCGCAGCGCCTAGTTACATAGAAAAATATGGAGAACCAAAAACTATGGAAGAATTGAAATCTCATAATTGTATCGATCATTACGAAAATTTGGATCGAACCTGGGAATATCAACAAGGCAATGTGCTGAAAAAAATGGCGATCCACGGCAATATTCGTGCTTATAGTAACCCTGAAATCAGAAATCTCGCTTTGAGTGGTTTGGGAATAGCCTATCTGGGTAAATGCAGCATTTATCAAGAATTGAAAAACGGCTCTCTGGTTTCCATCTTACAAAATTATCAAACTCCAGCGCTGGGTACTTATGCTGTTTATCCGCATAAAAAATTTCTCCATCAAAAAACTAGGCTTTTTATTGATTTTATCGCCGAAATATTGGCTCCGGTATATTCTGAAAAGCAAAATATGATTTAGCGATAGGAAACGCAATTCCCGCCACCATTGCAGGCGCTTTATCCAATCCGCTGAACCTGGTATAGTACAGCAAGAATAAAGGCCAGGAACGAACGAGTGGGTGATTATGTCGAGAGAACGAACTCTGTTATCGCCTTCAATCGCGTGGTTGTATCGCATCCTGTTATTGATGTTTGCCTTTTGGCTGATGAAGAGGGCGTTCTCTTCAGAACCCGCGGCCGCGCCATCCGCAAATAAAGCCGATTTAATTCCTTTGGCGGATCAAGCGTCATCGGTAATCATTTGTTCCCTGTTTAAATCCCTTTGGTTGGCGCAGTTGCCTCAAGTGGGCGCCGTCGTCCCGGAGGCTTTAGCAGATTACTCTTTGCCGACGGACGATCTACCGGTTTTTTCTTCCGCTGAGGAAAAAACAGACCTGTGGGAGCGAGTGAAACCTCGAATAATCGCTGACGCTCCGAGCTTAACCGTTCAAGACAAAGAGGAAATCCGCGAAATACTGTCAGAAAGCATCCGCTTACTGATTCACCAGAGCCGTTGGATGGCGTGCTCGACAGCCGTGTTTTTACAGCATCAAGGTGAAATCCGCATTATTGATTTAGCATCATTCGGGGAAGAGCCGCAGAACAGTTCGCTAATCCATTTCGACGCCCAAGAAACGCTGGATTTGATTCGGCAGCCACAGGCCGCCTGGAGCTTGGCGCGGTTATTGGCGTTTCAGATGAATAACGTGAGAATCCAATTAAGTGTAAACGGGGAGGATGATTTCAATTATTTTCTGGCGGATGGGAAAAAATGTGCTGCGCTGGAGATAGAACAATTTTCCCGACACTATATCCCGCCCATGAAAGAAAAAGCGGAACAACGACTCGCTCATTTAGCGGATTTACACCAGAGGCGAGACACATTAACCGGCCAGGAGCAACAGGAATATCAAAAAATCATTCGGGCGTTTAACCATTATTATCCTTATCCGGTGCTGATTGAATACACTCAATATGGCCAATGGGATGGCGCCGTGTGGTTTTACCGGCCTGGCGAATTGTTTTATCCGGTTTTGAAGAAGACCGGGAACGAGAGCTTTTTTTTACCGTTCAATCCCGAGACGTCGGTTTCCGATGAAGTCAAAGTCAGTAGTTTGATCGCCGATTATTACGCCGGGATGTTTGATCATTTGAAGATAGCCTCATTAGGTGATCAATATATGCAACATCAAGGCAAGTATCCGGTTATTTTTATGACCCTGAAGGACATTACAGATCATAATTTTACGGTTGCTTATGAAAAAATCAGCGATTTAATGGCTCATCTTTATGAGGAACATCGAGAGGTACTCGATAGCAGCTTACTCAGTGAAGAACAGCAAAGCGTTTATCGTCGTATATTGCGTAAAGAGGGCAATTTCGCAGAATTATCGAACGCATTGCGACAGCTCGTTGAATATCTGGGCCGTTATCATCAACAAAAAGTCTGGTTGTTGATAGATGAATATGATTCTCCCATTCAATCCGCTTATTTACATGGTTACTACGATGACATGATTAGCTTGATGCGTTCCATGTTAGGCGCGGCGTTAAATACTAATCCTTATTTGGAAAAAGCGGTGATTACAGGCATCTTACGTATCGCTAAGGAAAGCTTATTCTCGGGATTAAATAATTTAATAGTTTGTACTTTATTGGATACCGCTTATAGCGAATACTTTGGTTTTACCGAAAGTGAAGTCACGGATTTATTTCATCGTGCCGGTTTAGATCACGATGGGGATAAAATACGCAGCTGGTACAATGGTTATCGTTGTGGCGACACCGTGATTTACAACCCTTGGTCAATCGCATGGTGCATTCGTCAGCAAGGCCAACTGGATTTGTATTGGGTCAACACCAGCGGCAATGATCTATTGAAACAATTGTTTGCGCAGGGCGATGAGGTGTTGAAAGATAAATTAGAACAATTGTTAGTTGGTCAGCCAATCGAGGCATTAATCAATGCAGGTATGGTATTCAGCGATTTACAACGTGATCAAAATGCTGTGTGGAGTTTATTGTTATTTAGTGGTTATCTTAAAGCGATTCATGCTGAACGAAGCGATGGGAATGTCAGCGTTGAATTAACCACCCCTAATTATGAAGTGTCATTGTTATATCGTGATATTGTGAGAAGTTGGTTATCCCAATCATTAGGCGAAGATAACTACCAAAGTTTATTAAAATCGCTTCTGCGTGGTGACATCGAAGAATTTCAGCAGCGTTTGCAAGACTGTCTGGCGTTGGCATTTAGCATATTCGATATAACGGGTAAGCATCCCGAAAAGTTCTATCACGGTTTTGTATTGGGTTTAATGGTAAGTTTAAGCGACACGTATCAAGTCCAATCCAACAAAGAAAGCGGATATGGTCGTTACGATGTGATGCTGATTCCAAATGATAGAACCCAATTAGGTCTGGTGCTGGAATTTAAAACAGTACGCGAACCCAGTATGGATTTAACCCAAGCCGCCCAACAGGCGTTGCAACAGATTATTGAGCGTCGTTATGCGGATCAATTACGCGCGCAAGGGTTGAAAAATATTCTGCAAGTGGGCTTGGCGTTTTATGATAAGCAAGTGAAAGTGTTGGCAGACAGCAATTCCCACTGACGCGAGTTTTGATTTCCGTGCGTTTGCCAATAAAGCAGCTGCCTCATCAAATAGTAGAATAGCGCCATTGTCTTGGGCTAAATCAAATATTTCGCCCCTCCTTAATAAAACCTTAAGAAAATAAGTTTAAAGTAGAGATAAATTTATGAAAAATATTTTAAAGCGTGTTATTTTTTTCGTTCCATTCCTTGCACTGTTTGTACCTTTCAGCAGTTTCGCCAGTAATGAAATCGCGATCAGCTCGGATCCTTGGGATCAAGCGCTCAATGCCGTGTTGCAAATTATGACGGGTCCCACCGCGACGACTATCGGGGCGATTGCGTTGGCTGGAACCGGATACTTATTTTTAAGAGGACGCATCGATGTCATGCGATTATTAGCGATAGTCGCCGGGCTGGGATTAATTTTTGGCGCTCCCCATTTAGCCATGCTGCTCCAACATGCGGGCGGTCAGTAAAAAACGTATGTTTAGAAGAGCGCAATTAACAGAACAACCCATTATCCGAGCGATGACTCGAGTACCGACTATTGCCGGCATCACCTATTCTTTTTGGGGGATCATGTTTTTAGTCAGTATTAGCGCTATCGTTATTTTTAAGTCTTTTATTGGGTTTTTTATCTTGTTGTCGGCGCTTTATGTGGCTGGACGGCTGATTTCACGTCATGAAGTACTCTTCATGAATATTATTATGACTAAGCTTGCGGAATGCCCCAGCATACCCAACCAATCCTATTGGGGTTGCAAAAGCTATGAACCGTGGTAAAACTGAAGCACGCATCTCGAAACATCTCCCGTTTGCTTATTTGGAAGAAGATAACCTAATCCGCACTAAAAACGGCGATTTCATGGCGGTACTGAAAATCGAAGGAATTTCCTGGGATACTTTAGAAGACCGCGAATTAAATTTTCAACAAACCTTGCGGGCGCAACTATTTGGCGCCTTAGCGGATCCTCGTTTTGCCGTTTATCATACGATTATCCGCAGTCAAGCAAAGACGCTCATGAATTCAACCTATCATTCGCCCATTGCTCAGCAGATCAATTCCGCTTATCAGCAATCACTGGCGGAAAGGCCGGTTTTTGTGAACGATCTGTATCTCGTATTGATCCTCAAAGGGGCGGGCAGCAAAGGTAACCGCATTACTTCCCGGTTTAAGCAGTGGTTTAGCCAGGTTTCGCATCGCTTGGCGCAAACCCAAGAGGACCTTATCCGGCAGGACGCGATCAAGACCTTGCACGAAGTCACGCTGCGTTTTCTGGCGGTGTTGGAAAAATATAAGATCCGCAAGTTACAGCACTTTACCACCGCCGAAGGGACGTTCTCAGAGCAACTGCAATTTTTAGGGCGGCTGATCAATTGGCAAGACCAGCCGATGTTAGCAATCGATAGTGATATTTCCCAATATTTACCCAAGCAACAATTATTTTTCGGCGCAAAAGCGATTGAATCGCTCGACAATCTCGATCAGAGCCGCTTCGCCACCGTGTTATCATTGAAAGAATATCCCAATAGTACTTATCCCGGCATGATGGATTATTTGTTACAGCTACCGGTTGAACTGATCGTCACTCAGTCTTTCGCGCCTTTGCATCGCCGGCAAAGCCGTGAAAATCTGGAATTACAGTTAAGGCGCTTACACCAAGCCCGCGACCCGGATCAAAAAGGCATTCAACAACTGCAACAAGCCTTAGGCCAGGTCGTATCCGGGGAATTTGGATTTGGCTTTCATCATCTGACCGTCCTGGTATTAGCCGATGATTTAGCCCAGCTGGAGAAAAACGTGGCGATGGTCGATAAACGTTTAAGCGAATGCGGCATCGTCGCCGTGCGCGAACGATTAAATTTAGAAGCGGCATTCTGGGCGCAATTCCCCGGCAATTTTCATTATATTGTTCGCAAAACCCCGATTACTACTGATAATTTCGCAGCGTTGTGTTCGCTCAATAACGATCCGGTGGGTCATCCTTCCGGCAATCATTGGGGAGAAGCGGTCACGTTATTAAAAACACCCAGTAATTTACCTTATTATTTTAATTTCCATGCACCCGGTTCCGACGTCGGTCATACCTTAATTTTAGGCATGACCGGCAGCGGCAAAACTTTGCTGACCTGTTTTTTAATTGCGGCAACCATGAAATTTCAGACTCGGGTATTCTATTTCGACAAAGATCACGGCGCCGAAGCCTTTATGCGCAGCTTGGGCGCTGACTATATTAACATTGGCCAAGGTCGATCAGCGGGGTTAAATCCCTTGCAATTACCGCCCACGCCGCAAAATCGCCGATTTCTGGCCGACTGGCTCGGCAGCTTGTTAACGGCCTTCGGCGATCCGCTCACCAGCGACGATTTAGCGATAATCCATAACGCCGTGCAACTGAATTATGACAAACTAGCCCCGGAACAGCGTACGCTAAAAAATTTAGCCGAAGCGTTTGGCCGCGCCGGGCCGGGAACCTTGCGTCATCGCATCGATCAATGGCACAGCGGACAAGCGTTCAGCGAATATTTTGGCTCGGAACAAGATCATCTGCGATTGGATAATCCCTGCTACTGTTTTGAAATGGGCTATTTGTTGCAGCGCGCCAACACCACGGCGTTGCCCAGTGTGCTGCTGTATTTATTCTACCGGATTGAACTGGCTTTGGAACACAGCGGCAATAAGCCAACCATTATTTGTTTAGATGAAGCGTGGTCGCTGCTCAATAACCCCATTTTCTCGGAAAATATTAAAAATTGGCTCAAGACTTTCCGGAAGCGGAATGCGATTGTATTAATGCTGAGTCAGGAAGTGTCTGATATCACCGGGGCTGACGTCAGCGCCAGCATCAATGCCGAAACCATCACCAAGATCTTCTTTCCCGATCCCGCGCCGAATAAAGAAATTTATAACAATATTTTTCAACTCTCGGAACGGGAAATTGCCTTATTGAAAGAATATAGTGCGGGCAAACGTTATTTTTTAATTAAACAGCCGCACGAATCAGCCTTTGCCTCACTCGATCTCACCGGTATGCTGGAATGGATCCCGTTATTATCCAGCAATACGGCGACCACCCAATTACTCTATCGATTGATCAAAGAGCACGGTCAAAACCCGGAAGCTTGGGTGCCCCATTATTTACAACAGGCCGCTTATGCAACTCATAAAAATCTATAAATTGTTGCTACCGGCTGTGATCGCCTTATGGCCGATCGGGTTTGCCAACGCAGATCCGCCGACGTATGTGGTGGATGAAAATTTAGAAACGCAAGCGCAGAATACCTACAATTTATTAAATACGCGGATTTATGGCGCAATCACTCAAAGCGCGGTCGCGACCCAAGCCACCAATCGCATTATCCAGTCGAGTTTGACCGGAAACACCAGCGCGGGCTTTCTCTATAATACTCAGTCGGAACAGCAATTTCGCAACTGGACACCCACTGCAGCCGATTTGGCCGATATGGCTGCGCAAGGGCTGCAAACCGGCAGCTTGGCGGATCAAATTAAATTTTATAACCAAAAATTTGGCGTCCCCAGCGCCGCGCAACTCAATCCTCAAAACCCACAAAGCCCGGAAGCGAACTATGGGGTATTTTCCGCGGTCACTACCAATGCCGCTCTCGGGATCGCGGATAAGGGGTTTGATAACGTGGTGCAAATTCAACAGCAAATTAATTATCTCTATCAACAACTCGACCGCCAACAAACTTTAAAGCAGTCGCAGGATTTTAATTCAGTGATCTTATTGAAAATTGCCGCCCTGCAAACCGATTTAATTCGGTTACAATCGCAACAATTAAAAATACAAGCCACTTCCCAGCAAGAAGGCAATGTCAAACGCACCACTCTGAGTCAATTCGTCGAGGATATTAAACCATGAACACAAAAAATTTAATTTTAATCGGTTTTATCTTGCTGCTAACTGCTTGTAGTCACGATAAACCCTTGCAGGCGCCGTGCAGCTATGATAATCGCAATAAATGCGGGCCAGTTATTCCATTACAAACCAATATATGAACTTTGTTACTGAGCTATTAAATTCGGTTAATACCCAAGTAGACCACTACACCTTCGATGGTTATCACGCCGTGGTGTCTCTATTTGCACCCATGCTGACTACTTTGCTGGTGATCTATTTTGCCGGATTGGGTTGGCTGGTCATTCGCGGATTAATTCCGCTGACACCTCTGGCAGTCGCCTGGCATATGGTGAAAGCGGCCTTCGTATTTGCCTTCGCACTGCATTGGGATTATTTTTCTTTTTTCTTCCAAAGTTTCTTCATCCATGGCAGCGACCGGCTGGCCGGTATTATGCTGGCCAGCGCGAGTCAAAACAGTGACGCCGCCACGATCAGTCAAGGCTTAGCTCATTTTTGGGAAACGGGCAACAATGTTTTCGCCAACGTGTGGCGTTCTTCCGGCGCTGATTTTTTGCTAGGGACAATCATGGGCCTGCTGGGTTTTATAGCCGTGACTGCGGTGACGGCTGTGGCGTTATTTTATTTACTAATGTCAAAGATTGTTTTGTCGGTGCTGCTGATCTTAGCGCCGCTGTTATTCCCTTTATTTCTGTGGACGGCGACTCGGGGCGTTTTCAATGCCTGGCTACAGTTATTAATTCAGTGGGCGATGACGCCCTTGTTTTTGTATGCGTTTTTAGGATTATTTTTAAAACCCTTGCAGACCCAAGTCACGGTCATGGCGAACGCGGTTAATGGCCCCACCACGGCCGGTATTTCCGCTTTTATTCTGTTAGCGGCGATCGTGATGGCGGTTTTCATCCAGGCTGGGATTATCAGCCGGCGTCTTGCCCACAAAGTAGAAATTGGCGATATGGGCGCTGCCGGCGACAGCGTGCCTTATGTCGCTTTTAAAGCATTAACTCAAAGAGGAGCACAGTGAATACTATGCAAAAAGAATTACTTGAAAAAAATGGCGCGGATTGGTATGCCGACCGGTATAACTCGATCCGCATCGAACGCAATCGCTATTTTGTCTTGCTGCTGGTTTGTTTGGCAGCACTGCTCGCATCGGTCACCGCCAATGTGTTGTTGACGCCGTTGAAAACCGCAGTGCCTTATGTCATCGAAGTCAACCAAAACGATGGCATGAC